>Ga0255336_100045_pt1 | contig 293012 bp, 272 predicted proteins | sample MeOH1_35cm_T3_17_FD_189102 | JGI IMG/M metagenome (GOLD analysis project Ga0255336, IMG submission 189102) | Sandy soil microbial communities from University of British Columbia, Vancouver, Canada - MeOH1_35cm_T3_179 | ecosystem: Engineered > Artificial ecosystem > Sand microcosm > Unclassified... | reverse complement strand
CCCGTTCTGCAGTCCCGTTCTGCAGTCCCGTTCTGCAGTCCCGTTCTGCAGTCCCGTTCTGCAGTCCCGTTCTGCAGTCCCGTTCTGCAGTCCCGTTCTGCAGTCCCGTTCTGCAGTCCCGTTCTGCAGTCCCGTTTCGCGGCCCCGTCCCCGCGGGGCGCGGCGCTCAAACCTGGCGGCGCAACTCCGCCGGAGGCACCTTCATCAGATGCCGGTATTTCGCCACCGTGCGGCGCGCCACCAGCACGCCCTGGTCGGCGAGCATCTTGGCGAGCGTCACGTCCGAGAGCGGATCACGGGTGTTTTCCGCGGCAATCATTTCCTTGAGCAGCGCGCGCACCGCTGCCGCCGAACAGGTGCCGCCGCTTTCCGTGCCGAGTTCGCGCGGGAAGAAATGCTTGAACTCGAAAATGCCGCGCGGCGTGGCCATATATTTGTTGCCCGTGGCGCGCGAGATGGTAGATTCGTGCAGACCGAGTTCGTCGGCGACATCTCGCAGCACCATCGGCTTGAGCGCGATTTCGCCGTACTGGAAGAAGGCCTTCTGATGCGCGACGATGCACTCAGCCACGCGCTGGATCGTATCGAAGCGTTGTTGCGCATTGCGGATCAGCCAGCGCGCTTCCTGCAGTTGCTGCGCGAGCGGCGAGCGGCTCGCGCCGGCCGACTGCGCAAACAGCTCCGCATACATGCGGTGAATACGCGCGCGCGGCTGCACCGCCGGGTTGATCGCCACGACCCACTTGTTGCGCACCTGACGCACGATCACGTCCGGCACCACGTAGTTATCCTCGGTGCGGCCATAGCAGTTGCCCGGCTTCGGATCGAGCTTGCGCACGAGAGCACAGGCAATCCGCAGTTCTTCCGCGCTGCAGCCAATCTGCTTTTGCAGTTCGGCCTGCTCGCGGCGCGCGAGCCGTTCCAGATGATGTTCGACGATTTGCCGCGCCACATCGCGCCCCGGCGTGTCGGCCGGCAACGCGTTCACCTGCAGCGACAGGCACTCCGAGAGCGTGCGCGCGCCCAGACCCGGGCGATCGAGCGATTGCACGAGACGCAGCGCCACCAGCAACTCGTCTTCGGTCAACTCGGGTTCGAGATCCACGCTATCGGCGAGGTCGGAGAGCTCCTGGCGCAGATAGCCGTCTTCGTCGAGCGCCTCGATGATGAAGCGGGCCACGGCGCGGTCACGGTCGTCGAGGCGATAGAGGCGCAGAGAGTCGTGCAACTGCTCACGCAAGGTCGGCTGGGAACGCGCCCACTCGGCCGGATCGCTGCTGTCGGAGTCGCCGTTCTGGCGGGTCGAACTGCGGCTGCTGTAGTCGCCGGAAAAGTCCCCCGGCATGTCGTCCTGGCCCGCGCTTTCCAGCGTGTCGTTGCCGCCCGAGTCGGAAGGTAGGGAATCGGGCTCGGCTGTAGCGAGGGTGTCGGTGGCGGGCAGCGCCCCGGCGTCTTCGCCCGTCGCGGCGGTGGCGAGCGCGACATCTTCCGTATCCGAGGAGTCGTATTCGAGGAACGGATTGGTGTCGAGCGCCGTGCGCAACTCCTGCTGGAATTCGAGAGACGACAACTGCAACAGACGCACCGATTGCTGAAGACGCGGCGTGAGTGCGAGAGACTGCCTTGTGCGTAGTTCAATTGAAGGCATTGTAGTGAGGTCCCGTTAATAGCCGAAAATGGTGAGTAGCCTCCTTGGAGCAACTGTCGTACCAGCTCGCGCAACACGCTGTTTTTTCAATGCTTTGCATTTTCAGGCCCGGCCCTTGCGCAGGCCGCGCGCCACCATTTTTACAAGCACCCGGCAATTTCCGGTCCTCGCCTGCGCCGGCCGTCGAACTCGGCCCCGATGCCTCGCCACGCCCTATTCCTCAGCCTAAAGCCGCGAGCCGTAACGGCTTTCCTGCCACGTGAGCGCTCGGCGGGAGCGCCGGGCACACCGCTTGCGTCTGGGCACTATGTGGACGGACGCCGGTCTTTGCATGCGAAACGCAGCTGCGAAATCGCCTGCACAGACTGTCGCCCGGTGTCGATAACGGGCCCTGACGGAACCGTAGCGGCAACGACCCCACGCGTGTCATCAGCGGTTCCGGCCGCGATCGACCGCAGGCAACAAGACCGCAATTTTCATCAACACCCGAAGGAGAAACCATGAAGACGATCCAATTCCTGAAGACCGCAGGTAGCATTGCTTGTATCGCATTCGCACTGAACGCTACGGCGCAAACCAGCGCCTCGGCCCCGTCGGCTTCGTCCGAAACCATCGGCGAGCACGTCGACGACGGCACCATCACCACCAAGGCCAAGGCTGACCTGCTGGCCGCCAAGAACGTCAAGTCGACCCACATTCATGTGAAGACGCGCAAGGGCGTGGTGTGGCTCACGGGCTCGGTACCTTCGTCAGACGACAAGGCTGCGGCCGAAGAAGTCGTGAAGGCCGTGAAGGGCGTGTCGAGCGTGAAGAACCATCTCAAGGTCGCCGCTCAGTAAGCGCGCGCGGTCTGAACGGGAGCGTCGGCTTCGGCCGGCGCTTCTCGTCGCCTGCTTCTCGTCGCTTGAGTCCATAAAAAAGCCGTCCCAAATGGGACGGCTTTTTCGTGGCCGGTCGATTGCCGATTCAAGCCGAACCTCCGCCGCGGCCGGACAACACTCTAATAACACTCAAACATCGTCCGGCAAAAACCGGCGCTCTTTGGAGCGCCGGCCGCTCACCCAAACCTAGCGACGCGTCGCCGCATACTGATCGCGCAGATCACGCACGCGGTCATGGTTTTGCAGCACGCCTTGATACTGCCGCTCCACCAGTGCCCGCACGTCCGCCGGCAACTCCTTTTCGAGCGCGTCGTGATAGCGCTTCTTGGCGACGTCCTCGCCCTTCTCGCACTCGGCCAGAATGTCATGGTCGCTGCGGTCGGTCACCGCCGACTTCACGTCGACCCAGCCGCGGTGCAGTGCGCCGCTCATGCTGCCGCCCGTTTCAGGTTTGCCGCCGAGCGCCTGAACCGCGTCCTGCAATTCACGCGCGCCGCGCGTGCAGTCTTCGGCACGCGACAGGAACAGCGTTTTCAGTTGCGCGTCGTGCGCATCTTCTGCTGCCTTGCGAAAGCCCTTCTCGCCGTCCTTCGACGTTTCGACCAGATCGTTCAGCACGGAAACAACGTTCGTAGCCATTCAATACCTCCAAGGGTTTCGTTAGTCATGGAATCCGTCGCCGGACGCGTCACGTGTGTTTGACCACGCTCGCATTCAACTGCGGGGTTCCTCTCACTATTCGCATGATGCGTGCCCGGCGCGGATGGCCAAAGACACGCCGTGCGCCGCGGCGAGGTGCGCTCCCAGACTTTCCAACGCACGTAGATTTTGCCCACGACTTCAGCACGCAACAGCCCGCCAGGCCCCGCGCAGCTCGCTTTCGCCGAATGGCACGGGGGTTGCTTCGCACTGTCGCCCCGGGCACGCCGCGCAGCGCAACGACACACTGCAAGACATGCCAATGAATTGAAAACAATGGGCAGGCAACAACGACAGGGAGCATCCACCATGAAGATCAGGAGCACGGAATTTCTAGTCGCGGTCGCGATCATCACCTCGGCGACGGTGATGCAGATCCGCGAGCACATGCAGCCACGCGAAGCGACGTCCGCAAACGAACAAGCTGGGCCGCCTTCGTGTGGCGCGACACACGAAGGACTCGCGCCGGCCGCCTGCGAGCCGACTCACGACGAACCTCAGCCGGAGCGCGCAACGCATCGTCAACGCAGCGCGCCGCAATTCTGGGTTTGAGCACACGCGCGGACGACTCCATTCGTCTGCGCGACTTCGATGACCTGAAAATTGCGGTGAAAACCGCGCACACGTGAAAACGGCCCGACGTATGTCGGGCCGTTCTGCCAATTCTGCTTCACACAATCCTGCTTCACACCGCTGCGCCGGCCTTCACATTCAGGAGTTGCTTGATAAACACCGTCGTCTCGCGGTGTCGGCACTCACGCGCGATGCTCGGTGAACTCGTTGAGCGGCACCGGCTTCTTCAGAGGATCGAAGTCCGCCCAGCGCCCCTGCTGCCAGCGACCGCTCGCGCGCTCGATTGCGACGCCGCCTGTTTCGCGCAACACCCGTGCGGCGTCGAACTGATTGGCCGGCGAGACGTGCACGGCGACCAGCACGCCGGAATCGCGCAATTCCTCATGAGAAGGCGATCGATGCCCCGCCTTGCCGCCATCGCGCGTGCGTGCCATCGCCCCGACCAGCGAGCCGACATACGCACCGACGCCCGCTGCGATCAGCGAGACGATGACGGGCGCCGAAAAGGCGGCGAAGATCGCGACACCCACCACGGCGCCGGCCACCGCGCCGATGGTCACGCCCATGCCGGCGCCTTTGGGCGCATTCTCCGCGCCGGCATCCGTACTGGTATCGCCGCCGATCGGAAAACGCGCATGCTGCCCGCGCGGATTGACGAAAAACAGCGTGACGTCTTCTTCCACGAACCCCGCATTGAAGAGCTTTTGCGCCGCCTCTTCAGCGGCGGGAAAAGTCGTAAAGCGTGCTGCGACGATGAGTGACATGAGGCCTCCTTGCATCGTTGAATAGAGAGCGCGCCAAATGCCGCCGCACGTCGCCGCGCCATTCGGCGCGCTCGCGCAACGGCACGCGCCGGCACTACGCCGCGGTGCCGCGATCCGATTCCATGCCTTCCACCCTGAACAGTCCGCTATGCAACACCACGCCTTCTCCGTTGTTCTGGTCGAGCGCTTCCGCGCAGACCGAACGGATGCGGTGGCGGCCCTTGTGGAAGGCCGACATGAGCGTTGCCTCAAGCGCGGAATCGGCGCCGAAATGATCCTCCAGCGCCTCCGCGGTAATCGCGCACACAACCGCTTCGCCGTCCACGCGCGCCATGAAGCGCACGGTCAGATTCGCTCCGTCGAAGTCCGGCTTGTCGTCGGAAAAAGTGATCTGCATAAGGGAATCCTCATAGGCCGGCCGCGGCACGATCGCGTTCATGACGAACTCTTCATTGAGCCGGCGAGTTGCTGCGCCATCGCCAGATGATGTTTGATGGTCGGCAACGCGTGCGTCGCCGCCGCCTTGATCCGTGCGTCGGTGCCGCTCGTGCTCTCCTGCTGGAACAGGTCGACCGCACGCTGATGCGCTTCGACACCGACCTGCTCGACATAGGCCTGATCGAATTCCTTGCCCTTGAGCGTCTGCAGTTTGCCGACCAGCGCGGAATCGGCCGACGGCGTCGCGGTAAAGCCCTTCTTCGAAACGAGCGCCGCCATGCCGTGCGAGAGTTTCGTGTGATCGGCGATCATCTGCTGCGCGAATTTCTTCACGCGCGGATCGCTGGAGTTTTTCAGCGCGATCTTGCTCGCCGCGATTTCGGTGGCGTCAGACGTCGAGGCGTCCTGCACGAACTGCTGGTCAGCGGGCGAGAGCTTCGTGCCGCTGACCGGCGCATCGCTCGCGGGCGCGTCGCTGGCTTGCGCATACACCGCGCCGATGGACGCCACGCTCAACCCGAGCGCGACAGTCATCGCTTGTAGGGGATACCGGAATTTCATGCATTTTCTCCCTTTTCAATAGCTACGGCGAAACGGACCCGGCGAGACGCGGTGCGACCTACGTTCAATCTCGCACCTCGCCCGTCACCGCCGTTCATGCCGCCTGGCGCTTGGATAACTGCGCAATCAATGTCTTGTTGAACGCCGGCAGGTCGTCGGGCTTGCGGCTGCTAATCAGATTGCCGTCCTCGACCACTTCCTTGTCGACCCACGTGCCGCCCGCATTGCGAATGTCGTCCTGCAAACTCGGCCAGCTGGTGAGCGTCCGGCCCTTGATGATGCCCGCTGACACCGGCAACCATCCGCCATGGCAAATCACGGCGATCGGCTTCTTCGCGCCGTCGGCGGCCTTGACGAAGGCTTGCGCCTGCGGCAGCAAACGGATGGCGTCGCCGTTCACCACGCCGCCCGGCAGCACTACGGCGTCGTAGTCGTCGGCGCTTGCCTTGTCGAACGTCAGATCGACCTCGACAGCGTCGCCCTTGTCCACATGTTTGAAGCCCTGAATCTTGCCGGGCCTGGCTGAAATCACGTGCACCGTCGCGCCTGCTTCAGACAGCGCGCGTTTCGGGTCGTCCAGTTCTGCCTGCTCGAAGCCATCCACTGCCAGTACCGCCACCTTGTAACCATTCAACATGCCAGCCATGCGTACTCTCCTCATGTAAGTGCCGGGGCCGGGTGTCATGCGGCATGGCCCCGCAATCAGTCCGCTATTGATCTCTTCAGGCAGCAAAAGGCGTGCCCATGCGCCGCGCGCGCCGCAAGCGCCCTCGCCGTGCTGCTTTGACTATTCAAAAGCCGCCCGGCCATCACGCGCCCACCGGATCCGGTTAGAGACCTTGGGGGTCGTCATCGAGACTGTCGTCGTCGTTGGCGAGCGGATCGATAATCCGGTCGGGCTCGATATCGCCGTCCGGCACGAGCGTCGAATCGCCGTCGGCGGCGGCGCGCTCGCCCGTGCCGGCACGATCCGTGTCGCTGCCGAGTTCCGTGTCGCCGGTTTCGAGCGCGTGGTTGTCCAGCTCCGAGTCCACGTCGAACTCATGACGCTTCGCCCCGGCGACATCGCTGCCGCTATCGGACGAATCGCTCGGGCCGAGCGCGCCCGTCGTGCCCGCCGTTTGTTGGACGACCTGTTGCGGCTCTTCGTCGGGATTGAGGGTGCTGCTCATAGCGCTCTCCTTCGTTGATTTGTGGATTACCCGTACCGAGTGTTCGCAAGGACCGTTCCGCTGCTTCAAGAAACGGTTGTGGCGCAGCACGCGAGTGCGCGGGCGCGCCGGGCACCGCCGTTGCTTGACGGCAGCCATCGGCGCAAATCGCGCTCACCGCTTGAAACTTCTACCTGCGACGATGGCTGACACGACCACCCCGATTCGACGCCGCCCTGCACGCACGGACGACGACCGTGAGAAACCCGCCGCTGCCGCCGTCATGCCGCCCGGCTTGCGCCATGCCGACGATACGAAGCCGGGCATCACGCGCAAGCGCGGCAACGGCGGATTCGTGTATTTCGACGTTTCGGGCAAACGCATCGACGACGAAGACGAAATCAAACGCCTCAACGCGCTCGCCATTCCGCCGGCTTATGAGAACGTGTGGATCTGCCCGGATGCGCGCGGTCACATTCAGGCAACCGGGCGCGATGCGCGCGGCCGCAAGCAATACCGCTATCACGCGCGCTGGCGCGAGACGCGCGACGCCGACAAATACGAACGCATGGCCGAGTTCGGCCGCGCATTGCCGAAGATTCGCGCGCGTGTTGCACGCGACCTGAAATTGCCGGGCATGCCATGCGACAAAGTCATCGCCGCGATCGTGCAACTGCTCGACACGACGCTGATCCGGATCGGCAGCGTCGAATATGCACGCGACAATCAGTCGTACGGATTGACCACACTGCGCAAGAAACACGTGAAGATCGAAGCCGGCCAGTTGCGCTTCCGGTTTCGCGGCAAGAGCGGCATCGAACACGACGTGACGGTGAACAATCCGAGCATCAAGCGCATCGTGCGGCGTTGCGCCGAATTGCCGGGCCACGACCTGTTTCAATATCTCGACGAAGACGGCACGCGCCGCACCGTCGGCTCCGCCGACATCAACGATTACCTGCGCCGTGCGAGCGGCGCGGATTTCACCGCCAAGGACTACCGCACGTGGGCCGGCAGCGTCTATGCGCTGGCCGCGCTGCGACGGCTGATTTGCACCAGCGCGGCGGAAGCGCGCCGGCACGTGGTGGCGACCGTCAAGGACGTGGCCGCGCTATTGCGCAATACGCCGGCCGTGTGCAAGCGCTGCTACATTCACCCAGCGGTGATCAGTGCATTCGAAGCAGACGAATTGCAGCGCCTTGCGCCCGGTCAATCGCGTCGCGGGCTGAAAGTGGACGAGATGGCTTTTGCCGCATTGCTTGCGCAGGCCGAGAAACGCGCGGCGAAACTCGCACGCGAGGCGGGCGCGAAGGGCCGCAAGGCGCGTGAGTCGGCGGTGGCGGAAAGCATCGACACGTCGCTCACGAGTTTGCTCAAGAAATCGCGAACGGCGCGTAAAGCAGCGGCGGCGAAGACCGATGCGAAGGCCGGCGCAAAGACCGCGCGCGCGGCGGCGCAAGCCTAGGGGCGGGCGCAAAAATTTCAAACCCGTCAGCACGCTTTACGCATGGAGGGCAAAGCCTGCACGTGTTTTTCGCGAACGCGGACGCACGTCCGAACACTGCCACCCGCCGCCGCGCGACGAACGCGCCTCCCGAAACTCGAAGGAACGCCCGTTGCTCAAGCTTGCACATACCCACCTGTAGAGGAGTCACATCATGCTCAACCAGACACAGAGTCAAGCCGGTATGCGCCAGAGCGAGGGTGCCCGGATCGTCGGCAAAGGCAGTGCGACCGCCGACGGACCCGGCCCGGACGTGATGGCCGCCGCCACGCTCGACGGCAACAAGGTGCTTAGCAGCGACGGCGAGGACATCGGCAAGATCAAGGACATCATGCTCGACGTCAACTCCGGACGCGTCGCGTATGCGGTGCTCTCGAGCGGCGGCTTTCTTGGCATCGGCGACAAGCTGCTCGCGATTCCATGGCACGCATTGACGCTGGATACCGAACAGAAGTGCTTCGTGCTGAACATGACCGCCGAGCGCGTGAAGAACGCTCCGGGCTTCGACAAAGACCATTGGCCGGCCATGGCCGATCAGACCTGGGCCACGTCCGTACATCAGTATTACGGCAGTGAACCCTACTGGGGCCGCGACCGGTACGATCGACGCGACGACTACGGCGTAGGCGACGTTCCGCCGGCCTCGTCAGATGCGCCCGAAGCAGGCGGGATGAAGCTGTAGTCCACCCTCGTGGAGGGCGCGTGCGGCGTTTCGCTCGCCGCGTCCGAGCCGATGCGCCGGCGTGCCGCCCCCACGACAGCCGGCGCATTTTCACTTTGCGCGCGACGTTGCCGGACCTCAAAGCGTCGTTAAAGCGCGCCCACTCCAATCAGGAGCCGACACGATGGCCACTAAACGATCCCCCAGCAAATCGAAACGGCCTGTCGCGCGCGGCAAGTCGGGACGGCCGCCACGCCAGCGGCACGCACAGGCACACGCCGCGCATCGGGCCGCGCACTCGAAGAAATGGTCGCACCACGTGATGGAGACCAGTGACGCGATGGATATCCAGCATGACATTTTCAAAACCGGCAGCGCCGAGTCGATCGCGCAATCGCTCAAGCAGTCGTCCACGAACAGCCGCCGCCGCAAAGGCACGCCGTTCCAGTCGGCCATGTCGATGCTGAACTTCTATATCAACCGCGCGGGAAGGAATCTGCCGAAAGCGCGCCGTGATACCTTGCAACAAGCCAAGCGCAAGCTGCGCGAAGCATTCGGACGCGCGCCTTGACATGACGCCTCAGCCGCGGACGCGCCCGCGCGCATTTCTTCAACCGGCCACGCATGCGGCACGCGCATACGAGCCCTTACCGGATGCTCATGCACGAAACTTCATGCACGAAACTTTGTGGTTTCTCATCGTCGGCGGCGTGCTCGTTTTCATGGGCCTCGCGGCGACGACACTGCGGCGGCTGCCCATCAGCGCCGCCATGTTCTACCTCGCGATCGGCTACGCGCTCGGGCCAGCCGGTATCGGCCTGTTGCGTCTGGACATGATCGCCGACGCGCATCTGCTGCGCATCTTCACTGAAGTCGCGCTGCTCGTCTCGCTGTTTGCCATCGGCCTGCGCTTGCGGCTGGGCATGCTGGAAAAGCTCTGGACCGTGCCGCTGCGGCTCGGCTTCCTCGCCATGCTGGCGACCATTCCGCTGCTGACCCTCTTCGGCGTCTACGTCCTGCATCTCGGCTGGGGGCCGGCGCTGCTGCTGGCGGCGATTCTCGCGCCCACCGACCCGGTGCTCGCCCACGACGTGCAAGTGCACAATCCGGGGGATCTCGATTTGCTGCGCTTCGCGCTCTCCGGCGAAGGCGGCCTGAACGACGGTATCGCACTCCCGTTTGCGCTGCTCGGCCTGGCGTTATGCGCCGCGCCCTCCTCTGCAGCGGGGGAACTGCTGAACCTGAAGCTCGCGGGCAGCGTGGTGTGGGGCGTGGCAGGGGCGCTCGCGATTGGCGGCGCGCTCGGCTGGGCCACCACCCATGCGGTGACCTGGCTGCGCACCCGCCATGCGCAGGCGCTCGGCCTCGAAGGTTTCTTCGCGCTCGGTCTGATCGAACTCTGCTTTGGCGTCGCGCAACTCGCGCAAACCTATGGTTTTCTGGCCGTATTCGCGGCCGGTGTCGCGATGCGCCGCGTCGAACATCGCGCGAGCGGCGGCATGTCGGCTCGCAAGGCCATCGGCACCGTCGATCCGGAAGACGTCGACGCGACCGCGGCGAATCCGAGCAAAGCGCATGCGTACATGACGGAATCGGTGCTCGGCTTCACGATCGAACTCGAACGCATTGCCGAAGTCGCCGTCATGACAATGGTCGGCAACGTGCTTGCCACCATGCAAGCGCCGCTTTTCACCTGGCAGACCATTGCGCTCACCGCCGCGCTGTTCGTCCTCGTGCGGCCGGTGTCGGTGGAATTGTCGCTGCTGGGGTCGAGCGCCACGCCGACGCAACGGCGGCTGATGAGCTGGTTCGGCATCCGTGGCATCGGATCGTTTTACTACCTCGCGTATGCACTTGAAAACGGCAGCGCGGCCGACGTCGCGCCGCTCGTGCCGCTCACGCTCGCCGTGATCGCGGCCTCGGTCGTGATCCACGGTGTCTCGGCAACGCCGTTGATGAACTGGTATCACCGGCTGCGCACCCGCGAGGGTTAGGCAGGCACGGCCATCCAGCGCCTGAATACGTGACGCCTTCGATTCGCCCGCGCTCGCGCAGGCGGTCTTCGTTCGAACGTAAATCGAAGCCGCTAGAATACGGGACCTTCCTGCCGCAACACGACTTCTCATATTCAATGACCTCACGCGACGATTCGGAACGTACGGCGCGAGCGAGCGCCGCCGACTCACTGTTTGCTTTTCTCAAGTCGCTGCCGCCCCGCGAGCGCTTGATGGAAGGCAGCTTCATGGCCGTGCAGGCGGTGGCGGGCGCGAGCCTCGCCTTCGCCATCGGCCGCGCGCTGCATACCGAGCAGGCGTTCTGGGCCTGCATCACCGCGATTGCGGTCAGCCAGCACAGCTATATCGATACCCGCAACCTGTCGCGCGATCAATTCATCGGCGCAATGGTCGGCGGCTTGTGCGGACTCATGGGCACGACGCTCGGCGCCGGCTATTTCGCCGCCTATGCGGCCACCGTAGGAGCGGCGATCATCATGTGCTGGATCCTGAACGTGGGCAGCGCGGCGCGTCTGGGCGGCATCACGGCCACCATCATGCTGCTCGTGCCCGGCATCGGGCCCGCATGGGACAAAGCCTTGCTGCGCCTCGGTGAAGTGACGCTCGGCACGGTCTGCGCGCTGCTGGTGGCCATTCTCATGTCGTGGATCGAGGAGCGCTGGCTCGGCAAGCCGCACAAGACCTAGCTAGGGTCGAGCCGCGTCGCTCGCCTGCGGCAGACGCCGGTAACGTCCCGGCGTCACGCCCATGCTTTGCTGAAACGCCTTGCCGAAAGCCGCCTCCGATTGATAGCCCACCGCTTCGCCGATCTCGGCCGCGCTGCGCTGCGTGCGCCGCAGCAGATCGCACGCCAGGGTCATGCGGATCTGCGTGAGAAAGTCCATGACCGTCATGCCCGCGCGCTCATTGAAATGGCGTGCGTAAGTCGCGCGCGACATGGCGGCAAGTTCGCCGAGTTCGGCAATGGTCCAGGCCCGCTCGGGAGCGTTCAGCATGCCTTGCACGGAAGCGCCGAGGCGCGCGTCGGCAAGCAGTGCGAGCACGCCTGAGGTCGATGCATGCTGTTCGCCATGCACGCGCAACGCCATGGCAAACAGCGCCTGGCTCAATGCGGTGACGATGGCAAGGGCACCCGCCTCGCGTCGTTCCGCCTCGGTCCGCATCAGCGCGATCACCGTTTGCAACGAGCCCAGCGTTGGCATGCCGCCCAGCGAGACATGGAACGGATCGGGCAACGCGTTGAGCAGCAACGCCGACGAGCCGGGCGCGTAGACGAAGCGGCCGCAAAGCAGATCGACGTCGGCGGAGATGGGCGCGGGATTGCCGCTGTCTTTGCCGCTGTCGTTGCGCCGCACCGGCAGCATGCCGTCATGGCCGAGTGTCAGCGGCGCGGCGGCGGCCAAGCGCCTCACGTCGCGCACACGGTGCGCCGCGCCACGCGGAAACAGCATGAAGTCGCCCGCGGTCAGGGCGTGCTGTGCGCCATCCGCGGTTTCGACGATACACGCGCCGTCCAGCACCAGGTGAAACGGCGCAATGCCCGGTTCCATCGGGTCATGATCGACGTCGAAGGCGCCCGAGAGCAGGCAACGCAGATCGAGACTGGCCTGGGGCCGGGCGAGGTCGATCAGTCGGCTAAGGGTATCCATGAGACGGTCGCGCTAAAAATTGAGCGAATCGAGTATTCAGGATAGCGCCGGACAGCGCAATACTCTGTCTCACGACGCCGGCACCCGCCGGCGCGCAGCAGACCAAGGAGCACTGCCATGTTGAACTGGATCGATTACCGCAAAGAACTGTTCGGGCGCATCGGCGAAATCGGCAAATTGTCGCCGGATACCGTCAGAGCCTATCAGACGATGTCGAGCGCCGGCCAGAAGAAGGACCTGCTCGGCGCCAAGACGCGCGAACTGATTTCGGTCGCCGTGGCGGTCAGCCTGCGTTGTGACGGCTGTATCACCGTGCACACCGCCGAAGCGCTCAAGCTGGGTGCAACGCGCGACGAAATCGCCGAAGCGCTGGGCGTGGCGGTGGCCGTCAATGCGGGCGCCGCGATGGTGTACTCGGCTCGCACGATGGATGCCGCCGCCGCTTATGCGGCGCAAGCTGCGGATGCGGCCTGAGCCGCCCGAGGAACGGGCGGCAGACGCCGCCTTAGGCTGCCTGAGAGGCCGCCACGAAGCGTGAGCGGCCGCACCGCAAACCGCCTGCTGCGTCGCGCGGCGTACGACCGGCGCGCACCGCCGCGCGGCCCGCTCTCCGCGTGCGCCCGCCACTACGCCCGATGCCGCGCCGTCTCCAGCTGCTTGCGGCGCGGCTCGCCCTGACGATCCAGCATCCAGCCCGGATATTCGGCGGGCAGCCTGCTGACCTGATCGAGCTTCGCGAGTTCGTCCGCGGTGAGCGAGACGCCGGTCGCGGCAATATTGTCGTCGAGCTGCTCGAGCTTCTTCGCGCCGACGATCACCGAGGTCACCACGCGCTGATGCAACAGCCAGGCCAGCGCGATCTGCGCCACGGTCACCTTTTTCGTCCCGGCCATCTCACGCATGACGTCGATACAGTCGTACGCGCGCTCGCGCTCGACCGGCGGAAAGTCGAAGGTCGTGCGGCGGCTGCCCGCTTCGCCCTGCTGCTCGCGCCCATATTTGCCGCTCAGCAAGCCGCCCGCGAGCGGACTCCACACCATCAGACCCAGGCCCTCGCTGCGCAGCATCGGCACGAGTTCACGTTCGAGGTCGCGGCCCGCCAGCGTGTAATACGCCTGCAGGGTGTCGAAGCGCGCGAGACCGAGACGCTCCGAGATGCCGAGCGCTTTCACGATCTGCCACGCGGCCCAGTTCGACACGCCGACGTAGCGCACATGGCCGTGCTGCACGAGCGTGTCGAGCGCGCGGACGGTTTCTTCGATCGGCGTGGCCGGGTCGAACCCATGGATCTGATACAGGTCGACGTGATCGAGCTGCAGACGCTTCAAGCTCGCCTTCACGCCGTCGATGATGTGGTAACGCGAGGCGCCGCGCGCGTTCGGAAACTCGCCGGTCTGGCCGAACACCTTGGTGGCCACCACCACTTTGTCGCGTGGCACCTTGAGGTTTTTCAGCGCCTCGCCCGTGATCTGCTCGGACAGACCTTCCGCGTAGACGTCGGCCGTGTCGATGAAATTGATGCCCGCGTCGAGCGCCCTGCCGACCAGCCGCTCCGCGTCGCCCTGCTGCAGATCGCCGATCTGCTTCCACATGCCTTCGCCACCGCCGAAAGTCATCGTGCCCAGACATAACTCTGAAACAAACACACCGGTACGGCCCAACTGGTTGTAGCGCATCGTCGAGACTCCATCGTTGATTCGTGGACGGGAGAGCCGTAGAGAGTACTGCAATTAGCAAAATCAGGCAGAGCGCAAAACGCTCGTGCCGGCGCCCGTCAGCGGGCGCGGATTTGTTTCAACCTCCTTACGATCGGTTCGACCGCGCACCACACCGAGCGGCACCGGCCGGACGGCAAACATTGGCGCCGTATGGGCGGATTCGCCGGCAAGGCGAGCGCCGGCAAGGCGAGCGCCGGCAAGCCGGGTTCGGCAAAACCCGCGCAAACCTGCCAGACTAACCTCTGATCCTGACTCCTGATCCTGATTCCTGAGCCTGTTTTCTGGTCGTGATCGCTGCCGCCCTCTGGATATGGCACGCGGCGCCCCCATCTATGCCAACATGACTTCGGCCACCAGCACCTCTGCCGCCGCCCTGGATGCGGCTTCCGGCACCGCATCCGGTTGTGTCGTGACGCCCGTGGTGGGAGGGTGGGCGGCCGACGCGCTGGGCGATTTTCATCCCGCGGTCGCGAGCTGGTTCCGCCAGCGCTTCGCCGCCCCGACCGAGGCCCAGGCCGCGGCGTGGCCGCAGATTCGCGGTGGCCGCTCCACGCTGGTGGCCGCGCCCACGGGTTCGGGCAAGACCCTCACCGCCTTCCTGTCCGCACTCGACGATCTGGTCCAGCAAGGGCTCGCCAACGGCGGCGCACTGCCCGACGAAACACTGGTGGTCTACGTTTCTCCGCTCAAGGCGCTCTCCAACGACATTCGCCTCAATCTGCAAGTGCCGTTGCAAGGCATTGCCGCGGAACTCGACGCGCGCGGCTTGCCGCCGCTGGATATCCGCACCGCGGTGCGCACCGGCGACACCACCCAGCAGGAACGCAACGCGTTGAAAAAGCGCGCGCCGCATATTCTCGTGACCACGCCGGAATCGCTTTACGTGTTGCTCGGTTCGGACTCCGGCCGCCGCATGCTCGCGACCGTGCGCACGGTGATCGTCGACGAAATTCACGCGCTGGCCGGCAGCAAGCGCGGCAGCCACCTCGCGCTCAGCCTGGAGCGGCTCGACGCGCTGTGCCGGCGGCGCCTGCCGCGCATCGGCCTGTCTGCGACGCAAAAACCGGTCAGCGCTGTCGCGCGCTTTCTGGTGGGCGGCGCGAGTCTGGACAGCGACCTGCCGGCCGATTGCGCGATTGTCGACGTGGGTCACGTCCGCGCCCGCGATCTCGCGCTCGAAATCCCGCCCGTGCCGCTCGAAGCGGTGATGCCCAACGAGGTGTGGGAACGCGTCTACGACCGTCTCGCCGAACTGGTGGCGATGCACCGCACCACGCTCATCTTCGTCAACACGCGCCGCATGGCCGAGCGCGCCGCGCGCCATCTGACCGAGCGGCTGGGCAAGGACGTGGTCGCGGCGCACCACGGCAGCCTCGCGAAAGAACATCGGTTCGACGCCGAACAGCGCCTGAAACGCGGCGAACTGCGCGTGCTGATCGCCACGGCTTCGCTGGAACTCGGCATCGATATCGGCGACGTCGATCTGGTCTGCCAGATGGGTTCGCCACGCGCGATCGCGCCGTTCCTGCAACGCGTCGGCCGCTCGGGCCACCATGTCGGCGGGATGCCGAAAGGCCGGCTCTTTCCGGCGTCGCGCGACGATCTGATCGAATGCGCCGCGCTGCTCGATTGCGTGCGGCGCGGCGAACTCGACGCGTTGCGCATTCCGCGCGCCCCGCTCGATGTGCTCGCCCAGCAGATCGTCGCGGAGGTTGCGAGCGCCGAATGGAGCGAAGACGCGCTGTTCGAGATGATGCGGCGCGCCGCGCCGTACGCGGACCTGACACGCGAACAGTACGACGCCGTGCTGCGCATGCTTGCCGAAGGCTATACGAGCCGCAACGGTCCGCGCGGCGCCTATATTCACCGCGACGTGGTGAGCGGCACGCTGCGTGGCCGGCGCGGCGGCAAGCTGGTCGCCGTCACGTCGGGCGGCACGATTCCCGAGAACGCCGACTATGCGGTGGTGCTCGAACCGCAGGCGATCCACATCGGCACCGTCAACGAGGATTTCGCCGTCGAAAGTCTCGCCGGCGACGTGTTTCAGCTCGGCAACGCGTCGTACCGGATTCTGCGGATCGAAAGCGGGCGCGTGCGGGTCGAGGACGCGCAGGGGCAGCCGCCGAATATTCCTTTCTGGCTGGGCGAAGCGCCGGGACGCAGCGACGAGCTGTCGTTCGGCGTCGCGCGTTTGCGTGAACAGATCGGGCGGCTTCTCGACGCGAACGCTCCGGTGGCGCCGGCCGTCGTGGCGGACGTGGCCGGAATGGAAGCTGAAGCTGAAGTTCAAACGCTCCCTGCCCGCCTCGACCACGCGACCCACTGGCTCGAACACAACCTCGGTCTCGACGAAGCCGCCGCGCGCCAGATCGTCGACTATCTCGCCCGCGCGCGCGCCGCGCTCGGCGTGCTGCCCACGCAGAACACGCTGGTGATGGAGCGTTTCTTCGACGAATCCGGCGGCACCCAACTCGTGATCCACGCGCCGTTCGGCAGCCGCGTGAACCGCGCGTGGGGCCTCGCGCTGCGCAAGCGGTTCTGCCGCACCTTCAACTTCGAACTGCAAGCCGCCGCCACCGAAGATGCAATCGTGCTGTCGCTGACCGGCAGCCATTCCTTCGTGCTCGACGACGTGTGGCGCTATCTGCATTCGAACAGCGCGGAGCATCTGCTGATTCAGGCGCTGCTCGACGCGCCGCTGTTCGGCGTGCGCTGGCGCTGGAACGCGACCACCGCGCTCGGCTTGCCGCGTTATACCGGCGGCCGCAAGACCGCGCCGCAATTGCAGCGCATGCGCAGCGAAGATCTGCTGGCGAACGTGTTTCCCGAACAGGCTGCCTGTCTGGAGAACGTGGTCGGCGAACGCGAGCTGCCGCGGCATCCGTTAGTGGACCAAACCGTCGACGACTGTCTGCACGAGGCCATGGATAGCGAAGGCTGGCTCACGCTGCTGCGCCGGATCGAACAGGGCGACGTTCAGCTGGTTGCGCGCGATTTGCCGGCGCCCTCGCCGCTCGCGGCCGAAATCCTCAATGCGAAGCCCTATGCGTATCTCGACGACGCGCCGATCGAGGAACGCCGCACGCAGGCCGTGCTGAGCCGCCGCTGGACGGATCCGTCGAGTGCCGACGATCTCGGCGCGCTGGACGCCGGCGCCATCGAAAGCGTGCGCGACGAAGCATGGCCGCAGGCGCGCAACATCGACGAGATGCACGAGGCGCTGACGGGGCTTGCGTGCATCACCGAGGCCGAAGCGCGCCATCACGAAGGCTGGCCGGCGTGGCTCGCGGCGCTGGCCGACGCCGGCCGCGCCAGCCGCTTGCAATTCGCCTCGGGCGACGCCGTGTGGCTGCCCGTGGAGCGCCTCACCTGCTTCGAGGCGCTCTATCCCGACGCCCGCTTCGCGCCCCCGCTCGCCGCGCCGAAAGGCTACACGGAGAGCTGGCACACCGACGACGCCTTGCTCGACGTGCTCCGTGCGCGTTTGACGGGTTTCGGCCCGCTGCCGGTCGGCGCGATCGCGGCGGCGCTAGACTTGCCGGCGGCCTCGGTCGAACAGAGCCTCACGCGCCTCGAAGCCGAAGGCTACGTGATGCGCGGGCGCTTCACGCCGCAAGCCGCGGAAGAAGAATGGTGCGAGCGGCATCTCCTCGCGCGCATCCACCGTTACACGGTGAAACGCTTGCGCCGCGAAATCGAGCCGGTGGAACGGCACGACTTCATGCGTTTTCTGTTCGAGTGGCAGCACCTGACGCCGGACACGCGCAGCGAGGGGCGCGACGCGCTGGCCGCGGTGCTCGAACAGCTCGAAGGCTTTCAGGCCGCGGCGGGCGCGTGGGAGGAAGACATCCTGCCGGCGCGCGTGAAGGCGTATGTAAATACTTCGCTCGACGAACTATGCCGGGCCGGCAAGATAGTCTGGACCCGCCTGACGGAGCGCGCGCGCGGCGCGTCGGGACCGGTCCGCAGTACGCCGATCGTGCTGCTGCCGCGCGCGCAGGTGCGCGTCTGGAGCGCATTGCTCGATCCGTCGAAGCAACCGGAGTTGTCGGCGCGCGCGCAAGGCGTGTACGACGCGCTCACGCAACACGGCGCCATGTTCTTCGACGAACTGCTGGCTGAAGTTCGCGTATTGCGTATGGAACTCGAAAACGCGCTGGGCGAACTGGTGGCCGCGGGCCTCGTGAACTCCGACAGTTTCGCGGGCTTGCGCGCGTTGCTGAAGCCGGTTGCCAAACGCAATGCGTTTTCCAGCAACCGGCGCGCACGCTCGAGCGCGCTGATCGGCGGCATGGACGACGCGGGCCGCTGGGCGCTGGTCACCCGTCCCGCGGCCGCTGTTGCAGCCGGGACGACGCCGGAGCGCCGCCGGCAACTACCGCCTGAAGTGCTCGAACATGTCGCGATGACGCTGTTGCGCCGTTATGGCGTGGTGTTCTGGCGGTTGCTCGAACGCGAGGCAGATTGGCTGCCGCCATGGCGAGATCTCCTGCGCGTATTCCAACGGCTCGAAGCACGTGGCGTGATTCGCGGCGGACGTTTTGTGAATGGCCTCGCGGGTGAGCAATTTGCGCTGCCTGAAGCGATTCCGGTATTGCGGGAAGTCCGACGGCATGCGAACGATAGTGCTTTTGTGTGTGTCGCCGGCACGGATCCATTGAATCTCGCGGGCACCTTGCTCGTCGGCGAACGCGTGCCCGCGGTGGCGGGCAATCGGATTCTGTATCGCGACGGCGTCGTGGTGGCGACGCTCGTGGCCGGGGCGTTCTGGTTCGATCCTTCGCTGGAAGCGGTTCCCGCCGCGAGAGAGCAGGCTCGTGCATGGCTCGCGCGGCGGTTTTGACCGTTTTAACCGTTTGGCATGCGGGCCGCCGGTCACAAGTTCGCTTTCCGTGGCGCATAAAGAAACACTAAAGGTGCGCCCGCACTTACCGATAATCTTTCTAAGCCCGAACGCCAGCCGCTTCGCTACAATGGGGACAGTCTTTAAGTATGATGAAGACTGTTTGCCGACTCCGCCTTCAAGACGGCCAACGGCACACACCGCCCGGGGATCTCATGAACGACGACCAACACGACCAGGTGCTTTATGCCCAGTTCGGCACAAGCAGCCCATGCTGGCGTCTGTCGAACGACAGCAACGCGCTCGAACTCACGCCCGTGACTGGCGACGTGCCTGCCAATGTCGCCATTCCGCTGAATCCCCAGCAGGCCTCGCAAATCCGTTGCCTCACCGGCGTGACCTCGCATCTCGTGCTCGACGTGCGGCTGTTCGGCGAGCCGCTGCGCCTGCATCTCGTCGGTAAAAAGCTCACCAGTAACTCCTGGGCCGGTACCGCTTCGGCCTATGACGACACCGAATCCGTCGCGCGCGATCTGGTCCATGGCCTCTCGTTCGCCGAACAGGTCGTTTCCGAGGTGAATTCGGTCGTCGTGATCGTCGACCGGCACGGCCGGATACAGCGCTTTAACCGGCTCGCCGAGGAACTCACGGGCGTCAAGGAAGAAAACATCATCGGCCGCAACGTGTGGGCGCTCTTTATGTCTACCGAAGACGGCGCGGCCTCCAGTCAGAACATTGCGGGCTTCTTCAATCGCGGCGTGTCGTACGAAGTCGAGCGGCGCGTCAAAACGGTGCATGGCGAACGGCTTTTCCTGTTTCGCAACAAATTCGTTCACAGCGGCAGCGGCGTCGAAGAGCAATTCCTGATCTGCTCGGGCACCGACATCACCGAGGAACGGCTCGCGCAGGAACGCCTCACCGAACTGGCGAACACCGACTCGCTCACCGGCCTCGCGAACCGCAACGCGATCCAGGACAAGATCCGCGCCGCCATTGAAGACGCCGCGCCGGGCGAGGAAATCGGCGTGCTGTTTCTCGACCTCGACAACTTCAAGAAGGTCAACGATCACTACGGCCACGTCTTCGGCGACCGCCTGATCCGCGACGTGTCGACCGCCATCAGCGCCTGCCTGAACGAAGGCGACACACTCGCGCGGCTGGGCGGCGACGAATTCATCGTGCTCGCGGCCAAGGGCTCGGCGCACGCGCTCGAAGCCACCGCGCAGCGCATACTCGAACGCATGCGCACGCCGTTCAGCCTCGGGCTGGTGGAGGTCTACACCGGCTGCTCGATCGGCATCGCGCTGTATCCGGAACACGGCGACAACCTCGAATCGCTGATCCGTTCCGCCGACACCGCCATGTACGTCGCCAAAGACGAAGGCAAGCGCACCCACCGCGTGTTCTCGCCCGACATGAACCGCAAGGTCGCGGAATATATGTGGCTCGACACCAACCTGCGGCGCGGTCTCGAAGAAGGCCAACTGACTCTGCATTACCAGCCGAAACTGTCGCTCGCCACCGGCGTGGTCCAGGGCGCCGAAGCGCTGGTGCGCTGGAATTCGCCGGAGCGCGGACAGATCATGCCCACCGAGTTCATCCGTTACGCGGAAGAGTCCGGGCTGATCGGCGTGCTCGGCCGCTGGGTCATGGAAACGGCCGCGAAACAGGCCGCCAAATGGAAAGCGGACGGCTACAACCTGCGCATCGCGATCAACGTGTCGGCGCGGCAACTCGTCGATACGGCCGTGGTCCGGCATTTCACCGAGGCGCTGCAACACGCGAATCTCGATCCCTGCCTGATCGATCTCGAACTGACCGAGAGCTGCCTGATCGAAGACGAAACGGCCGCGATCGATCTGATCAAGCAGTTCCGCCAGATCGGCGCGCAGGTTCATCTGGATGATTTCGGCACCGGCTATTCGTCGCTGTCGCAGCTCGGCCGGATTCCGCTCGACGTCATCAAGCTCGATCGCAGCTTCGTGCGCTCGATCAACGCCGATACCAAGGCGCAAGCGCTGGTACGCTCCATGGTGGTCGTCGCGCAGGAGCTGAATTTCAAGGTGGTCGCCGAAGGGATCGAAACCGAGTCGGAAGAACTGTTCATGAAGGGCTTGGGCGTCGACTACGTTCAGGGCTTTCTATACGGCCAGGCCATGCCGGCGGCTGAATTCGAGCGCTGGCTGCAGGATAGACAGAAGCTCAGACTGATTGCCTGAGCTTCCGTACGCCCCACGGAAAAGTCCCCCGGGTAGCCGCCCCCCTGCGGCTTGTTACGTTCCGACTTACGCTCGAAGTTGCGTATGCAGCCCAAGCCGGTTCAGGCGAAATTGGCCGTGCTGACGGCCGTCTGCCGCAGATTCGACGTGCGCCGGTTCTGCAGCGTCACGAGCCGTTCCATGAAGGCCAGATCCTTTTCTTCGATCGTGAAGGCGGCCTCCACCCAATCCTCAGTGATTTCCATCAGCTCGGCGCGCGAGAGTTGCAGCACGCGCTGGCGTGCCCGCAGCATCGCGCGGATGCCGTTCATTTTGGGTTTGAGCGTGTCGATGAAGGTACGGGTCGCCATATACGCTTCGCCCGGCTCGAACAGTTGATCGACCAGGCCTTTGCCGTAGTGCCACTCAGCCGTATGCGATTCGCCGACGCCGATCAGTTCCTCCGCGAGCCGCATGCCGACTTTGCGCGCCACCAGTGAATAGCCGCCCATGCCCGGGAACAGATTGAAGGCGATCTCCGGGAAGCCCATGCGCGCGTCGCTCTGCGCGAGCAGGAAATGATGGGCGAGCGCGGCCTCGAAGCCGCCGCCGAGCGCCGTGCCCTCCACCATCGCAATCGAAATCGCCCCCGTGTCGAACCCCCGCGACGCCGCGTGCACGCAATCGACACACGCCCGCGCGTACGCCATCAGCGCCTGGCGCTTACCGGTGCGGATCGCGTCCGCGAAGAAGTCCAGATCGCCGCCGACGTTGTACATGGTCGGAATCAAGGAGCCGGTGACCCAGAAGTCGATCGGCAATCCCGAGTCTCGCGCTGCCTGCGCGAGCTCCAGAATGTCGTGCACCAGGTCGAGATTGAAACAGGGACGCGGCTGCGCCCGCAACATCATCCACATGATGTTGCGGCCTTCTTCGTAGTAAGCGGAAATTTGCGAAAGATTGCCGGCCTCAAGAAACGGACGGCAGGCGTGGTGGTTATGGAGATTCATTTGAACGGTCCTTTTAAGGTTAAACACTGGTATTGCCATGCGAGCCTAAAGCAGACCGGAATCGGATGGGAGCGGGGTAACCAACAGATGAATGCAAGCGGCGCTCAAAGCCGCGCCAGCCGGCGCTGTGCGCGGTGGTGGGGGTTTGGCGGCGGGTCCTCGCGACGCAAACGCTTGCGCACTGAAGATGGGCGAAAATGACCCACAAATGAGCGCAGAGCGCCTGTCAAATTACCTACAGCCAAGGATTGAATTTCTTGCCGCGGAGGAAAGAGAAAGAAATAGTCTTCGATTAGAAAATGCAATCGAAAATATGAGTGGCGAATGGTTTTTTTCTGGCTTGTGCGCTAACAGACGGAATATCCGTTTCGCATATTCAAACGCGCGTGCAACCTGTGCCGCGCATCTCCTATAGGGTGGATGCGCGGCACGGGCGGCCGGCTTGTTACGCTCTCATGCAGTGGATGATTGCGCGCGTCGTGCCGGCCGTGGTGTCGTGAAACCGCTCAAGGCGCGGCCGCGATCACTTCCGCGACCGCGGCCGTGAGCTTCTTGCCGTACGGCACGTGCAGGAACTCGTTGGGGCCGTGCGCGTTCGATTTCGGTCCGAGCACGCCGCACACCATGAACTGCGACTTGGGGAACCCCGCCTTCAGCACGTTCATGAGCGGAATCGTGCCGCCCTGCCCCATGTAGGCGACGTCGGCGCCGTAGTGCTGGCGCGACGCGTCGTTCAGCGCCGTGGCCAGCCACGGGGCGAGATCGGGCGCGCTCCAGCCGCTCGCCGCGCCGGCATCCGGCTTGAAGGTCACCTTTGCGTTGTACGGCGGGTCGACTTCGAGCAGCGCCTTCAGTTCGGCGACGGCCTTCTCCGCCTCGATCAGCGGCGGCAGCCGCAGCGACAGCTTGAACGCCGTGCGCGGACGCAGCACGTTGCCGGCGTCGGCGAGCGCGGGCAAGCCGGCCGCGCCCGTCACCGACAGGGACGGACGCCACGTCGAATTGAGCAAGGCCTCCTGCGGATCCGTCGTGGTGGGCAACACCTGGCGGCCGTCCTGACCGCATGCCCATGGCAGCTTTTTCCAGACGTCGTCGCCGAGAATCTGGGCGGTGGCTTGCGCCTCACGCATACGGTCCGCCGGAATCTCGACATGGAAACCCTTCGGCAGCAACGTGCCGTTCGCGGAGTCTTCCAGACGGTCGAACAGTTGCCGCATGATGCGAAAACTCGACGGCGCGATCCCGCCATAGCCGCCCGAGTGAATGCCTTCGTCGAGCACCTGCACTTCCAGGTCGCCGGCGACTAGTCCGCGCAACGACGTGGTGAGCCACAGCTGGTCGTAGTTGCCCGCGCCCGAATCCAGACACACGACGAGACCCACCTTGCCGAGGCGCTCGCGCAGCGCGTCGACGTACGGCAGCAGGTCGTAGCTGCCCGACTCCTCGCAGGTTTCGATCAGACCGACGCAGCGCGGACGTTCGACTCCTTGCGCGTCGAGCGCCGCGAGCGCGGTGATGCTGGCGTAGATCGCATAGCCGTCGTCGGCGCCGCCGCGGCCGTACAGCTTGTCGTTCTCGAGCTTGGGCGTCCACGGCCCCAGATCGTTGCGCCAGCCGTCGAACTCGGGCTGCTTGTCGAGGTGGCCATACAGCACAATGGTTTCTTCGCTGCCGGAACGGGTGGCCGGCGTTTCGAAGAAGATCACCGGCGTGCGGCCCGGCAAGCGGATCACTTCGAGTTTCAGGCCGCGCACGGCCTGCTGCTCGGCCCATTGTGCGGCGTCGGTGATCACACGTTCCAGATAGCCGTGCTTGACCCATTCAGGATCGAACGCCGGACTCTTGGCCGGCACCGCGATGTAGTTCGTGAGCGCGGGCACGATCTCGTCGTTCCACTTGCGGTCCACGAATTCACGTAGCGTGTCCGGGTTGATGCGTTGAGACTGTTGGGTCGTGTCGTCGGAGATCATGATGGTGGTCCGTGGCGGTTCTGTTCAGTCGAAACGACCATGATAGTCCTGATGCGCGATCGGCTGAACCCCTCGCCGCGCATCGTGCCGGCTCTGCAGCTGTCGCCGCTGCCCATGGCGGCCGATTCCCGCGTGGCACGACGCGTTTGCCGCGCCCCTGCACGAACAAACAAGGGCGCGGTAATCGCGCGACAATCGGGCATACGTCGTGTGTGGGGAGGCGGCTCATGAGTGGCAATCTCGTCGTTCAGGCCATCGCCGCGGTGCTGGCGTTGGCGCTCTATTTTCTGCCGGCCGTTCTGGCGGACCGGCGCAAACGCCACGACGTGCTGACGCTGGCGCTCTTCAATGCCTGTCTTGGCTGGACCGTGTTCGGCTGGCTGCTTGCGCTTTACTGGTCATTGCAACCGAACCCGCCGAAGAACATCGCCGGCGAGGTGGAGCAGACACGCAAACTCGTGAGCATGCGAGCGTTTTCGTCCGCGCTGCTCGTGCGCGTGCAGCGACGAACCACGCGGGAGCGCTCTGAGGACTAGATCAAACGGCGCGCGGCAGCGCGGGAAAGCGGAAGAGCGGGACAGTGGAACGGCCGACCGGAGCACCGGCCGGCCCAGCCGCCTGGTTCAGGCAGCGCGGCCTACGCGGTTCCACAGAACGGAACCAGCGGGAATGGAGCGCGGCTCTGCGCGCACGCTCGCGGGTGCAAACATCTCGCGGCGCAGCTCGCCGTGTTCGTCGAACCACTCGCAAATCAGCCAGTTGCCCGGATTGAGCGCCACCGGCCCTGCGTATGTCACCGTCATTCGCGAGCCCCCTTCTTTCAACGTGACCACGTCTCCGACATTGAACTGAGCGGCTGGCGGTGTCTGGAATGCGTCAATGGTAGCGGTTAGCATATTTACCCCCTACGGAACCGTTGAGCGTCATTAAATCGTTGCGCCGGATTTCTCGACATTAGACCTGCTGAAGTAAAACTCTAAAAAAGTTTGCCAAGATTAACAATCGAAATTAATCACCGCAAGCGCTTTTTATTGATACCGTTTTCATCGGCAGTGGAATGGCTTCCACTGCCGGCGGACCCAGGGTAAAACCGGAAAACCCTTCAACAGGCCGCCTGGCGCCCTGTCCGTGCGGCACCGCACGATCGCAACTGTTACTGCAGCGCACTCGCACAGGCAGTGGAAAATGCGAAGCGGTTTTGTCATATGTAAAGCAGCGACACAGGATATTCAGGTTTATTCTGATCCAGCGCAAACAGAATTACCTGTGAACCACTCAGTCATCGGTAAATGCGGGATGCTTAAAATGGCCGTTGTTTAAAGAATTACCTAATAAGTCCCGACGGCCTCTGATGAAAACGGTTACGGTCGCCCGATTTTTAAAGCCGCTGCGCCGCGCGCCGCAACGCGAACTGCTGATGACGCACCAGCAGCACGCTCAAGCCGATGCACACGAACATCAGCAACGCGTTGATGGTCAGGCTGATCTGGAACGCGTGCGCATAGACGCCCGGCGTCGCGCGGCCGCCAATGGCCCCAAAGAACGCGCCGCTGATGGCCGCCGTGCCGAACGCCGAGCCGATCTGCAGCGTCGACGAGACCACGCCCGACGCAAGTCCGGCTTTCTCCGGCGCGACTTCCAGCAACACGATGCGCATGATCGACGGCAGCAGCAGACCATGACCGACACCCGCGCACACCAGGCCGCAATAGAACAGCAGATCCGGCGTGGCCGACTGGGTCGCGGACCAGCCCGTGACCGTAAAGCCGAGCGTCATCATCGAAAAACCGAGCGTCAGCACGTGAGCGCCGATGCGCCTGACCACCGCCGGCGAGGTCAGCGGCCCGAGCACGAAGCCGATCGCGAACGGCATGATCGCCATGCCCGAGGCGAGCGCCGTCCAGTGCAAACCGGTTTGCAGGAAAATCCCGTAGGTCAGGAAAAATGCGCTGTTGCAGTAGAACAGGAACGCGAGCACGAGGCCGAGCGCAAAGGCCGGGTTACGGAACAACTGCAGGTCCACCAGCGGATGGCCGCCGGCGCGCTCGACTCGCCGCTCGGTCCGCACGAAGAGCGCGAACGCGGGGACCGCTAGCGCGAACATCACGAAGGTCCACGTCGGCCAGCCCGCTTCGCGGCCGTGCGTCATCGGGTAGATGAGCAGCAACAGCACAGCGGAGAGCAGCACCACGCCCTTCAGGTCGATGCCGGTATGCGTGGCCGGCTGATTCTCCGGCACGAACTTCCAGGTGCCGAGAAACGCCGTAATGCCGATCGGAATGTTGATGAGAAAAATGATGCGCCAGTCGAGTCCGAACGGGTGGTACGTGATCAGCGCGCCGCCGCCCAACTGCCCGACAATCGACGACAGCCCGAATACGAAGCCGTACAGGCTCATCACTTTGGTCTGCTGATGCAGCGGCACGACCGCGCGAATGGTCGCGAGCACTTGCGGCGCCATCACGGCGGCGGCGATGCCCTGCACGATCCGCGCGATCACCAGCATGTGCCCGCTGGTCGCGAAACCGCACAGCGCCGAGGCGACCACAAACGCCGCCATGCCCGTCATGAACATGCGGCGGCGGCCGAACAGGTCGCCGAGCCGGCCGCCCGTGATCAGCAGCACCGCGTACGCCGAGGCGTAGGCGGAGACGACCAGTTGCAATTGCGCGTCGCTGGCGTTCAGGCCGGTGTGGATCGAGGGCAACGCGAGATTGACGATGAAATAATCGAGCGGCGCGAGAAAGGCGCCGACGAACAGCACGGCAAGCGCCAGCCCCTGCCGTTCGAAACGCGGCGCAGTCTTGTCGGCCGACGCCGCCACGCTCGCGGCCACGGCGCCCGGACAGGTCACCGCGCCGGCTGCCGCGCCCTTGGGCCCGGCCAGTGCCGCCGGAGCGGACTTGATGGCTTCGCTATTCATGACTGATCGTTCAAAAATTAGGTAAAAAAATTTAGACGAGCGCACGCATGGCGACGTCTACGATGCCTGTCAGCGCGTCTTCCTGGTGAGCGACCCGCCCCAGCACGCGCAGACCTTGCATCACGCAGAGCAGGAAATCGCCGACGGCTTTTTCGTCGAGCGTGGAATTGAACGCGCCGCTTGCCTGACCGCGAATCACCGACGCCGCCAGCAGCGTTGCCATGCGGCGCTGAATCGCGGCGACGCGGGTGCGCAGTTCCTCGTCGCCCGGCTGCATTTCCAGCGTGGTGTTGGTGATGAAACAGCTGCGCTCGCCGGTCAGCGCGCATGCGACCCGCGCGTAGTGCAGCAAGGCATTGCGCAGCGCCTCTTCCGGCGGCACCGGCGCGTTGAGCCGCTCGGCGAGCCGCGCGACCGAACCTTCGGCGTAGTGCTCCAGCGCGGCCAGCATGATGCCGTGCTTGTCGCCGAATACGCCGTACAGACTGCCGCGCAGCAGCCCGGTGGCTTTGCACAGGTCGTCGATCGACGTGGCGTGGTAGCCATGATTCCAGAACACCTGGCTCGCGCTCGCGAGGACCGTGTGCGTGTCGAACTCGCGCGGCCGGCCCCGGGCACAAACCTCGCCGGCTTTTTTCCCGGATTGCTTTGCGGTTTGCTTTGTGGTCTGTTTCACGCCTTGCTTTGAATCGCCAGATTGCTTCATGCAATCGATATTATGACCAGGCGTTCAAGAAAGCAAGACGAGTTTCCGTAGGGTGCGCTGCGCGTCGGCGCGGGATACAACAAAAACCGGCGCCGGGTTCGACCCGTGCGCCGACTTGATCGCTTGAACGGCCGGGGAACGGCGCGAGCTCAGGTTTCGAGTTTCGCGTCCATCGTAATCGTGGCGTTCAGGACTTTGGACACCGGACAACCGGCCTTGGCGTCGGCGGTCGCCTTGTCGAAGGCGGCCTTGTCGCCGCCGGGGATCTTCACCGCCACGTCGAGATGGACCGCGGTGATCGCGAAACCGCCGCCGTCCTTGTCGAGCGTGACCGTGGCCGTGGTGCCGATACGCTCGGGCGTGATGCCGGCCTTGCCCAGTTCCGCCGACAGCGCCATCGAGAAACACCCCGCATGCGCAGCCGCAATCAGCTCTTCCGGATTCGTGCCGATGCCGTCCGCGAAGCGTGTCGAAAACGAGTATTGGGTCTCCTTGAGGACGCCGCTGTCGGTGGAAATCGAGCCCTTGCCGTCTTGCAGGCCGCCTTGCCAGACTGCTGATGCCTTGCGCTTCATCGCTCTCTCCTGTTTGTGCCCTGCTTCGCGCGCTCCACGACCGGATCTGATGCCCGCCGCCACGGTCCCGCCCGGATGGTGTGCGGCTTCGGCATCGGTCGCGAGTGCCGCGCGGCGTTGCAGACGCGGGCGGAAACCGAACTTCATCATAGGCGCTTCCGTGTGCCAGCGTCGTGACGATGCCGGCAATGGATCGAAACAGAAGCTGCGCCGATAACTGTATCAATAACGGCAATAATCTTTCTTCGGGAAGCCGCTTTTTCACCGACCTTGCAAGAAATAGACTGTTTTCAACGGATCGGTACAGAGCATCGAACCGATCTCACCAATAAATCCAATACTGGAGGTCATCATGAAATCGCTCATTTCCGCAGTGGTCATCGCATCCACGCTTGTCGTTCCAGCTGTCTCGTTCGCCCAGCAGGCCAATGGCCTGACACGCGCGCAGGTGCGCGCCGAACTGGTTGCCGCGCAAAAAGCGGGCCTCGTGAATCAGAACGACGTCGACTATCCGAAGACGGTGCCGCAAAGCGGTACGGCAGTGGCCGCGGTGGCCACGGGTTCGCAGGACGTCGGCGGCGTGAAGGCGGTTTCCTCGGATGCCGGCGCGCGAGACCCGCTGCAGCAAGGTCCGTTCTCCACGTATCGCGGCCAGTAAGCCGTATGCCGCGCCGTAGAGCGGCGCGGTTCAGCGCGTTGTGGGCAGCACCATGGTCAGCGCCCTTGCCGGCGCTACTCGGCGAACGGCAAACTCTCCTGGCCCACGGCGCGCATGCCGAATACGTTCAGCGTCATTGCCACCAGTGCGTAGTAGCCGAGCAGTCCCACCAGGTTGATCACGACCTGATGGCCGAAACGCTCGACCGCCCTCGCATAGGTCGCCTCGGAAACACGCTTGGTGTCGTATAGTTCGTTCGCGAAGTCGTGAATCAGCGCGTCCTCGGCTTGCGCGAAATCCGGGCGCAGGCCCTGGCGAATCGCCTCGGCATCCGCTACGGACACGCCGGCTTCCAGCGCGATCGGATAGTGGATGTACCACTCCGCCTGCGCCTGCCAACGCGCCGCCGTCACCAGAATCGCCAGCTCCGAAAGCCGCAGCGGCAAACCAGTGCGGTAGCGGCAGAACGCGCCCAGACGTTGCGCCTGCTGCGCCAGTTCCGGGCTATGAATCCAGCCGAGAAACGGTCCGTTCAGATTGCCGCGCGGGCCCGCCAGGATTTCGTCGAGCACCGCTTTCTGCTCGGGCGTGGCGCCGGACGGGTCGAAATGAGGCAAACGTTCGGTCATCGTCGTTCTCGCAAGTCGGGGTGGTGTCGAAGGTCTCAGACAGCGGCCAGCGCGGCGCCAATCGCATCGGTGAGCCGGTTGACGATTTCGTCGATGTCGCGCGCGGCGCAGATAAACGGCGGCGCCAGTAACACATGATCGCCGATCTTGCCGTCGACCGTGCCGCCCATCGGATACACCATCAAACCACGCGCGAAGGCTTCGCGCCGGATCGCCGCGTGCAGCTTGAGGCCGGCGTCGAACGGCGTTTTGCCGGCGCGATCCTCGACCAGTTCCACGCCGACGAACAACCCTCGTCCGCGTATATCGCCGATGTGCGGATGCTGCGCATAGTGCTCGCGCAAGCGGCCGCGCAATTGTTCTCCGCGCGCCAGCACGTTGGGCAGCAGTTCGTCTTCCTCGATCACGCGCTGCACTTCGAGCGCCGCGGCACAGGCAACGGCATGGCCGATATAGGTATGGCCATGCTGAAAGAACCCCGAGCCGCCGACGATCGCCTGGTAAATCCGCTCGCTCACGAGGGTCGCGCCGATCGGCTGATAGCCCGCGCCGAGCCCCTTGGCGATGGTGAGGATGTCGGGCGCCACGCCGTCTTCTTCGCAGGCGTACAGATAGCCGGTGCGGCCCATGCCGGACATGATCTCGTCGAGAATCAGCAGCACGCCATAGCGGTCGCACACCGCGCGAATCTTGCGAAAGTATTCCCGCACCGGCGGCACGGCGCCGGCCGTCGCGCCAACCACCGTTTCCGCGACGAACGCCGCGACCGTGTCCGCGCCGAGTTCGAGAATCTTCTGCTCGAGTTCATCGGCAAGACGTTGCGCGAAGGCCTCGTCGGTTTCGTCGGCACGCTGCTCGCGATACGCGTAACACGGGCTCACGTGATGTGCTTCGATCAAAATCGGCAGGAACGGCTCACGGCGCCACGCATTGCCGCCGATTGCCAGCGCGCCGAGCGTGTTGCCGTGATAGCTCTGGCGACGCGCGATGAAATGGCGCCGCTGCGGTTCGCCCTTTTCCACGTAATACTGACGCGCGAGTTTCAGCGCCGCCTCGATCGCCTCGGAGCCGCCCGACACGAAGTACACATGTTCGAGTCCTTGCGGCGCGCTCGCCACCAGGCGCTCGGCGAGTGCTTCAGCGGCTTCGGTCGTGAAGAACGAGGTGTGCGCATACGGCAATTGCTGCGACTGCCGTTTGATCGCGTCGATCACGCGCTGGTTGCTATGACCGAGACACGAGACGGCGGCGCCGCCGGATGCGTCGATATAGCGCTTGCCCGTGGAATCGACGATCTCGATTCCGTCACCCGCGACGGCGACCGGCAGCGACTGCTTCGGCGAACGATGAAACACGGTGGACATGATTGTCGGATTCCTGTTGGTTGCGGCGACCGGTCAGGCGGCGGTCGGTCCGCCTGCCGTGCGGGTGATGAAGTTGTCGAATACGCACCGCGCCTGCCGGTAAACTTTCATCGACACACCCGCGCTGCCGATCTCGAAGAGCGCGGTGGCAAGCGTGTTTTCCCCGTCGGGATCGTGCGGGTCGCCGCGATAGATCGGCAGGCCGGCTGGCGCGCGATCGCGTAAGACGTCGAGCAATGCGGCCGGTTGTAACGGGTCGGTGATCGCGGGCAACAACGCATTTACGCGCATCTGGCGCTCGCGCGAAGAGTCCGTGACGATTTGCGCTTCGGCGTCGCAGCCCGGATGAATCATGTGGTTCGCGTGGCCGTAAAGATTCGCCACCGCATGCACCGAGCAGCGCTGCGCGCTCGCTTCGACGCTGACAAGGCGCGCGTCCCCCGCGCAGCCGAGCGTATGGTGAAAGCCGCTCGCGGCCGGCATGTCGCGCAACATATGCAGCGCCTCGTCGAGCGAGGTGGCATCGAGTACGGCTCGCGCGAGAATCATGCGCGGCACGCCTGCAACGGGGACGCGAATGCGCAGGTTGTTGATCGCCTGCACGATGCCGGCATGGCTCGCGGCAAACGTGTGTCCCGGCAGCGACCCCGGATAATAGAAACTCACGAAGCCCGGCTTGCCGGCCCGTCGAACCTCGACCAGCGCGCAGCGCTCGCGCAGAAACGGATCGCCGTCTTCGTTGTGCGCGATGAAACGCGTGTTGCCAGCCCGCGCCGCCAAGGTGGTGCAGCCGTCTGGCGCGTTGTGAATCAGTTCGCCACGACAGTTCCACAGGAACACGTCTTGCGCCGACCAGCCCAGGCCGTCCGCCATGCCGTCCAGTTCGGCCAGCAACGCCGGGCAATGCGCGCGTGCCGCCTCGCGCAGTGTCTGCACGAAAGGGTCGCCGCGCCAGCGCCGAACCGCCTGCCATGCTGCGCTCTGATTCATGTAATCGGCGAACACCGGCCGCGCGAGTTCGCCTAGCCGGCGGCCGATTTCATACGGCTCGCCACTCACCTGAAAAAGATCCCATCCCTGCTTCGACGTCAGCATCACATCATCTCAACAATCGGTACTTATTTATAATTCATAACAACACTTGTTGTCAAACGATAGGGCATCAATCCATATGGAGCGTTGCTGCGCTCCCGCAGGACCTGCCGGATTCAGACGAGAATGTTCACGGGACGTACGCGCCTTTCGCGTGCAGCGACTGCTCGGCGATGGCGAGTTGTTCGACCGCGCCCGCGCCCTCGAGCGCGAGCAGATGCGCGACCAGCGATTCGGCGATCGCGGTCGCCGCCACCAGTGAAGGAAAGAACGAAGGGCTTTCGTGCGAAAAGATCAACACCTTGTCGGCGTTCAGCGCGATCGGCGACACGGCGCTGTCGGTGATGGCGATCAGCTTGCTGCCTTTTTCCAGCGCGGCCTCGGCCACGCGCGCGGCTTCGACCGAATACGGCGCGAAACTGATCACGATGGTCGCGCTATCGCGCTCGACCGTGCGCAATTGCATTTCCAGCGTGCCGGCCTCGCCATTGAGCAGGGACACCGAGGAACGAAACAGCCGGTACCCGTAGACGAGGCCGAACGCCACCGCGTAACAGGAGCGGAAGCCGGCCACATGCACGTGCGGCGCGCGCCGCAACAGACGCGCCGCTTCCACGATCACACGGCCGTTATGCGCGGCGGTGACCTCGAGGTTGTGTTGTTGCGCGATCAGCAGGTCGCTCGCCAGCGCGTCCTTCGATTTGACGAGCGAACGGGCGCGGCTTGTCAGCGGCTCGGGCCGCGTGCGCACGCGCGCGACGAACAGGTTGCGCAATTCGTTCCAGCCGGGGAAACCGAGTTGCTGCGACAGACGCACCAGTGAGGCTGGTTGCACCTGCGCGCGTTCGGCGACTTTGCGCATGGACGAGACCGCGACTTCGTCGGGATGATCGAGCAGGAATGCAGCCCCCATCTGGAACTGCGGACTCAGTTCGGAGAAGCGCGCCCGGATCAGGGCGGCAAGCTGGTCGAAACTGTCTGGCATGCGAAATTACCGGGCGAGCGGTCGATGAGGGCGACAACAAATGTTACCACCCCGCACATGGGCGCCAACAGGAGGGGCGCCATCTGGCGAGTGACAAACGAATTCTGTCCTGTCGCAAACAAAGTTATCCTCACGATTTTTCGCAAATAAAACCGTCCCAGAAAGACGACCTCGGCGTTCACGGCTTCCGCCATAAGGGTCTGCGGAAACGTTCTTCCTCACCAAGCCCCCGCTTTCGCTTCATTGTAAATACTGCCAACGCCCATCCGAATGATCGATGCCAAGACCATCATCGGACTCTATTGGTTGCAGAACAAACTCAAACTGTCTTCCAGCGGGAGTAAAGGCGCGACATAACGCGGAAATCGCATGCGACGCACAGCGGACGGCCCATATAAGGCCGTTCGAAAGATTGCAATGCGTATCGCCATGAACAAAACGGAGGCAGGTTTTGAGTGGAAAAGAATCGCGGCCCATCTCGGGGTTCGGGTGACTTGCCTCCTGGCTCAGCCGTTGAGCTACCGTGCAGGTATCTGCGTCTCCTCAAGACGGGCGCTACTCGTACCACTTTGCGCTCACCCTCGCCCCCATCCCACGCTCAAAGCAACGCGACCACCCGCACGTCGCCCTGCTCCGCCGAAGCCACGACCTTCTCGCCGATCCGGCGGAACGTGATCGACACCGACGCATCGCCCACCCGCAAATCGCTCAATTCGAGCCAGTCGATGCCTTCAGGCAGCATCGGCTGCTCGATCAGCACCTCGCGCCGTTCGGCGTCGATCGTGATGCCCAGACACGCTTCGAGCATCATGAACGGCGAACCCGCTGCCCAGGCCTGCGGCAAACAGGCGACCGGATAAGCGGTGGGCGGCTCGCCGCGCCGCCGTGGGAAACCGCAGAACAGCTCCGGCAAACGCATGTCGAAATTGACCGCCGCCTGGAACAGCGCCTGCAGCAGCCGCACCGCCGCCGCCTTGCCGCCGTAGCGCGACAGGCCGCGCGCGCACAGCGCGTTGTCGTGCGGCCAGACCGAGCCGTTGTGATACGCCATCGGATTGAAGCGCGCCTGGCTCGCGGCCAGCGTGCGCACGCCCCAGCCGGTGTGGAACAACGTGGAGTCGAGCGCGCGCACCACCGACTCGCCGCGCTCGCGCGAAGGCAGGCCGAAGGCGAGCAGGTGACCCGCATTCGAAGCCATCACCCGGCACAGTTCGCCGTGACCGTCGAGCGCAATGCCGTAGAAGCCCGCCTCCGGCATCCAGTATTTTGCTTCGACGCACTGACGAATCGTCTTCGCGCGCTCGCTGTATTGTGCCGCCGAATCGTGCAGGCCGCGCACCTTCGCAAAGTGAGCCATGGTGTCGAAGGCGGCGCTTGCATACGCCTGCACTTCGACGAGCGCGATGGGGCCGTCGGGGAAACGGCCGTCGGCGTGAAAGACGGAATCGTGGCTGTCCTTCCAGCCCTGATTCGCCAGACCGCCGTCCGACTCGCGCTGATAGTCCAGCAGGCCGAAACGATTCCTGTCGCATACGCCCGCGACCCACTGCGCCGCGCGCTCGAGCGCCGGCCACAATTCGTCGATCAACGCGCTGTCGCCCGTGCGCGCCGCATAGGCGCCGGCCAGCACGATGAACAACGGCGTGGTGTCGACGCCGCCGTAATACAGCGCAAACGGCACTTCGCCGGTGGCGGCCATTTCGCCCTTGCGCATCTCATGCATGATCTTGCCGGGCGCGGCATCGCGAAACGGCGAATTCTCACGCGCCTGATGTTCGGCGAGAAAACGCAGGACGCCGGCGGCCAGTTGCGGCTGCAACCAGAGCGTTTGCAGCGACGTGATGACCGCGTCGCGGCCGAACGGCGTCGAGAACCAGGGAATGCCGGCGTACGGATACGGGCCGGTCACGAGATCCGTGGTCAGCAGGCCGAGATCCGCGAGCGAGCGGTCGATCCACGCATTGAAAAGCGGATTGCTCGAACGCACGCGCGCGGTAGCGCGGCGGCGCTCGCGCATGACGAGGTGGGCGTCGACGAGCGCGGCGCGCACCGCGGCGCGGCCGACACGCGGGCGCTCCGCGTCGATTTGCGACAGATGCGCTTCGCTCACCGCATGGGTGGGCTGCGACACGCCTGCGCCGGGGTTGTCCGCATGCGCGACCACCTGCACCGCGACCGACAGGTAGATCGACACGCATGCCTGCGCGGGCAGCTTGACGGTGTAATCCGCGCGGTCGGCGAACAGCTTGTCCGGCTCCGGCGAAAAGGCGATCTGCACATTGCGCGCCACGTCGTCGAGGCCCACATAGCCGAGCAGCACTTCCCGATTTTCGACGCGCGCCGGTTCGACGCGGCCCTGCTTGTCGCGCTTCAGGCCGCGCACTTCGAACATGTCGCGAAAGTCGCTCGCGAACGAAATGGACAGCGGCACCACGGCGTCGCTCGTGCCGTAGTTGGTCAGTTCGATGGCTTCGTTGAGGACGGTGCCCGACAGCACCCGCACGCGTTCGACGTGGATCACGCCTTCGGGCGTGCTGTCGCCGCCGAGCGGCGGCAACGGGCGGTTGGTCAGATGCGCGGTGAACGAGGTGTTGTCGCTGCTGACGCTGCCCGACAGCAGCGACGGCGCGCGTCCGCCGAAGGTGAGGCGCAGTTGCGAGAGAACCCGGGTGTCGTTGACGAACAGGCCGTCGTCGTGGCCGGTGATATCGCCGAGCGGATCGTTGACGATAAAGGTGTCGCCCGACTTCAGCACGTGCTGGGTGGCGCTCGCGACGTTGAGATTTTCCGTGGGGATGAATACGCCGTCCGGCTCGGGTTCGCGGTGATCGATTCCGCCCGAAAGGCCGCCGAGGGCTTCTGGCTGCTGCATCAGTGTCACTCCTATGGGTTCGCTTCTGCGTTCAGTGTCACATTCGGTTACCACGGGCGCTGCCCGGTCGCTTCCGATTGTAGAGGGTCTGTCCGCGTCAGACGAACTTATCACATGGGAGTTTCGCTTTTTTTCCGTGGCACAGGACGTGCAGAGGTCATGGCGCGGCGCCCCTCGTGGGGGTGCCGCGCGGGTGCGAGGCGCCTCGGCGCCTTAACGCTTTAGCGCTTCGCGAGCGGCTTGGCCTCGCGTTGCGTGTCGCCGATGAACAGCTGACGCGGACGGCCGATCTTCTGTTCCGGATCGGCGATCATTTCGTTCCACTGTGCAATCCAGCCGACCGTGCGTGCCATCGCGAAGATACACGTGAACATGGCCGTCGGAATACCCAGCGCGCGCTGCACGATACCCGAGTAGAAGTCGACGTTCGGGTACAGCTTGCGCGACACGAAGTATTCGTCTTCCAGCGCGATCTTTTCCAGCGCCATGGCCAGCTTGAACAGCGGGTCGTCGTGCAGGCCCAGTTCTTCCAGCACTTCGTGGCAGGTTTCGCGCATCAGCTTCGCACGCGGATCGTAGTTCTTGTAGACGCGGTGACCGAAGCCCATCAGCTTCACGCCCGAGTTCTTGTCCTTCACCTGCGCGATGAACTCGGGAATGTTGTCGACCGAGCCGATTTCTTCCAGCATGTTCAGCGCGGCTTCGTTCGCACCGCCGTGCGCCGGGCCCCACAGACATGCGATACCGGCTGCGATACACGCGAACGGATTGGCACCCGACGAACCGGCCAGACGCACGGTCGAGGTCGAAGCGTTCTGCTCGTGGTCCGCGTGCAGGATCAGGATACGGTCCAGCGCGCGCACCAGCACGTCGTTGACCTTGTACTCTTCCGCCGGATTGGCGAACATCATGCGCATGAAATTCGCGCTGTACGACAGGTCGTTCTTCGGATAAACGAACGGCTGGCCCACGGTGTACTTGTACGCCATCGCCACCAGCGTCGGCAGCTTCGCGATCATGCGGATCGCGGAAATTTCACGGTGCTCCGGGTTATTGATGTCGAGCGAGTCGTGATAGAACGCCGACAGCGCGCCGACGGCGGCCACCAGAATCGCCATCGGGTGTGCGTCGCGACGGAAACCGCGGAAGAAGAAGTGCATCTGGTCGTGCACCATCGTGTGCTGCGTGACCGTCTTGACGAACTCTTCCTTCTGCTGCGCGTTCGGCAACTCCCCCTTGAGCAGCAGATAGCAGGTCTCGAGGAAGTCGGCGTTCTGCGCGAGGTTGTCGATCGGATAGCCGCGATACAGCAACTCGCCCTTGTCACCGTCGATGTAGGTGATCGCGGAATTGCAAGCCGCCGTGGACATGAAGCCCGGGTCGTACGTGAACTTGCCGGTCTGGCCGTACAGCTTGCGGATGTCGATCACGTCCGGGCCCAGCGTGCCCTGGTAAATCGGCAGATCAATGGTCTTGTCGCTGTCGGAAAAGCTCAGTGTTGCGTGTGACTTCGAGTCCATCTACATGTTCCTTTTACTTTCAAATCGCACACGTGCCGGCATGCTCGATCGTCGTTGAACGCCATTGGCATGCTCAGGCTCCGGTACGCATTTTAAGGTCCACGGAGGCCTGTATTGCGACGATTGACCGCAACAATCCATCTCGACCGACGCAACATTCGTTGCCTGATTTTCCGCTAAATGCGGTAGAACGTGCGGCGAACCACACACAAACGTCACACGGGTCGACGCGCCACGGCCGGTCTCCAACACCGACCGCCAGCGAAATGAAAGCTGGAGCGCTTACTGCAACAATGTTTTGCGGCAGCCGGACTGCGAAGGCACAGCGGCATCTGCGATACTGAATCCGTGTTTTGCTTCCCCTGCGAACACATCGCTGTCTTTGGCCCACCGTCCCACGGTGGGCTTTTTTAATCAGCCAGAAGAAACAGGAAGGACCCGATGAACGCCTCTCTCGAAACGCTATTTCCGGATCACGTGCACAGCGACGAAAACATCGTCACCGCGCTGAATCACCAGGATATCGTCGTCGCATTATCCGCGGCGCTGAAGACACAAGACGTGGCGGTGCTGCATATGCTCTACCCGCGTACCGACGCGCGCACTCACCGCAGCCTCGATACGCTCGTGAACGTACTGCACGGCCACGGTCTGCATGAAGTCGCGGATCTGCTCGCGCAGGAAGCGCATTACCTGCTGTTCAAAGACCCCGTGAAAGCGTGGAAAGCCTTCCACGAAATTCGCAACGACTCGCTCGCGATCGGCGTGCATCTGTATTACCACGGCCTCGTCGGCGAAGCGGCGGAACTCGCGCTCGATAAAGACGCGCATCGCAAGCCGTGATATCGGGCGTTTGAATCGCTGCCGCTGCCGGCGCCGGCGCCGCACCGACGCGCGCAGACCGCCTCGAGCGCGGGACACCGGCGGTGAGACGCCAGGCGCAAGGCACGGACCCATCGTGCAGTGATTGCACGATCATTACACGCTCGCCATTACGCCGTCATTACGCCGTCATTAAGCGCTCACGGAGCGAATGAACTCGTCGATATAGCGATTGAACGCCGACGGATGCGCGAGATTCATCCCGTGCGACGCGCCGCGCACGGTCTCGCGGCGCGCATCCGGCAACCAGGATTGCAGCGCGGCCACGGTGCGGCGGAACATCTCAGGACTCTTTTCGCCGTCGATCAGCAGAACTGGACAACGCACCTCAGCGGCTTGCCCGGAAACATACGCGGGCAACGGATCGCGGAACTGACGGGCGAGCGTGTGCGCATTGTCGGTCGCCATGCGGCGAAAACCCGGCGTGCTCATCGCCCAGAAGCCGGGCCGGCTGACCGAATCGACGAACAGTTGCAGGCCGGCCTCCACCTCGCCGCTTTCGATCAGTTGCGCGGCCTTCGAGCGCAACGCATTGGCGGTCTCCGGCAAACTGGCGGGCGGCCGGCCGGCAATCTGCAACGGGCCGCCCGGATCGGCAAGCGTCAACGTACGCACGTGCCGGGCATGGCGCCGCGCACAATGAAACGCCACGCACCCGCCGCGCGAATGCCCCACCACATGGGCCGGTCCCGCGCCGAATCGTTCGATGAATTCAGCCACTTCATCCGCATGCACGCTCCAACTGAACGGCAAGCCCGGCGCCGTATCGGCCGCCGGCCAATAGTGCGTGAGACTCACCGCAACACACCGGTAATGCTTCGACAAACCCGCGAGTTGGGGTTCCCAATAGCGGTAGTCGCACAGCGAGCCATGCACGAACAGCAAAAGCTCACCCTCACCCGCTTCCACGTAAGGCATGCGCAAGCCGCTCCGCAATTCGATGAAACGCGATGATGGCGGCGGCGACGAAACGGCAACGGATTGATTCACGGTGGTTCACGGACAGCGCGGCAACGCCTGAAGTCAGCGAGGCCGGCTCGAGATGGAATGGGGGAAAGAAAGTGCGTACACATCCCTGAAACCGGAATGCGAGCCGTATTGTCACACAGGCGCCCGATCGGTGCGGCAGCCCGGTCAGCGGCCGGACTGGCGCCATGCCGCGGCGGCCGCGCGGCGGCTCCCGCGCGGAGTCATTCGTAAGCGAGCTCGTCCAGCAGACCGGCTGCGGCCGCCGCGCCCGCGCCGCGCACCGCGCACGTCAGCGGTTCATCGGCGACGCGCACCTCGAGGCCGATCTCGCTCGTCAGGCGGCGGCTCAGGTTGCCGAGCAGCGCGCCGCCGCCCGTCAGCACGATACCGCGGTTGGCGATGTCGGTGACGAGTTCCGCCGGCGCCGTTTCGAGCCCGCGTTTTACCGCGCCGATCACCTGGCGCAGCGGCCCTTCGATCGCATCGGCGATATCGTGGTTGCTCAGCTGGACCGTGCGCGGCAAGCCGTCGTCGACGCTGCGTCCGGTCGCGTTCATATGCTCGCGCGGCACGTCGCGCACGGCCGAGCCGATGTTTTTCTTGACGTGTTCAGCGGTCTGCTCGCCGAGCAGCACGCCGTACAGATTGCGCACGTAGGTCACGATCGCCATGTCGAAGCTGTCGCCGCCCACGCGAATCGAGCCGCTATAGGCCATGCCGCCGAGCGCGATCACGCCGACCTCGGTCGTGCCTCCGCCGATATCGACCACCATCGAACCCGTCGCTTCGGACACCGGCAGGCCCGCGCCGACCGCCGACGCGAGCGATTCGCCGATCAGGCTCACCTTCCACGCGCCGGCCGCCACGGCCGCTTCCTTGATCGCGCGACGCTCGACCTGGGTCGCGCCCGCCGGCACGCACAACGTGAAGGCGGCGCGGCGGCTGAACAGCGGCCGCGGGCGCGCCATGTCGACGAATTGCCGGATCATGTGCTCGGCCGCGGAAAAATTGGCGATCACGCCGTGGCGCATCGGCCGCACGGCTTCCAGGTTGGCTGGCTCGCGCCCCAGAAGCTGGCGCGCCTGAGCGCCCACGGCGGCGACGCGTTTCGGCCGGTCGGCGGCTTCTTTCTGGAAGCACACGACAGACGGCTGATTCAGCACGATGCCGCCGTCGTCGGTATAGATAAGGGTGTTGGCCGTGCCGAGGTCCACTGTCACGGATTGCCGGAACAAGCGATCGAAAAACGGGTGATGCGGCGTCGGTCTGGCCATAGGAAGGCTCTGATGTGTCGTTATCCGCCCATGCAGGGCAGTCTGGAAATGCGCCCCCGGTCACCCGAGCCGCTTGGCTCGCCCGCAGGACGTCCGTTGAAGGGTCGTCCTGCTCGGCGCTGCGCGGTCCGCGCGGCGGGGGTGATTTTCATGCTTATGAGCCGTTAACGGCAAGCAGATCAGATTCTTTAGAGCCGCTTTTCAATCAGGGCCGTGTCAGCCGCGCGACAAAGCGCCCAGCGCGTGTTCCAGCGCCTCGAGACCGAGCGCGACGCCGTCGGCGTTGATCGTGTGACCGATGCCCGGCAACGCATAAGCGTCAACGGTATAGCCAGCGTGGCTGAACGCGTCGGCGGCGTGCTCGAGCTCCTGCACCGGAATCACTGCGTCGTCTTCGCCGTGGATCAGCGTGAGCGGCGTGCCGTTCTGCGCGACGATCACCGAGGCGAGCCGCCCCGAGTACGCGACCACGCCGGCCGCGCCTTCCGCACTGGTCGCCACGTGGTGCAGCGCCATGATCGACCCTTGCGAAAAACCGACCAGCGCAAGCCGTCCGAAAGGCAGCCGCCAGTGCGCCAGTTCGGTTTCGAGCATGCGCCGCAGCGCCGGGTAGGCCGCGGCGACGCGCGCCTCGCGATTTCCCTCGTTGACGTCGCGCAGGCTGAACCACTGACGCCCGCCGAAGCCGCCGTCGAAGGCGTCGGTGCCGTCGAGCGAAGTGAACGCCACGTCCGGCAGGCTCTCGCTCCAGATGTCCGCGAGCGGCATCAGATCGCGCGCATTGCTGCCGACGCCATGCATCAGCACCACCAGACCTTTGGCAGGCGCGGTCACCGGCGCGCGCCGCCAGCCGTGTTCGAATTGCTCCCAGGTCATATCGTTTCCTTTTCTCTGTTGATTCGTAGTGGATATTTCCGCCTGCGCGCTGCACGGCTCAGCGATCGACATCCGCGAACGCGCCACCGATATGCCGCAACCTCGCGCGCAACCCCAGCCGCGAGCATACGCTGCCGGATTTGTTTCCGCCCTCCCGCCTGCACGCGCCGGCCACGTCCAAACGTGAATACAGGTATGCTTTTGCGAGCATTCAGCGGACCCGCGGCCGCATGCATCGCGCGAGCGCGAAATCGCGGGCGCGAAATGGAGCATCCGCGAGAACACCCGCCGGGACATCCGCGCCGCACGTTCGCAGCACACCGATCCGGAGAACCGTTTGAGCCAGCCTTCATCCGCGCCTGCCTCGGCGCCGCCCGCACCTCCGCCGCCGCTGCAGGGCGGCCGGCTGGTGCTGGCTACGATTGCCGTCGCGCTCGCCACCTTCATGAACGTGCTCGACACGTCGATCGCGAACGTTGCGATTCCAACCATTTCGGGCAACCTCGGCGTTTCCGTCGACGAAGGCACGTGGGTCATCACGGTATTCGCGGCGGCCAACGCCGTGTCGATTCCGCTCACCGGCTGGCTCACGCAACGCATCGGCCAGGTGAAGCTCTTTGTCGGCGCGATCCTGATGTTCGTGCTGGCTTCGTGGTTGTGCGGCATCGCGCCGACGCTGCCGATCCTGCTGCTCGCGCGGATTTTCCAGGGCGCCGTGGCCGGGCCGCTGATTCCGCTGTCGCAAGCCATTCTGCTCGGCTCGTATCCGAAGGAGAAATCCTCGACCGCGCTCGCCCTCTGGGCGATGACCGCGACCGTCGGCCCGATTGCGGGCCCGGCGCTCGGCGGCTGGATCACCGACAGTTATAGCTGGTCGTGGATCTTCTATATCAACATTCCGGTCGGCCTGTTCGCGGCCGGCGTCACATGGATGATCTACCGAACCCGCGAGTCGCCCACCCGCAAGCCGCCCATCGACGTGGTCGGGCTCGGCCTGCTGATCACGTGGGTCGCCTCGCTGCAGATCATGCTGGACAAGGGCAAGGACCTCGACTGGTTCTCGTCGCCGGTAATCGTGATTCTCGGCATCACCGCGCTCATCAGCTTCGCGTTCTTTCTCGTCTGGGAATTGACCGAGGAAAATCCGATCGTCGATTTGCGGCTCTTCCAGCAGCGCAACTTTCTCGGCGGCACGATCGCCATTTCGGTCGCGTACGGCGTGTTTTTCGGCAACCTCGTGCTGTTGCCGCAATGGATGCAGGAGTATCTGAACTACCGTTCAGTCGACGCCGGTCTCGTGACCGCGCCGCTCGGCGTCTTCGCGGTGCTGCTCGCGCCGGTCATGGGCCGCGTGCTGCCGCGCTCGGATGCGCGCATGATCGCCACGCTGGCGTTCATCGGCTTTGCGATCGTGTTTTACATGCGCTCCAGATACGTGATCGAAATCAACACGTGGCATCTGGTCCTACCCACGCTGCTGCAAGGCATTCCGATGGCGCTGTTCTTCGTGCCGCTCACGTCGATCATTCTGTCCGGCCAGCCGCCGAGCAAGATTCCCGCGGCGGCGGGTCTGTCGAATTTCGCGCGCGTGTTTTGCGGCGCGGTGGGCACCTCGATCGCCGGCAACGAGTGGAACAACCGCACCGTGCTCCATCACGAACGGCTCACCGAACAGGCTTCCGTCAACAACCCGGTGTTCAATCAGCAGATCGATTCGACGCAATCGCTGCTGCACCTGAATCCGCAATCGGCTCATGCGTTGTTCGATTTCACCGTGAACACGCAGGCGGCGATGATGGGTCTGAACGATATCTTCTTCGTCTCGGCGGTCATCTTCATTCTGATCATTCCGCTGATCTGGATTACGCGGCCGGCCAAGGGCGGCGGCGGCCCGGATGCGGCGGGCGCGCATTGAGCGCGATGGCAAGTGCGCTACGTCAGCGGAAATAGCGGGCGGGCGTGTCGCCGAATGCGTCCCGAAACACGGCAATGAAGGAAGACACGTCGCTGTATCCCACCTCGAGCGCCACCTGCGTCACGCTAGCCCCGGCGCCGAGGTGCTCCAGCGCGACCAGCAGGCGAAGCTGCTGGCGCCACTGCCCGAAGGTCTGCCCGGTTTCCTTGACGAACAGGCGCGCCGCCGTGCGAGCGGTCACGCCGGCGGCCTCGGCCAGTTCTTCGAGCACCGCGGTGTCCGCCGGGTTGGCACTCAGCGCGTCGGCGATGCTTTGCGCACGCGGATCGCGCGGCCAGTTCAGCCCTAGCGGCGCGACCGGCAAGCCCGGCAAGCGATCCAGCAGCACTTGCACGAGACGCACGGCGGCTTCGTCCAACGGTGTGTCGTGCCGCAGATCGGCCGCGGCGCTCAGCAAAGCCGCCACCAGCCGATCGGGCACGACGGCGACGCTGTGCGGCGGCAGCGCGACGGCATCCATGCCGGCATAGAGCGAGCAGAACTGGACAGGATGGGTCGAGGACAAGCGGTGCAGCACGTCCGCGGGTATCCACACCGCGTGCGCCGGCGGCACGACCCATCGCTCGGTCTGCGTGCGTACGATCAGCACCCCGGCGTTCACATGGATCAGCCGCGCGCGACGAAAGGCGTGCAGTGGTTCGTCCAGCGTCTCGTGCTGCTCACCGATCACGAAGGCCGGTTGCTCGACGCCGTCTGGATCAACAATGTCCATTAGGGTGTCCGTTTTGCCCGGTTACTGCCGCAAGGGCAGCAAGATTAGCATAGCCGGAGTGAAGCATTGCGGCGCGCCGCTCGCGCCGAGGGCCGCGCACGGCATCGGGCCCAAACCCGAAGGATGAGCGTTCGCTCCTACACGTCCGGTCACCCGGTGGCAGTCTTGTATTCGATTTGTCACCGGCATATAAACAAAACATGCGATCCGATGCTTAAGCGGTGGGTGCCTCGTAGCGATACATCAGGCAGATTCGGAGCAACGGTTCAGCAACTGTCGAGGCATGCCAGCTACGCGGCGCCCTCTTCCATGTATTGCGTAGCCGCTGTGGAAGCGATACCCGGCAGGAGAGCAGCATGAGCGCCCACTCCGAAGCGCAAGACCGCACCGCGACCATCGCGCCGGCCGGACATGTACTGCGCACCTCGGCCGTGATGACGGTGATTGCGATTTCTTTGGCGGGATGTGGCGGAGGTGGCGAGAGCGAGGTCGCGGCCAACCCGGCGGCCGGCAACAGTGCCAACCCAGCGGAACGGGTCGTGAATCCACATGTGGTGTCGCTCGATGCGCCGTTCCGCGGCAAGACATACAGTCAGTGGGCTGTCTCGTTCTGGCGGTGGGCGCTGGAGCTGCCGCTCGGTCCGCTTCCGCATCCGTTCGACGACTGCAACCATCGTCCCATTTCAGCGGCCCAAATGGGAAACGTATGGTATTGGGCCACACCCAATTCGACACGGCTGACCTGCAATCAGGTAGCCACGACCATCCCCGCGGGGACCTCCCTCTTCCTGTCGTTGCTCGACGGCTCGTCTATCTTCCTACCCATGGCCCAGGGGACGACGTCGCTGAACGACCCGCCGATCCGGGCATTCACGGCGGACCAGCTGAAAATTGTCAGCGCCTTCGCGAGCGACATCCAGGGATTGTTCTGCACCATCGACGGCGTGTCGGTAGCCAATATCACCGCTTATCGCACGAAGATCGGCCTGTTCTCGTTTTCTGCCCCGAGTCCCTGGATTTTCGGCCACACCGGAGGCAAAGGGAGCTCCGCCGCAGACGGCTATTACCTGCTGCTGGAGCCGCTCTCCGCAGGGTTGCACACGATTCACTACGGTGGGAAGTTCGTGATTCCCGCAGGCGTGTTCGGGTCCGACCAGGCGGTCATCGATAAAGATGTGACGCTGCTTATCAGGGTTGGCTCGTAGCGCGGGTCATCGATTATGCGGCCGCGCCTGACGGGTCAACTGTCACCCGCGGCGAGAGCGGTCCGGCGCGTTGCTCCCGGCCCGCGTCTCAAGTCCCGTCACGCTCTGAATGAACTTCCCATGTTTTTCACGCCTTCCCCGAAGGCATGAATGCCATTTTTTTGATGATCGTTTGACATCGAATAACGCGCGGCGAGACCCACATCGCAAAAAACCAGTTTGACAAACTATCTTTAGATATATATCTTACGACACATCTTAAGACACAAATGGGAGTTCCCAAGATGCGTCATCACCACCGTTTTTCCCGTGCGCACGCAGCGGACACTAGCCCCTCTTCCATCGGCCACGAGCGCGAGTCGCTGCACGCGCTCTGGCATGCGTTCGCCCGCCGTCACGAGTTTCGCGGCGAACATGACAACCGTGGCGACTGCGGCGCCCCCCGCACCCAGACCCGCCACGGCTACGAGCGCTTTTCGCTGCACGCGCTGTGGCACGCCATCGGCCGTCATCATGAGCATCGCGGCGGCGGGCGCGGCGGGCGCTTCGGCGGCGGCGCGGGCAGCTTCGGCGGCGACGGCGACGGGTTTCCGCGCGGCCGCAAATTCACCTCCGACGACCTGCAACTGCTGCTCCTGTCGATGATCGGCACGCAGCCGAGCCACGGCTACGAGCTGATCAAAGCCCTCGAAACGCGTTCGAACGGCTTCTACAGCCCGAGCCCCGGCATGGTCTATCCGGCGCTCACGTATCTGGAAGAACTCGGCTACGTGACGGTGCAAGTCGAAGGCAACCGCAAGCGCTACGAGCTGTCGCAAACGGGCCGCGACTATCTGGCCGCCAATCGCGAACGCGTCGAGTTGATGCTCGCCAGGCTTAGCCATATCGCCCGCAAGATGGACTCGGTGCGCCGCGCGTTTGCCGGCGAAGAACCGGCCGACATCAGCGAAGGCGGCTGGCTGCCCGAACTGAACGAAGCGCGCCGCGCGCTCAAGCGTGCGCTGCTGCTCCGCGACAACGCGCCGGCGGCCGAACAGCGACGCATTGCCGAAATCCTGATGCGCGCGGCCAAAGAAATCGAAGACGCGGTCAAACCGGACAGCGACGCAAGCGAGAACGGCGGCGCCACAGCCCTCTGAGATCGCGCCGCCCGCGCCTGCCGCGCGGGAACGCGCGCAGCCAACCAACAGGAGTAGCAACCTCATGCTGATGAAACACCAACCAACCGATCTGGCAGTCCAGCGCGTGCGGCATCCGCTGAAATTCCGTCTGCTGCAGGTCAAGCAGGTGCGCGCGCTGACCCCGCATCTGATCCGCGTCACCTTCACGGGTGAAGACCTGCACGACTTCGTCTCCGCTTCGTTCGACGACCACATCAAAGTGTTCTTCCCCGAACCCGGCGCGGACAAGCCGGCGCTGCCCGAAGCGGGCCCGGACGGTCCGGTGTTTCCGGCCGGCCAGCCGCGCCCGGTCGCGCGCGACTTCACGCCGCGCCGCTTCGATCGCGAGGCGCGCGAACTCGACATCGAATTCGCCATGCACGACGCGGGCCCGGCGGCTGCCTGGGCGGCGCAAGCCAAAGTGGGCCAGTACCTGGGCATCGGCGGCCCGCGCGGTTCGCTCGTGATTCCCAAGGGCTTCGACTGGCACTTGCTGATCGGCGACGACACCGCGCTGCCCGCCATCGCCCGCCGCCTGGAAGAGTTGCCGGCCGGCACGCGCGTCGCGGCGGTGATCGAAGTGGCCGACGCGTCGGCGCAGATCGAGTTCACGACGCAAGCCGAGCTGCATCTGGTCTGGCGCCATCGCAATGAAGCGGGTTTGCGCGGCGAAGCTTTGCTGCAGGCGGTCCGCGAAATCTACCTGCCCGAAGACGGCGAAGGCTACGTGTGGGCGGCCGGCGAATCCGCGACCATGCGCGCGGTGCGCTATCACCTGTGCACGGAGCGCGGCGTCGAGAAATCGCGCATTCGCGCGGCCAGTTACTGGAAACAGGGTGCCGAAGCGGTGCACGAATCGCTCGACGATTGAACGCGCGCCGTCCGGGGCGAGGCACAGTGCTACGGCGCACGCATGTTGCGGCGCCGGCCGCGCGAGCGGCGTGCCGAGAATAACAACAAGGAATCGACCGATGTACTCAATAAACGCAATGCACGAACGCCGCCTGCTGTGGCTGCTCGCGCTGACGCAATTCACCATCATCATGGACTTCATGGTGATGATGCCGCTCGGCCCGCAGATCATGCACGCGTTCGCCATCACGCCGGCTGCGTTTGCCACGGCCGTGTCGGCGTATTCGTGGTGCTCGGGGCTGTCGGGACTGTTCGCGGCGACCTATATCGACCGCTTCGACCGGCGGCGTCTGCTGCTGACCATGTACGCGCTGTTCGCGCTCTCGAACCTCGCGTGCGCGCTGGCCGACAGCTTTGCGTTGCTGCTGGCCGCGCGCGCCTTCGCGGGCATCACGGGTGGCGTGCTGGGCTCGGTGATCATGGCGATCGTCGGCGATGTGATTCCCGTGCAACGCCGTGGTGCCGCCACCGGGACGATCATGACCGCCTTTTCCCTCGCGGCGATTGCGGGCGTGCCGGCCGGCGTGATGCTGGGCGCCCATTTCGGCTGGGCGGCGCCGTTCTTCCTGCTGGTGGCGCTGTCGCTTCTCGTCTGGTCGGCGGGATGGCGACTGGTGCCGTCGCTGACCGGACATTTGAGCCGCCGTCAGCCGCCGCTCGCGGAAGTGCTGCCGGATCTATGGCGGCTCCTGAGCAACCCGCGGCATCTGAACGCGTTTGCGCTCACGTTCATGATGATGGTCGCGCACATGCTGGTGATTCCGTTCATTTCTCCGGTGCTGGTCGCCAATCACGGCGTCGCGCCCGAGCAGCTGTCCTGGCTCTATATGGCGGGCGGCGCGGCGACCTTCTTCACGTCGCGCCGCGTGGGCGGGCTGGCGGACCGGTTCGGCACGCGGCGGGTGTTCCGCATCGTGGCCGTGCTCGCATTCCTGCCGGTGCTGTTCGTCACGCATTTGCCGGATCTGCCGTTCTACGCGCTGGTGATGTTCTTCCCGTTCTTCATGGTGCTGATGTCCGCGCGCATGGTGCCGATGCAGGCGCTGCTGACCACGGTGCCCGAGCCTGCCCGGCGAGGTGCGTTTCTCAGCGCGAACAGTGCGCTCCAGGCATTGGGCACCGGATGCGGTGCATGGATCGGTGGCCTGATGCTCGGCACCTCGCCTCATGGGCAGATTGTCGGATACGGCACGGTCGGCTGGGTTTCGGTTGCTGTCGGGCTGGCCGGCGTTGTGTGGGTTTCGCGCGTACGCGGCGCCCAAAGCACTGTGCCCGCGCCGCAGATGCTGCACGGTGAAGCGGTCGGCGAAAGCTGAGTGCGCGCCTCGCGCGGCGCTGTCCTGCAAGGCGCCGCGCGAACGGCAAAGCTCAGTCGGCTTTGCCCGTCAACGCCCGGCGCGCGGCTTGCCCTTCATCGCGCGAGGCCGAATAGAAAACCCGCGCGCGGCCGATGACGATTTTCAACATGGCGATCACCGGCACGGCCAGAAAGATCCCCGCCACGCCGCCCAACTGATCGCCGGCCAGCAAACCGACAATGACCAGGAACGGGCTGACTTCGACGCCTTCGCTCATCAGATAAGGATTGAGCACGTAATCCTGGAAGAGCCGGTACAGCGCGATAAAGATCACCAGCCAGAGCAGATGCGCATAGCCGCTGAACACGGCCACCACCAACGTAATGGCGATCGCGCCGAGCGGCCCCGCGAACGGCACGAACTCCAGCAGGCCCGCGCTCACCGCCAGCAGGAACGCGTAAGGCACCCCGAGCAGCGAGAACGCCACGCCATAGCAGATCAGCGTGGCGAGCGACAGGAACAACAGCGCCCGCACGTACTTCGACAACAGCAGGTTCAGATCGGTCACGATCTGCGCCCATAACACGCGATGCCGGTCCGTCAGCAGGTTCAGAAACGCATCCCGCATCTGCGGGCCTTCGTTGATCAGCAGGAAGCTCAGAATCGGAATCAGCACGAGGTAGATCAGGTTGCTGGCCGCATGCATCACGCCGAGGCCGACGCTGCGCGCCATCGGCACGGCCTTGTCGGAGCCGGTCTCGATCTGGCTGCGCACGAAATCCACGATCCGTTCGCGCAGCGGTTCGAGAAAGTGCGGTAACGGAAAGCGATTGGGCACGTCGGACTTCATCAAGGCGGGCAGCTGCGCGAACAGATGCGTCGCCTGATCCTGCAATTGCACGCCGAAGAGCGAGCCGACCACCGCGATCACCGCGACCACCACCACGAACACCAGCGCGATCGACGCCACTCGCGGCACGCGGCGCGGCCGGATGCGCTCGACCAGGTCGACCAGCGGATAGACGAGGTAGCTGAAGAAAACCGCGAACACCACCACCAGCACGGTGGATGACGCCATATAAATGCAGAAGAACAGCAGCGCGATAAGCAACGCGGTCCAGACTTTTCTGGCCGTGCCGACGTCGAATCCCAGCATGAACCTTCCTCGAATAGACGATGAGATCCGGCGCCTCGAACGCGCCGGGAACATCGAACGAACATCGGATAACCAAGGCATCCGGGGCCAACCGCGGGCCCAACGAACGCGCCGGCGACGAGGTGACGACTGCACCCGGCGGCGCGGCGCGTGGCGGATTTACAGCAGCCTGGCCAACAGAAAACCCACGCCGGCTGCGATCAGCAGCGCGCCGATCGGATTGCTGCGAGCCGTTTCGGCGACCTGATCGACGCTGTCGCCATATTTCGCCTGCGCCTTGCCGGCAAGCTGGCGGACCTTGCCCTCGGCTTGCAGATCCACCTTGCCCGTCAGGCCGCCGACGGCGTCCTGCACCTTGCCTGCCGCATCCTTCACGGAACCTTCGAACTGATTTGAATTCATGTGATCCTCCTTGAACAGAGTGGTGAGGCCGTCGTCGGCGAAAACCGGCGCTCGACCCCGACCACCGTTGCGACCGTTACCGCTTCACGCGGTTGCGTACCGCATCCGCGGCTTCGCCGACTTTCGACTGGACCTTGCCGGCGAGTTTTTCAGCCGCGCCTTCGGCCTGCGTCGTCCGGTTGCCGGTGACCTTGCCGATCGCTTCCTTCACGGAACCCTTGACCTGTTTCGCCGCACCTTCCACACGATTCTTGTCCATGACGGTTTCCTTAAAACGGTTGAGTTGCACAGAAACGCCGAGACGCCAGCCGCGCGATGCATGGGTGAGCGTCGCCGCTTCAACCCCTGGCACTCGACGCACGATTGCATTGTCGCCACTCGGCGCGGCTGCCGACAGTCACGCATGCACGTGATCGCCTGGTGCATTTGAACGCGTCTTGCCATGCATCGGTGTGCGGAGCGCCGGCGTGCCTGTCGTCGTCCGCTTCGGGCCGGCCGAACCTCGTCAGCACGGTTCGTTCCCGGCCACCGTTGCCCGCTGAAACCCGGCGGGCCCACAACGGGTTCAGGCCGGTTTGGCGCCTTTGCGGCGCGGCGCGCTGCCGGGAGCAAGCCCGAAATGGCCACGCGCGCGTGCCCATACGATCGCCTCGGCACGACTGTGCACGTCGAGCTTCGCGTAGATCGTGGCGACGTGATTGCGCACGGTGTTCGGCGCCAGCCCCAGTTCGCGCGCGATCTCCTTGTCGGCGAGGCCGCCGCACAGGCAGGCGAACACGTCGCGCTCGCGCGCGGTCAGATCGGCGAGATGGCCGCCCGCGTCGGGCGCATTCGCGCGCCGCACGTTGACCAGCTTTTCGATCAGCGTCTGGCTGAACCACGAGGCATCCTGCATGACGGTTTCGATCGCCGTCACCAGTTCCATTTCGGAACGCTTGCGCTCGGTAATGTCGAGCAAGGTCATCAACACGCAGTCCTTGCCGTGGATGCTGACCGCCTCCGCGGAGACGAGGCAATTCAGCGTTTCGCCCGCGTGGCTCGTCACGATGAACTCCACGTTGCGCAGGCTGCCGCTCTCCTCCAGCGCGGCGCTGATGCGCGCGCAGGCGTCGTCGGTCCACAAGCGGCTTTGATCGAGCGGTTTGCCGAGCAACTCCTCCGGGGTGAAGCCGGTGGTCGCGGTGAAGGCGTCGTTGATATCGAGCGTGATGTAGTCGCCGGCCGCGAAGAGCGCGGTGGACACGGGCGTCATCCTGAACGACTTCTCGAAGCGCTCCTCGCTCTGACGCAGCGCGCTTTCGGCGCGCTTGCGCGGCTCCAGATCCATGAAGGTGAACAGCATGCAGGCCTCTTCGCCGATGTCGATCGGCTGACCGGCCACCACCACGAACTTCGTGCCGCCTTTGGGCAGCCGCAGCGAGGCTTCCATTTGCGGAATAGTCGCGCCTTCGCTGAGCCGTTCGACCGCGAGTTCGCGCCTCTCGGCGCCTTCGAACACGTCGAGCTCGTACACCGAGCGGCCGATCACGTCCTCGCGCACATAGCCGGTCATTTCCAGAAAGCCCTGGTTGACCTTGATATAGCGCTGGTCGCTCAGGCGGCAGATCACCGCCGGCGCGGGATTGGCGTTGAAGGTCTTTTCGAAGCGCTTCTCCGCGCTCGCCCATTCGCTCGCGTCGTGCAGGATCAGCGCGAGACAGTCGGGCTCGCCGCGCGCATTGGTCAGCACGAGGCTGCGCACGCGATGCACCCAGTTCACCTCGTCGTCGTGCGCCGGAAAGACTTCGACGACCACATCGCTGAAGCACTCGCCCGCAACCACGCGTTCGATCGGATAACTGCCTTCCGGCAGCGGATGGTTGTTGCGATAGCGCAACCGGAAACGCTCGCGGTATTCGGTGACGTCGGCGCCCAGTTGCGCGACTTCGGTGATGCCGTGCATGTCGAGCGCGGCCTGATTCGCCCAGACGATCGTCTGGTCCGGTTCGACGAGGATCACACCCTCGGTCAGCCCCGTGATGATCTGGTGCAACTGGCGACGGTCGGTCTGCGAGCGCAGCACCGTGTCGTCGGTGGGCGGCGCGCCGTCGGGTTCATTGGATTGCACCACGGAAGAGAGTGCAGCGGAGCTTGTGGTCGTCATTGTCGATGATGAGCGCGAGTAGCACGCGCGAAAGCCTGTCCAGCATGCAGAATCGCCCAGAACGCGGCCGGGCGCCAATAGCCAATGCACCATGCCGCCTGGTGCACATGCACCAGGCGCAGCGGGCCGAGCCGCCAGGCGAGACTTCAGTGCCAGTTTCGAGGCTTCGGGCGGGAGGACGATGAAGGGCGCCGGCGCAAGTGTCGCGACGTGCAAAAAATACAATTACCGTTTCAACGACTCCATATTCACGTGTCATTTTCCATATTTGACCCATATTTTTGCTTCATGATGCATCCGATATAGCCTATTATCAACCTATCACGAGTCAAATTGCCGCAGTATCGCGCAAGAGGTGCAAACATGACACCGACCGCCACGGCATCGCCGGGACTGCCGATCGCACTGGGTCTGGCGGGGGCGATTCCGTTTGTGGGGCTGGCGGTGCTGGTCAACACGTTCGGCGCGCACGAAGCGTTCTTGCGCCACGCCATGCTGGCGTACGGCGCGTGCATCGTGTCGTTCGTGGGCGCGGTGCATTGGGGAATCTGGCTGGCGGCAGCGGGTTCGCAGCCGCATTCGGCCATGGCGCTCGGCTGGAGTGTTCTGCCGGCTGTCGCCGCGTGGGCGCTGCTGGCGATCGGCACGCGCTACGCGTTGCCGGGCATGGCGGCGCTGCTTGCGGCGTGCCTGCTGGTCGATCTGGCGCTCTGGCGTATCGACGCGCTGCCGGGCTGGTATCTGCGCATGCGCGCGTTGCTGACCACCGTCGGCGCGCTGTGCCTGTTGTCGGCTATGCAATGATGCAGGTGGATGCCTGCGCGGCGTGCGCCACGCAAGCGTCCACTTTTTTCAACCCTTTTTTCAACCCTTTTTTCAACCTTTAGTTCACCCCTCCTCCGCGCCCAACGCGGCGAGCGGATGCGCCTCCCGCTTCCACGGCGAAGCGAGAAAGTGCCTGACGCGTTCGGGCCGCACCTCGGCGAGTGTGGCAGGCGCCCAGCGGGCGTTGCGATCCTTGTCGATCAATTGGGCTCGCACGCCTTCGCAGAAGTCGCCCTCCTCGATCACGCGTTTGACGATGCCCAGCTCCATGCGAAAGCATTCCGCCAGCGTCATCTGCCGGCCGCGCAAAAGCGCCTCACGGGTGACGTAAAGCAGGGTGGGCGAATGGCTCGTCAGCGCGTCGTAGGCGGACTGCAACCATTGCTTCACCTCGCGCGGCGGCTCGCGCTCGAGGTCGTGACGCAGCGTCGCGACCATCCGCTCGATGCTCGAGCGCCGGTCGAAGTGGCGCAGGATCAGTTGCGTGAACGGCCCCAGCGCCGCGTGCGGAACGATATTGCACGGCGGCTCGAACACGCCGCGCAACGCGGCGAGCAGGTCGCCTTCATGCGAGATGCGCTGCAAGCGCTCTTCGAAGCTGGAGAGCCAGTCGGCCGGCACGCATAGATCCGCCAGTTGCAGGCGCAAGGCGTCGGCGCCGGACAAGGTCGCGCCGGTCAGCCCGACATACAGCTCGAGTTCCGCGGGCATCACGCTGAGAAAACGCGTCGCGCCGACGTCCGGCAGGAAACCGATACGAGTCTCCGGCATGGCGATCTTGCTGCGCTCGGTCACGATGCGCAGCCGCGCCGCCTGGCCCAGCCCCATGCCGCCGCCCATCGCAATACCGTCGAGCAGCGCGACCACCGGCTTCGGGAACGTATGCAGCGCGTAGTCGAGCCGGTATTCGTCGACGAAGAACGCGAGCCAGCGGCTGTCGCCGTCGCGGGCAAGCCGCTGCACTTCGCGCACGTCGCCGCCGGCGCAGAAGCCCTTGGCGCCCGCGCCCTTCAGCACCAGCGCGACGATGCCCTCGTCGCTGCGGCAATGCTCGACCAGCACGGCCAGCTCGCGCACCATGGCATGCGAAAGCGCGTTGAGCGCGGCCGGCCGGTTCAGCGTGATGATCGCCACGCGGTTGACGACGCGAAACAGAATCTCGCGTTCCGCTTCGAGACCCGCATCGGGTACGGCGCTTTGCAAGGCGCTCATCAGCTCGTCTCCTGATCGGCCTGCGTGGTCTGCGTGGTCTGCGTCACCTGCCAGCGTGGCGTGCGTTTCTCGAGGAACGCGTTGACGCCTTCGCGCTGATCGGCGCCGTCGAACAGATCGACAAAGCGCTCGCGTTCCAGCGCCAGCGCCGCCGTGCGCGGCACGCCGTTGCGAGCCTGATGGATCAGCGTCTTGCTGAAGCCGACCGCCTGCGGGCTCAACGTGGCGACGCGCGCGGCCATGGTCAGCGCGGCCTCGCGCGCCGCGCCCTTCTCCACCACTTCTTCGACGAGCCCAATGCGCAATGCCGTCGCCGAGTCGACGCGCTCGCCGGTGAGGATCATCCGTTTGGCCCAGCCTTCGCCGACCAGCCACGGCAGCGTCTGCGTGCCGCAACCGCAGGGCAGCAGGCCGACCGCGGTCTCGGGCAGCGCCAGCAACGCGTGCTGTTCCGCGATGCGGATATCGCAAGCCAGCGCGCATTCGAGGCCGCCGCCCATCGCATAACCGTTGATCGCCGCGATCACGACAGGCCGCGCGTTCTGCAAGGTTTCGAATGCCGCGCCGAAGCGTGCCGCCGCCGAGCGTGCGACTTCGCGATCGCCGTCGGCGAACCTATTCAGATCGGCGCCCGCGCTGAAGAACCTGGGGCCGTCGCCGGTAATCACGATTGCCCGCACGCGCGCCTCGCCGTTCAGGCGCTCGACCGTCTGTTGCAATTGCAACAAGCCCTCGGGCGTGAACGCATTGGCGGGCGGCCGCTTGAGCGTGAGCTGCGCGACGGCGCCGTCGTGCGCGTAGTCCAGTTCGATCATGACGCGCCTCCGTCCTTGCCGTCCTGGCGATAGAGCTTGATGACCGCGGAAAAGTCGAGGCGTCCCGCGCCTTTGCTGCTCATCGTCTGATAGAGCTGCTGAGCCAACGCGCCGAGATAGACCGGTTGACGCGCCGCTTTCGCGGCGTCGGTGGCGAGGCCCAGGTCCTTGAGCATCAGATCCGTGCCGAAGCCGCCGGTGTAACCGCGTGTGGACGGCGCCGTCTCGATCACGCCCGGCATCGGGTTATACGTATCGGAACTCCAGCAGCGCCCCGTCGACGTATTGATGATGCCGCCCAGCACTTTCGCGTCGATGCCGAGCGCCTCGCCGAGCGACATGGCCTCCGCCACACCCGCCATCGTGATGCCGAGCACGAGGTTGTTGCAGATCTTCGCGACCTGGCCCGTGCCGGTATCGCCGCAATGCACGATGTTCTTACCCATTGCCGCGAGCACCGGCTTGACCTGCTCAAACGCGCTCGCGCTGCCCCCGACCATGAAGGTCAGCGTGCCCGCCGCCGCGCCGCCAGTCCCGCCTGAAACCGGCGCATCGACGAAGCTGTTGCCGTGCTGCTGCGCGAGTTCGGCGAACGCCTTGACGCTCACGGGATCGATCGTGCTCGAATCGATGATGGTCACGCCCCTGGCGATGCCCGCGAAGATGCCGTCGTCCGCGGTCAGCACGCTGCGCACATGCGCGGCGGCGGGCAGCATGGTGATCACGCATTCCACGTCGGTCACCGCCGCTTGCGGCGAAGCGGCGGCCTTCGCGCCCGCGTCGACGAGCGCCTGCACCGCTTGCGCGTTGAGGTCGAACACATTGACCGCGTGGCCCGCCTTGAGCAGGTTGTGCGCCATGGGCGCGCCCATGTTGCCGAGTCCGATAAAGCCTATTTTCATGATGTCGTCTCCGTGTGTCCGCTCGCTCGCCACGCGCTCAGCGCAGGCTGATGGTCGTGTTGACGCCGTCGTTCACCGTGTCGTCGTCGAACCAGCGGGCGGTGACGGTCTTGGTCTGCGTATAGAACTGCACGACCTGTTTGCCGTACGGGCCGAGGTCGCCGAGCTTCGAGCCGCGCGAGCCCGTGAAGCTGAAGAACGGCACCGGCACCGGAATCGGAATGTTGATACCGACCTGGCCGATATCGATCTCGCTCTGGAACTTGCGCGCCGCCGCGCCGCTCTGCGTGAAGAGGCCCACGCCGTTGCCGAACGGATTGCGGTTCACGAGTTCGATCGCGTCGTCGAGCGAGGCGACGCTCAACACTACTAGCACCGGGCCGAAGATTTCCTGGCGGTAGATGTCCATTTCGGTGGTGACGTCGGTAAACACCGTCGGCCCGATAAAGTTGCCCTGCTCGTAGCCCGGCACCTTGACGTCGCGGCCGTCGAGCGCCAGCGTGGCGCCTTCTTTCACGCCCGTTTCGATCAGGCCGAGAATGCGCTGCTTCGCGGCACGCGAGACCACCGGGCCGATGTCCGTGTTCGGTTCGTTGCCCGCGTTGACCTTAAGCGTCTTCGCCTTCGCCACCAGGTCCGGCAACCATTGCTGCGCGGCGCCCACCAGCACGACTACCGAAGTCGCCATGCAGCGCTGCCCCGCGGCACCGAAACCCGCGCCGGCCAGCGCGTTGAGCGTCTGCTCGCGGTTCGCGTCGGGCAGCACGACCGCGTGATTCTTCGCGCCCATCATCGATTGCACGCGCTTGCCATGCTCGCTGCCGAGGCGGTACACATGCGTGCCGACCGCCGTCGAACCGACGAACGAAATGGCCTTGACGAGTTCATGCGTGCACAGCGCGTCGACCACGTCTTTACCGCCGTGCACCACGTTCAGCACGCCCTTCGGCACGCCGGCTTCGAGCGCGAGTTCGACCAGTTGCATGGTCGAGAGCGGATCCTGCTCGGACGGCTTGAGCACGAACGTATTGCCGCACACGATCGCCATCGGGAACATCCACAGCGGGATCATCGCCGGGAAGTTGAACGGCGTGATGCCGGCGCACACGCCGATCGGCTGACGCAACGTGTACGTGTCCACGCCGCCCGCCACGTTCTCCGCGAATTCACCCTGCTGCAACGTGCCGATCGAACACGCATGCTCGACCACTTCGAGGCCGCGGAAGATATCGCCTTCGGCGTCGGGAATCGTCTTGCCCTGCTCGGCGCTCAAGGTCTTTGCGATACGCGGCATATGCTCGCGAATCAGCGCCTGGTACTTCAGCATGATGCGCATGCGCGCGCCGATCGGCGTGTCCTTCCAGATCTTGAAAGCGGAGTGCGCGCAGCGGATCGCTTCGTTGACCTCATCGGCGGTGGCGAACGGTACGCGCGCCAGCACCTCCTGCGTGGCGGGGTTGACGATGTCGCGCCATTCGGTGGTCTTCGATTCGACGAACTCGCCGTTGATCAACAGCTTGACGGTGGCAATGGCCGCAGTTGCGTTCATGCTGAAACTCCTGTGCAGTGGCCGCGAGGCGGCCGGGCAATGATTGGGGATGAAAAGAATCAACGCAGATCCGGGAAGTCCTCTTCCCAATACTCGCCGGGCAGGCGCGCGGGTTCAGCCGCGCGCTCCATTTCGCGGCGCCGCAATTCGACGCGGCGGATCTTGCCGGAGATGGTCTTGGGCAGTTCGCTGAATTGCAGGCGGCGAATCCGCTTGTACGGTGCGAGTTTTTCGCGCGAGAAAGCGAACACGGCGCGCGCGAGTTCGGGTCCGGCTTCGTAGCCGTGACGCACGGTGACGAATGCCTTGGGCACCGACAGACGCAGCGCGTCGGCGCTCGGCACCACGGCGGCTTCGCCGATCGCCTCATGTTCGATCAGCACGCTTTCCAGTTCAAAAGGACTCAGGCGGTAATCGGACGACTTGAAGACGTCGTCGGCGCGGCCGACATACACGTAGTAACCGTCGTCACGGCGCAGCGCGACGTCGGACGTGCGGTAGAAGCCGTTGCGCATGGCCTGCGCGGTGGCGCTGGCGTTGTTCGCATAGCCGGTCATCAGGCCGAGCGGCCGCTCGGCCAGCGGCAGCGCGATTTCGCCCTCGGTGACGGGCTGATCGTCGGCATCGAGTAGCTCGATCCGGTAGCCCGGCAGCGGACGTCCCATCGAACCGGGCACGACCGGCTGGCCCGGCGAATTGCCGATCTGGCAGGTGGTCTCGGTCTGGCCGAAACCGTCGCGAATCGTAATGCCCCACGCGTGCTTCACCCGTTCGATGATCTCGGGATTGAGCGGCTCGCCGGCGCCGACGATCTCGCGCAGCTTGACCGGGTAATCGGTCAGAGGCTCCTGCACGAGCATGCGCCACACGGTGGGCGGCGCGCATAGCGTGGTGACCTTGAAACGCACCAGCACGTTCAGCGTCTCTTTCGGCACGAAACGCGGGAAGTTGAACACGAACACGCAGGCCTGCGCATTCCACGGCGCGAAGAAGCAGCTCCACGCGTGCTTGGCCCAGCCCGGCGAGCTGATATTCCAATGGATGTCGTTCGGTTGCAGGCCGATCCAGTACATGGTCGACAGATGGCCGACCGGGTAGCTTTGATGCGTGTGTTCGACGAGCTTGGGCTTCGAGGTCGTACCCGACGTGAAGTACAGCAGCATCGGATCCGTGGCTTGCGTGACGCCTTGCGCAGTGAATTGCGGCGACGCGTCATGGGCCGCGGCCAGATCGATCCAGCCGTCGCGCGGCGCGCCGACCGACAGGCGCGTGAGCGGCGTTTCGAGCGTGTCGAATTTGGCAAGCTCCGCGCTGTCGACCACCACGAACTTCGCGCCGCCGATCTGCACGCGGTCGCGCACGTCGTCGGCGGAAAGCTGGGTGGTGGCGGGCAGCACGATCGCGCCGAGCTTCATGGCCGCGAGCATCACGTCCCAGAGTTCGACGCGGTTCGGCAGCATCAACAGCACACGGTCGCCGCGGCCCACACCCACACCGCGCAGAAAATTCGCCATGCGCGCGGAGCGCTCCGACATCTGCGCGTACGAGAGGCGCAAGCCGTCACCGGCGGGATCGTCGACGATCCACAGCGCTGGATTGTGGTTGTCGCGCGCGATCACGTCGAAATAGTCGAGCGCCCAGTTGAACTCGCCCAATGCCGGCCACGCGAATTCGCGGTACGCGCGGTCGTAGTCGGTTCGATGGCGCAGTAACAGATCGCGCGCGTCGAAAAAGTGTTTCGCTGCAGTCATCGTCGTCTCCTGTGTCGACCGGAGTCGGCGCTTTGAACGCTTACTCCGATCCCATGCACTGCCGGCGCGATATGCGCTCCGATTTTTTGGTCCCGCTGCTGCACTACTTGCCTGCTCGACGGGCAAGCTATTTTGCGCTCAAACGCCGCCCCGTCTGTATTTACACGTGGCGTGCAATCACCATGCGCTGCACTTCACTCGTTCCTTCGTAAATCTGCGTGATGCGCGCATCGCGATAGTGGCGCTCCACTGCATAGTCCTCCAGATAACCATAGCCGCCGTGAATCTGGATCGCGTTCGAGCAGATTTCCTCGGCCAGCTCCGACGCGAACAGCTTCGCCTGCGAGGCCTCCGACAAACACGGCCTGCCTTGCGTGCGCAGGCGCGCCGCGTGATGCACGAGCAGCCGCGCGGCGTTCAGACGTGTTGCCATATCGGCGAGCATGTTGGCGATGGTCTGATGCTCCTTCAGCGCCTTGCCGAACTGGATGCGTTCGTTCGCATAGAGACGCGCGGCATCGAACGCAGCCCGCGCGATGCCGACCGCCTGCGCGGCTATGCCGATGCGCCCGCCTTCGAGATTCGACAGCGCGATGCGCAGGCCCTCGCCCGGTTGGCCGAGCAGATTGGCCTCGGGTATGGCGCAGTCGTCGAGCGAGATCGGGCAGGTGTCGGAGGCGCGAATGCCGAGCTTGTGTTCCGGCTTGCCGACGTTGAAGCCCGGCGTACCGGTCGGCACGATGAACGCCGACAGGCCGCGTTTGCCGCGATCGGGGTCGGTGACGGCGAACACGATCGCGACGTCGGCGCGTGAGCCGTTGGTCACGAACTGCTTGCTGCCGTTGAGAATCCACTTGCCGTCGCGCAGCACGGCGCGGGTGCGCAGGTTGTTCGCTTCGGAGCCCGCCTGCGGTTCGGTCAGGCAGAACGCGCCGATGCGGCGGCCGGTCGCGAGGTCCTGCAGATAGCGGTCTTTTTGCGCGTCCGTGCCGAAGTTGAGGATCGGTCCGCAGCCGACCGAGTTGTGCACGCTCATCAGCGTGGCGCAGGCGGCGCAGCCCGCGGCGATCTCTTCGAGCGCGAGCGCGTAGGCCACATAGTCGGTGTAAGAGCCGCCCCACTCCGCCGGCACGATCATGCCGAGAAAGCCGAGCTCGCCCATTTGCGTGACGACTTCGGCGGGCAGTTGCGCGTCGCGGTCCCACTGACCCGCGTAAGGCGCAAGCCGCTCGGTGGCGAAGTCGCGCGCGGCGTCGCGAATCATCCGTTGTTCGTCGGTGTAGAAGCTGTCCATGGCGCTCGGTCCTGTGCTGTGCTGTGCGTCTGATCGCGGCTGGTTTGCCGCCTCGCGGTGGCCTCCCGGGACGCGTTGCACGCGATCGGTTCGGGCTCAGTGTAGGCAAGCCGCAGCGCCGGTTCGATGCTCAGCCCGATCATTATGAGTGAGCGCATTTACCATACTGGTACGATGCGAAGCTGACTCCAGCCGCAATTTCAAGGACTTGGCGAATCGCCACGGGCAAAATGCTGAGCGATTTTGCCAGCTTGACCCGATCATCCAAACACGCCGAACACGCCGGAGACACCGCATACGCATGAAAAACGATAAGGGCACGATTTCCGTCAGCATGGTCGAGGAAGCGCTCGCGCTGGCGCACGCGCGCGGCCTCGACGCGCTGCCGCTTGCCGAAGCCGCCGGCATCGCGGCGCCGATGCTGACGTCGCCGAAAAGCCGGGTGTCGTCGGCGCAATACGGCGCGCTGTGGGCCGCGATTGCGCGCGCGCTGGACGACGAATTCTTCGGCCAGGATTCGCATCGCATGAAAAGCGGCAGCTTCATCGCCATGACGCAAACCGCGCTGAGCGCGCGCAACGGCGCGCAGGCGCTGGCGCGCGCGGTCGGCTTCATGCGGCTGGTGCTCGACGATCTCGGCGTGCAGGTCGACACCGACGCGCAGCGCGTCCGGCTACGCTTCGTGGAAAACCCTGGCGCGCCGCCACCGGCCATGTTCGCCTATGCGACCTACTTCATCCTCGTGTACGGCCTGCTGTGCTGGCTGGTCGGGAGGCGCATTCCGTTGCTCGAAGCGCGCTTTCGCTGCGCCGAGCCGCCCGCCGCGCACGAGTATCGCCTGATGTTCTGCGATCAGATGAGCTTCGACCAGGCCGAGTCGTACGTCGACCTCGCACCGCTTTTCCTCGATCTCCCCGTGATCCAGACCACCAAGTCGGTCAAGCCTTTCCTGCGCGACGCGCCGGGCAGCTTCATCGTCAAGTATCGCAATCCGGGGTCGCTCGCGGCGCGCGTGCGCAAGATGCTGCGCGCCATGCCGATGGCCGGCTGGCCCTCCGCCGATCAGATGGCCGACCGGCTGCATGTGGCCGAGGCCACCATGCGGCGGCGTTTGAAACAGGAAGGCTATACGTACCAGTCGATCAAGGACGACCTGCGGCGCGACATCGCGATCGGCGAATTGCAGGACACCGATCGCACCATCGCCGATATCGCCACCTCGGTGGGGTTTGCCGAACCGAGCGCGTTTCATCGCGCGTTTCGCAAATGGACCGGCATGCGGCCGACCGATTACCGGCCGGCGCGCGCGGATTTCACGCGCCGGGCGGAATCGGACTAAGCTGTAAGGAGCAAGCCAGCCTTCTTGTGGGGTATCGGCCCGCTCCAGTCGAAACGTGTCGACAGGGTGCGGCAGCCGTCAGCGATGAGCACGGATCCGCGTCTCCCGTTCCGGCAGTCTGGCTCGCGCATGTCGCTTATCCGCGGCGATATCGTGGGCCGGTTGATGCGCGGCGTGACCGTGCTCGGCGCGCTATTGGCATTCGGGTTCGCGTCGTGCGAATCGGAGGTGCCGGTTCGCGCCGCCGTCGCGCCCAACAGCGTGGTGGTCATCCCGGTGAACGGCGCGATCAGTCCGGCGAGCGCCGACTTCATCGTGCGCAGTCTGCAGCGCGCCGCCGACGACCGCGCGCAACTGGCCGTGCTGCAACTCGATACCCCTGGCGGGCTCGATACGTCGATGCGGCAGATCATCAAGGCGATTCTCGCCTCGCCGGTACCGGTCGCCACCTTCATCGCGCCGGGCGGCGCGCGCGCGGCGAGCGCCGGCACTTATATCGTCTATGCGAGCCACATCGCGGCGATGGCGCCGGGCACCAATCTCGGCGCGGCGACGCCGATCCAGATGGGCATCGGCGGCGCCGAGCCGCCGGGGGGCGGCGCAGCGCCGGGCTTGCCCGGTGTGGGCGGCGGCGCCGGCGGCGGGCCGGCCAAACCCGCCGCCTCCGCGCCCGACGGCGCCGCCAGCGCCCTGCCGCTCGACACCCAATCGACCGAAACGCGCAAGCAGGTCCACGACGCCGCGGCCTATATCCGCGGCCTCGCGCAGATGCGCGGGCGCAACGCCGACTGGGCCGAACGCGCGGTGCGCGAAGCCGTGAGCCTGACGGCGGCGGACGCGCTCGCGCAGCATGTCGTCGACCTCAATGCGCGCGACGTACCCGACCTGCTGCGCCAGGTGGACGGCCGCACACTCGTCACGAGCGTCGGCAACGTCACGCTCGGCACGGCCCACGCGCCGATCGTCACGCTCGAAGCCGACTGGCGCAGCCACTTCCTCGCCGTGATCACCGATCCCAACGTCGCGCTGATTCTGCTGATGCTCGGCATGTACGGCCTGTTCTTCGAATTCGCCAATCCGGGCTTCGTGCTGCCCGGCGTGGTCGGCGCGATCAGCCTGCTGCTCGGCCTCTTCGCGATGCAGATGATGCCGGTCAACTACGTCGGCCTCGGCCTGATCTTTCTCGGCATCTCGTTCCTGATCGGCGAGGCGTTTCTGCCGACCTTCGGCTCGCTCGGCTTCGGCGGCGTGGTCGCGTTCGTGATCGGCGCCCTGATGCTGATCGACACCGACGTGCCCGGCTACGGCATCCCGCTGCCGATGATCGCCGCCGTGACCGTGTTCAGCGTGCTGTTCGTGCTCGGCGTGTCGAGACTCGCGCTGCGCGCGCGGCGCCGGCCGGTGGTGACGGGTTCGGAAGCGCTGATCGGCAGCGTCGGCGTGGTGCTCGACGGCGGCCTGTTGCCGGAGAACGCCCCCGCAAACGCGAGCGCGGACCTGAGCGCGGGCGGCGCGCTGGGCGGTTGGGCGCGCGTGCATGGAGAGCGCTGGCGGGTGTCCAGCACGGCCCCGGTCGCGGCGGGCCATGCGGTGCGCGTTACCGCGCGGCGCGGCCTGACGTTGACCGTGGTGCCCGCGGAAGCACAACAAGGAGAAAACTCATGATCGGTTTCACATTCGGCTTCAGCAGCATTCTGATTCTGCTGGTGGCCGCGCTGATTGCTTCGTCGATACGGATTTTCCGCGAGTACGAACGCGGCGTCGTGTTCATGCTCGGACGCTTCTGGAAGGTCAAGGGGCCCGGCCTCGTTCTGATCATTCCGATCGTGCAGCAGGCCGTGCGCATGGACCTGCGCACTGTCGTGTTCGACGTGCCGCCGCAGGACGTGATCACGCGCGACAACGTGTCGGTGAAGGTCAACGCGGTGGTGTATTTCCGCGTGGTCGATCCGGAGAAAGCGGTGATTCAGGTGGCTCGTTATTTCGAGGCGACCAGCCAGCTCTCGCAGACGACCTTGCGCGCGGTGCTCGGCAAACATGAACTCGACGAACTGCTGGCGGATCGCGAGCAGCTGAACGCCGATATCCAGAAAGTGCTCGACGCCCAGACCGATGCATGGGGCATCAAGGTATCGATCGTGGAAATCAAGCATGTGGATATCAACGAAACGATGATCCGTGCGATTGCTCGCCAGGCCGAAGCCGAGCGCGAGCGGCGCGCCAAGGTGATTCACGCCGAAGGCGAATTGCAGGCCTCGCAGCACTTGCTGGAAGCGGCGCAGACGCTGTCGCGCCAACCCCAGGCCATGCAATTGCGCTATCTGCAAACGCTGACCACGATTGCCGCGGACAAGAACTCGACCATTGTGTTCCCCCTGCCAATCGACCTGTTGAGCACCGTGCTGGAGCGTTTCAGCAAGCCGTCGTCGCCCTGACTGGCAGGATTGTTCGTGCAGTTTGATTCGCTGGGTGAAATGGTGCATTGCCTTCAATCGCCTTACTCGAAATGCATGCAAAAACTAGAATTCGGGGGTCGTTTTTAACCGCTCCATAGGAGCTCGTCATGAAAATCGTTTCCAGAGTTGGACTCGGCGCGCTGTTGGCCGCCGTGAGCATGAGCACCGCGTTGGCGCAGACTTCGGCGCGGCCTTACGACCCGTCGGCGCCGAAAACGCGCGCCGAAGTGAGGGCTGATCTGACCGAATGGCGTGCCGCCGGCTACGATCCGCTCGACTGGATCGACTATCCGCAGAATGCGCAACGCGCGGGCCGCATCGTCGCGGCGCGGCGGGCGCAGCAGTCGGGTGCGTCGCTGACCCAGTAAGCGCGAGCCGCCGCGCGGCATGCGGCGCCGCCTGCGACTGCAACGGTCGTGGGCGAGGTTGGCACCGCATGCCTTTCCCGTTCCACCGCTTCACCGCTGTCCCGCGCCCCCACCGCGTAAATTCGCTTGCCGCGCCGCCCCGGCCGCTGGCCGGGGTATCATCTCGCCCCTTCGACAACCCCGCTGCCGGAATCCGAACCATGCCAATCTGGGTTGACGCCGACGCCTGTCCGGTCGTGATCAAGGACATGCTGTACCGTGCCGCGCGCCGCACCGGCATCACGCTGACACTGGTCGCCAATTCGTTTCTGCGCGTGCCGCCCTCGCCGCTGATCCGCGCGATCCAGGTGCCGGCCGGCTTCGACGCCGCCGACGATCTGATCGCCGAGCGCGTGGCCGCCGGCGATCTCGTGATCACCGCCGACATCCCGCTCGCCGCCGCCGTGCTGGCAAAAAATGCGCAGGCGCTCGATCCGCGCGGCAACTGGTACACGCCCGGCACGATCGAAGAGCGGCTGCGCATGCGCTCCATGCTCGATCAGTTGCGCAGCAGCGGCGTCGACACCGGCGGCCCGGCCGCCTTCAGCGCGCGCGACAGCAAGAGCTTCGCGGGCGAGCTGGACCGCTGGCTGGCGCGGCAACGGCCGCAGCCTGATGCGCCGGCGCCACAAAGTCCCGGCGCACCGCCCGCCGCATGAGCTTTGCACGGCGGCTCGCCGACACAAGGCCGCACGCCGCCGCCAATCCTGACTACAATCCGCCCGTAACGCCGGCGACGCGGCGCACGTACCGCTCCAACCACAAAAAACGCTTTCTGAACGACGAGAGACTCGCCTCATGGACTCCATAAAACGCTACTTCGGCTTCGAAGCCGCCGGCACCAACCTGCGCACCGAAGTGCTCGCCGGGCTGACCACCTTCCTCACGATGGCCTACATCATCTTCGTGAACCCGGCGATTCTCGGCGACGCCGGCATGCCGAAGGACGCCGTGTTCGTCGCGACCTGCATCGTGGCCGCGCTGGCCTCGCTGATCATGGGTCTGTATGCAAACTATCCGATTGCGCTTGCGCCGGGCATGGGCCTGAACGCGTATTTCGCGTACACCGTCGTGAAGGGCATGGGCTTCACGTGGCAGGCAGCGCTCGGCGCGGTGTTCATCTCCGGCTGCCTGTTCCTGATCGTCACGCTGTTCCGCGTGCGTGAAGTGATCGTCAACGGCATTCCGCATTCGATACGCATTGCCATCACCGGCGGCATCGGCCTCTTTCTCGCGATCATTTCACTGAAGTCGGCCGGCGTGGTGGTCGGCAATCCGGCCACGCTCGTCACGCTCGGCGATCTGCACAACCCGCACGTGATTCTCGCGGTGATCGGCTTCTTCGCGATCGTCACGCTCGACCATCTGCGGGTGCGCGGCGCGATCCTGATCGGCATTGTCGGGGTGACGGTGCTGAGCTTCTTCTTTGGCGGCAATCAGTTTCACGGCATCGTCTCCGCGCCGCCGTCGATCGCGCCCACGCTGTTCCAGCTCGACATTCGCGGCGCGCTGTCGGGCGGCGTGCTGAACGTGATCCTCGTGTTCTTCCTCGTCGAACTGTTCGACGCGACCGGCACGCTGATGGGCGTGGCCAATCGCGCCGGACTGCTGGTGGAAGGCAAGATGCACCGGCTGAACCGCGCGCTGCTCGCCGACAGCACGGCGATCCTGGCGGGCTCGATGCTGGGCACCTCGTCGACCACCGCGTACATCGAAAGCGCGTCGGGCGTGCAGGCGGGCGGACGCACGGGCGTGACCGCCATCACCGTGGCCGTGCTGTTCCTCGCGGCGCTCTTCTTCGCGCCGCTGGCGGGCGTGGTGCCCGGCTACGCGACCGCGCCGGCGCTGCTGTACGTGTCGTGCCTGATGCTGCGCGAAATGCTCGACCTGCCGTGGGACGACGCCACCGAAGTCGTGCCGGCGGCGCTCACCGCGCTTCTGATGCCGTTCACCTATTCGATCGCCAATGGCGTCGCGTTCGGCTTCATCTCGTATGCGGGGCTGAAACTGCTCACCGGTCAGGCACGCAAGGTGAAACTGGTAGTGTGGATCATCGCGGCGATTTTCCTGTTCCGCTATTTCTATCTCGGCAGCGAATAGGCACCGCGAGCACCGCGGCGGGTGCTGACCGGGCGCACCGGGTCACTGGATCGAATCACGGATGGTGTTTGAGAGTGCCCATTCGGGCCGGGCACCGTTTATCATCTGATGATTAATAAAAACGATCGACCAGGTCTCGGGAGCCCCCTTTCATGTCTTACAGCCGCGCCCCGGAGCGCTACACGCCGCCCGCCATTTTCTTTCACTGGGTCATGTTTCTGCTGATCGCGCTAGCCTATCTGGCAATCGAGATTCGCGGGCCCAAGGGCAGCGACAGCCGCGCGCTCTGGAGCAGCGTGCACTGGTGGTGCGGCACACTCGTGCTGGCGCTGGCCTGCTTGCGTCTGCTGTGGCGACTGTGGGCCGGCGCGCCCGCCGAAGTCGAAGGCAACCGCCTGCTCGCATGCCTGGCGCGCGCCGCGCATCTCGCCCTCTACCTCTTCATCTTCGCGCAGCCGCTGCTCGGCATCCTGATGATCAACACCGGCGGACATCCGGTCACGCTCGCGTGGGTCAATCTCCATTACACGCTGGTCGGCGCCGATCCTGTTGCGCGACCATGGCTCAAGAGCGCGCATGAATGGCTCGGCAATGCGTTCTATTGGGTGATAGGCGTGCACGCACTGGCGGCGCTCGGGCATCACGTGGTGTTCAAGGGTCGCACGCTGCGGCGGATGATTTGAGCGCGTTCGCACACACGGGCGACAGCGTGCGCGCGTATTGTGCGTGGCTTGTGTCGGGGCTTGTATCGTGGCTTGTGCCATCTTGACGCCGGCGACACGCATGGCCGCGGGCGGTTTTGAATGATCGATTGATGCCGCGCACTGGTTACCTCTTTCTGATTCTCGCGCGGCGTTCCTGCTGCGTCCGGCGTTGGCACTTGCGGCCGCCGGAAACGCCCTCAATCAATTACGCCAGTTGGCCTCGTAAAAGCGCACATAACCGCTCCTGAGCACGAGACATTGCGCCCTCGTTTCCGATAGCAAACGCCGCGTGGCGGCTTCGATCCGGGCGCGATGCGTATCGAATGCGCCGACCATGTCTTCCAGGCGCGGCGAGGCGGCGCCGAAGTGGTCTTCCAGTGCCTCCGCCGTGATCATGCACTCCACCCTCTGCCCATCGACCATCGCCGGGAACGCCAAGGTAAGTTCGCGACCTGAATATTCAGGGGTTTCATTCGGGAAATGGATCTGCATGGGAGTTCACCTGGAAGATAGGTGCTGCGCATGGTCTGGCCTGGTAATGCGCATGCTGGTTGCATCTGGTCGCGTCTGCAGCGCCAACCTCCTTGTCCAATACTGACGACGCGGGCTCGTCACCTGGCGGCAGCGACGCTCGAGTTCGCAGCCCGCGGAGGTGATTTGATTCACTTTAGACGAGTTCGGGCGCGGCGCAAGTTTTCCTTTTGATTGGCCTGATGGTTTGCCTGGGTTTGCCTGGTTTTGGTGCCCCGCGCATTTTTTCGACGCATACCGTGAATGCCGCCTCCGTTTTTTCCCTGCCGCGCGCTGCGCGCTTCGTCCTGTAAGATCGGTGTTCGGCAGTCCGCGCGCATGTTGCGCTGCGGCATCGCGCGGAGGGCAACGTACCCGCCGTGTCCGTTTACCGGAGACATGCCTTGACTCAACGTTCTGCCACGCCGCCCGCCGTCGGTCGGCCTGATGTGATCGCGCAGGCTCACGCCCGCTCGCTCGAACTCGGGCTGCGCGCGTCCGAGACGCCGGACTTTCATCCGCTGCGGCGGCCCGCGCTGCGTGAGCTCGTCGATCGCAATCAATCGCTCTACACACATGCGCTTCCCGTCATGGAAACGCTGCACGCGCAGATCGTCGATACGCAAAGCATGGTGCTGCTCACCGACAATCACGGCGTGATCCTTCACAGTCTGGGCGACAGCGACTTCGTCGAAAAGGCCAATCGCGTCGCGTTGTGTCCGGGCGTGTCGTGGGCCGAGGCGGATCGCGGCACCAACGCGATCGGCACGGCGCTCGTCGACGGACAGCCGACCGTCGTGCACGCGGGAGAGCACTTCCTGCACGCCAACCGCATTCTCACCTGCTCGTGCGCGCCGATTGCCGATCCGTTCGGGCGCACCATCGGCGCGCTCGACGTGAGCGGCGACACGCGCGGCTTTCATAAGCACACGCTCGCGCTCGTCAGGATGTCGGCGCAGATGATCGAAAATCATCTGTTCTCCAATCAATTCGTCGACGCGATCCGCGTTCACTTTCACGCGCGCGCGGAATTCATCGGCACGCTGTTCGAAGGGCTCGCGGCGTTCGCGCCGGACGGCACGTTTCTGTCAGCCAACCGCAGCGCGCTGTTTCAATTCGGGCAGCCGCTCGCCGAACTGCAAAGACAACCCTTCGAGGCGCTGTTCGGTATCGCGTTCGCCAGGTTGCTGCAGCAGACCACGCGCGCGCCTGGCGAGACCGTTCTGCTGACGCTGCCAAGCGGCGTGCGCGTGGTGGCGCGCGGTGAATACACGTCGGCCCGATATGCCGCGCCGGCGCGCGGCCTCGACACCTCGCGCGCGCCGCTGACCGGTAACGCGCGCGAGGCGCCGCACACGGCCGACCCGGTACCGCTCGCCACGCTCGAAACGCTCGACACGGGCGATGAGCAGGTCGCCGCGATCCTGCGGCGCGTGGCCAAACTGCGCGGCCGCGATATTCCGATTCTCGTGCTCGGCAAGACCGGCACCGGCAAGGAATGGCTCGCGCGAGCCATCCATCACGATTCGCCGCGGCGGGCCGCGCCTTTTGTCGCGCTGAATTGCGCCTCGTTGCCGGATACGCTGATCGAAGCGGAGTTGTTCGGCTATGAAGACGGCGCGTTTACCGGCGCGAAAAAACGCGGCAGCGTCGGCAAGATCGTGCAGGCCGACGGCGGCACGCTGTTTCTCGACGAAATCGGCGACATGCCGCTCGCCCAGCAAGTGCGTCTGATGCGCGTGCTGCAGGAGCGCACTGTGGTGCCGCTCGGCGGAACCCGGGCGATTCCGGTGGATCTGCGCATTGTCTGCGCGACCCATCGGAATCTGCGCGCGATGATCGAGGCCGGCACCTTCCGCGAAGACCTGTATTACCGCATCAACGGACTCGTCGTCACCTTGCCCGCGCTGCGCGAGCGCACCGATCTTCGCGCGCTCGTCACGCGCATGCTGGCCTTGCAGCCCGATGGCGAGCGCCTGCCGCGCCGCGTGTCGGCCGAGGTGCTCGAGCGATTTACGCAATGCCGCTGGCCGGGCAATCTGCGGCAACTGGCCAATGTGTTGCGCACCGCGAGCATCATGGCCGAAGGCGCGCAACAGATCGAACTCGACGATTTGCCCGAGGACTTCTTGCAGGATTGCGCCGACGCTGACGCGGCGCAAAGCGTGCAATCCCCGCTGACGCCTGCGGATCCAGGGGCGGCCGGCGACGGCCGTGCCGAGGCGCGAACGCAAGGCCCGCCGGCATCGGGCAAGATGGAAGCGTGGCAGGCCACGTTGATTGCGCAAACGCTGGAGCGGCTCGACGGCAACGTGTCGGCGGCGGCGCGCGAGTTGGGATTGGCGCGCAATACGGTGTACCGGTATTTGCGGCGCGGCGGCACGACGCATTGAAGCGGCAACGTGTAAAGTGTGGCGCAATCCGTCACCGACTCACACGATGTCCGACTCCAGCCGTCCGCCTCTGGTTCGCGTCGAACCACTTGGTCAAACCTTCGAAGCGCCCGATTCGCTCACCATTCTCGAAGCCGCAGGCTTTGCGAATCTGCGTTTGCCGCGCTCGTGCAGGAATGGGACGTGCCGTACCTGTATCTGCCGTCTGGTCAGCGGAACGGTGTCTTACACGATCGAATGGCCCGGCCTGAGCCGGGAAGAAAAGGCGGAAGGTTTCATTCTGCCGTGCGTCGCCATTGCGGCGTCTGACCTCGTGATCGACGTCCCGGACGCTACCCGGACGTAATCCATCCGCCTCATGGAGCGGGCGTTGACGGCGCGGCCGCTCCGCGGGAATCGCCACGGCGGGTGGCATCAACCCGTGGCGTTGTCAGACAGACGCGGCCGCCCGTCCACCGGTTCCAGCTTCTTGTTCGACGAAAAACGCTTGATCATTGGCAGTTCGATCTTTCGATAGCTGAAGTCCGCGGCCACGAAAGAGAGGCACACCACCGCGAATGCAGAGGGCGGGAACGTCCAGACGGGCGACAGGTTTTCGAACCCGGGTATGCCGGCTACCACCTTCCTCAGGCAAAAAATGACGGAGAAATGGCACAGGTAAAGCGAGTAGGACCGCTCGCCAATCCATTCGAGCACGCGCGAGACACGCGCGGGGTAGGTCAGGCCCACGCTCAAGGTCGAGAACAGAGCGATCCCTGCGCCGATGCTCACGGCCGGAATCACAAACGGCTCGCTCAGATGATTGGGCGCGCAAAACGTCACGAGCAGCCCCAGAAACAGGACTGAACGCTTGAACCACGCGCTTTGAACCGAAGGCCCAACCACCCATCCAGGGTGCGCCTGTACGACCACGAAGATGAGCGCACCGAGAAAGAATGCCTGAGGACGTAAAGCCCATGCGTAGCTGAAACTCGGCGCGGAAAACAACGATGCGATCAAGGCAATCACAGCAAATATGGCCATCGCGGTTCTCAGCCGGAAAAAGGCGACGAGCAAAGCGAGCAATATGTACAACTGCCATTCGAGCGCAAGAGACCAGAAGTGACTGTTGTAATCCGCTTGAACGCAGTGGGACGCTCCGTGCTGTGCGCAATATGTCCAGTAGAGGTTTGCAACGCCAAACACGCCGACGATCGCGCCTTTGGTCGCGTCCCATGCGCCCTGAGCCGCCGAGGCGCCCACGAATGCGCCGACTGCAATCGAGGCGGCCGCCCAGAAGATCAGGGCCGGCAGCAATCTGGCACAGCGTCTGCGCCAAAAGTTGGCAAAAGCGGATCCCCTCGCCTCGCGTCCCAGATGCTCGATCAAGGTCTTGCAAACGAGGAAGCCGGAAATCGCAAAGAAGAGATCCACGCCCGTCCACGGCGCCACGAAGTCGAACAATGTGTGATACAGCGGCGGCGTCGGCAGGCGATTTCGATAATGCTGCAACATCACAAAGATAATCGCGACCGCACGAAGACACTGGATGTCGACGTTCTTACCGGCTCTCTTGCTAGATAGGGTATCCATAAGGTCTTCACGTTGCGGCTCAGTGTTTGTGACGACACCGATCCGCCCTTCAACACCCATTAACGCCAGCTACCCATCGCCCGGGCGATTTTCTTGTCGGTGTTGTACTGGCTCAGCGCATACACCGACCAGATCGCAGCCGGAATCCAGCCGATCAGCGTGATCTGCAGGATCAGGCAAATGATCCCCGCGAACGGACGGCCGATCGTGAAGAACTGAAACCACGGCAAAAAGATCGCAAGCAGTAGACGCATTCAGATTCCTGGTGTTGGTGGTGCCGGGTTGATCGGTGCGAAGCGCGGCACCCTGGCGCCGTTCACTTCGATCAATTCGAAAAATACCGAAGCCGGACGCGTCCAGATCGTACCATTGCCGGCTTTGTACACGATCATCGTGACTGTCGGATCGGACTCGAGCGTGGCCTCGCAAACCAGTTCGTAAATCCCGCCTTTGTAGTGCCGGTAACGCACCATTCGCATCTTCCTCTTGAGTTGAAAAAACGCAGCGCCTGTGCGCGGCTTGCGGTCGAATCGTCAGCCGCCCTCTTTCATCTGCTTCAGAATCTTGTAGACGGTGGCGCGTCCCATGGTCAGCACCGCGGCCACGTAGTTCGCGGAGCTGCGGCCGCGAAACGCGCCCTGTGCGTGCAGCGCCTCGACGATCTCCCGCTTATGTTCGCGCGTGAGCGCATTGATGCCGATCTGCCGTTCGCGCAGCCACGTGTGCAGGTACGTGTTGATGCGGTCCTGCCAGTCGTCGCGGAACAGTTCCTCCGCGGGCGCGTCCGTCAGATTGCCGCCCTTGATGAACAGATCGAGTGTGGAACGCACATCTTCGAACACCGCGATATTGAAGTTGATACACAGCATGCCGGCCGGCTTGCCGTCGTCGTCGAACAGGATGTTGCTCACGCAACGCATGCGCCGGCCGTCCCAGTTGAGCTTTTCGTACGGTCCGATCGTCTGGCCGCGCGCCGCGTAATGGACTTCGTCCAGCACCGACGGGCCGCCCACTTCGAGCTTCGACAGGTTGTTCACGAGGTACGCGATGGTTTGATCGCGCAGGTCGTGAATCACCACTTCGGCGCACGGATAGAACAGCGCCGCGATGCCGTCGGCGATCGGAGCGTAGCGCTCGAGCAGCAGGTCTTTCACAGGAGACACGTTTGGGTTGCGCATGGGGAAATCGCAGTGTTCGGAGGATGCGGCAACTCGCCATTGTAGCCACCCGGCCCGGCCGCGGCGAACACGGCGCCGATCACGCCCTCAAAAAAACGGGCGCGGCAGCCGGCCCTTCGACGCCACCCGGGCAGTCGCCCCTTTGTCACGCGGCGAATTTTGTCCGCTTGGCGAGCGATTTTTTTTCGTGCGATAAAAGGAACATCTATTTCACGGAGCCACAGATGGCCACGCTCGAAGCGTTTCGCGCCGTGCTCGATGACGAAGGCACGCCGGAGATCATTCGCAATCACATCATCGATTCGCTGCAATACACGCTGCGCAATCACGGACAGATTTTCACGTCGAAGGAAGTCGAATGGCTGGCCGGCTGGGACGACGCCCGCATTCCGCTGGCGGCAACACGCGAGCTGCAGAAGCGCGTCGCGGAAACGTCCCGCTGAAACACGAGACTGTCGCCCGCGAGCGTGCGCGCCGCGACGGCGCAGCCCCACACCCGGCGTGCCACTCATGGCGAGGCATGCCGCGCGCGACCGCCGTGTCGCCTTGCAGGCCCCGCCGGCTGGGCGGTTTGCCCCTGTGCGGAAGTTTTTGCTATCCAATTAGCCCCATTTAGTGCATCATATTGGAATAGCTCTATCCGCATTCGTAGTTCCGGCGTTGCCAGGCAAGACCGCAGGTAGAACCACAGGCAATACCGGGCAGGCTCAAACCGGCATCTCCGCACCACCCCCGACTGTTCGACCGCCGCCTGTTGGCGGTCCCGTCATTCCGGCAATGCGCCGCATGCATTCGCCGTCGCGAGTTGTGCAGCTGAGGGTTCATTCACGCGCCCGATGTCCGCGCGACATCAGCGTGTTTCTTCTCCATCGAATCCGCGATTTTGCGCGGCCGCGCTCAAGCCCTTGTCACCGGGCCTGTGCCAACCTTTTTCCATGGCGGCGCGCCTCAAGGTGCTGCGCTGCCCGGCCTGTCTTGCCTCGCGTAACACGCGTGACACGCCGGCCACGTAATACAGGACACAAGCTTCATGAATTCAGCTGTCAAGACGTACAAGGGTTACGAAATTCACCCGCTCGTCTATCCGCGCCGCCCGACGGACGGTCAGACGAGCCGCAACCCGGACGCCGGTTACGACGCATCGGTGCGCATCTGCCGCGTGGGCGCCAATCCGGCCGCCGACGGCCGTGTGTTCCGTCTGCAGTACCTGTTTCCGTTCGACGGCACGGGCAAGGCGCGCATTGCGTGCATGGCCCACGCCGAGCAATTGATCGACGGCCGTGTAGACGGCCAGTCCGTCGCCGATCTTTGAGCGGTACTATCAGCGCATAGGCTGATGCCGCAGGACAGCGGGCTCGAAAAACCCGCTATCGCCCCAATCTGATGTTGTGCTGCCCGGCGTGGGCGACCAACACCCCTTATCCCATCGACCAGGAGTTATGCATGGCGAAAGAAGAACTGCTTGAACTTGACGGTATCGTCGACGAAGTACTTCCGGATAGTCGTTACCGCGTGACGCTCGACAACGGCGTCGTGGTTGGCGCTTACGCGTCCGGACGCATGCGCAAGAACCACATCCGTATTCTCGCGGGCGACCGCGTGACGCTTGAGTTGTCCGTCTACGATCTGACCAAAGGCCGGATCAATTTCCGTCATAAAGACGAGCGCGCCACCGGTGGCGGCGGTGCTCGCAACACGCAATTCCGTCGCCGTTAAGGCCGGCGGCACGCTGACCGCGCTCCGCACGGTCCCGGCGTGACCCATTGCGATTGAGTTGTACGCGAAGCCATTCGCGCGCTTCTCCGGCTTGACTCGCTGATTCATCGACTCGAGCCTGAGCGGCGCGCTGCGGCGTCGCTTCGTTGCAGCCTGGTTTTGACGGCTTGTGTGCCGCACCCGGCGCTTTCCTTCTGCTGCCGGCAGCGGTTTTACCGCATTCCTCGCTTTCTTCCTTCCTCGCTTCCGTCCTCGCTTCCTTCCCTGGTCGTGCTCACAGACCGAACACCGTCCCGAGATCTTCTCCGGCGGCGCTCCTGCGCACCTGCTCGACCACCCGCTCCTCCAGTTCCGCCAGATGCTCGCGCATGGCCGTCAGTGCCGCGGCGAGCTCGCCCGCGTCGAGCGCGTCGATGATTTGCGTGTGTTCGTCCGCGGAGCAGCTGGAGCCCTTCGACGGGTCGAACAACGCTTTGTACAGTTCCGTTTTGGCGACCAGTTGCCCGACCAGTCCCAGCAACTCCGTGCCGCCCGCCAATTCGGTCAGCAGCACGTGAAACTGGCCGGCAAGACGCACGGAATCGTCGACCGCCCCCGCGCGCAACGCCTTCTCCTCGCTGCGAACGTGCGCGCGCAGACGCCGCTTGTGCTGCGGGCTCAAGGCCCCGCACAAAGCGGCGACGATGCCCGCCTCGACGATCTGCCGCGCGCGATACACCTGGCGAATATCCTCTTCCGACGGCGACGGCACGAACGCACCGCGATTCACCGCCAGCACGAGCTTGCCTTCGAATCCCAGTCGCGCCAGCACCTTGCGCAGCGCCCCGCGCGTGCAGCCGAAGGCGGCGGCGAGATCCCGCTCGACCAGTTGCGCGCCCGGCCGCAGGCGCCCTTGCAATAACGCCGTGGTGATCGACGCATAAATACGTTCTTCGACGCTGGCCGAGTCGTCTTCGCGTGTGGGTTGAATGGGCGGTTCGGTGGCGGGAGACGACGAACGCCGGGGACGTGAGGACATGGATTCAGTAATCGGGAATGGAGCGGTATCGGCAGGCATTCTAGCCGCATGTTTCCCGTCTCGCCGCAGACTTTCTCGCCGACTGTCCAGCACGGCGCGGCATCGTCGGCGCGTCGAGCGCGCCGACCTGAAGGCCTCGGCCCGGTTGGCCGCCGTACCGCCGTAAGCTAACGCCGCGTGTTGAGCACCACCCTGAACCGTGCGCGTCGCTCATCATCCGGTCGTAGGCTTCGGCCGCTTGCGTGAGTGAGAATTCCTCGATCATCGGTTTGATTCCGGATAGCGCGCTGAAAGCGAGCGTGTCCTGAGAATCCGCCGACGTGCCCGACGCCAGCCCTGCACCGAATTTCGCCCCATGATGAACTGCGCGATCGGCACTTCGACGGGCTCTTCCGAGAGCACCCGCGGATATTCCTGGCCCGGCCACTGTCCCTCTTTGGTCAACACGTCACTGTGGCAGATACCGCACGCCTGGATCTTGATGAGCACCTGTCCGGCACCTGGTTCCGGCACCTCCCGTTCGACCAGTTCCAGGGGCGCATTGCTTTGCTCCTCCGTGAAAGAGACGAACGCGAGTCGATCGAACCCGCTTCGCAGATTTGCCGCCCACACTGCCCGCCAGTGAAGCGCTCGGCTTACGCCATCTTTTTCGGCGCCATGTCCGGCTGCCAGTCAGGCAATGGACGTCGGCTCTGTTTCGGCACACGGCCCCATGCGATCCCTCTGAAGTCATTGCACCACCGCTCGTGGAAGCAGGGGCCAGTCTCCCACCCGCTGCGCGCCATGGCCGCAATGATCGAGCGCTTCGATCTCGCGCCCGCAAGCGTCACACTACACGTCGATCGCCCCGTCTTTGAGCGGCCCATCAGAACCGGAGGGTGTGCGCGTTACAGGAGTGCGACTGAGTTCGTTGTTCGTATCGACCAGCAGAAGCAAATGCCGCAGGAAGGTCGCTCGCTCATCGGGTGGCAACGCAGCAATGGTTCGCTCGTGCGCACGGGCCACGCGCGATTCGAGACGGTCCAGAAGCGCATGTCCGACTTCCGTCAGTTCCGCGACCTTCTTGCGCCGATCCGCGCGTGAGACGCGGCTGTGTACGAAACGCCGCTGCCCAAGGCGAGTGATCACGTCGGCCGTATTCGCGCGATCGAGTCCCACCGCCCGCGAAAGAACAACCTGCTCCGAAGGCCCCAGCTGTTCGAGCGCAGTGAGAATGCTGTACTGCACCGGCGTGATGCCTTCGGGCGCGCACTCCTCCATGAACAGCGCAACGTGGATCTGATGCAAGCGCCGTATGAGGAAACCCGGCCGTTCATTGAGCGCTGTGTTGCGCCATGCCAGTACCGGGTCCGCTACGAGTTCGGGTTCGTCTGCGCTTGTGCGGGTTGTTGGCGCGTCCATGAACAAAGGGTTCCTCTTGCGATAGATACGGGTCATTCACGCGTCACGCGCGACGATCATCAGCATACAGCGTATTCATGCGCACGCTTAGGAGCGCCGCCGAAAAAAGGTCGGGCCCGTGAGCCACGCGCCTTGCCACCGAACCATGCGCAATTCTGAGGTATGCCGCAAGTCGGTGCGTCAATGCACGATTCAATCGCTTTTAAAACATATGTGGTGCACCACGCTTTTTCCTCGCCGGTATCCCGCGCTCTGCTCTTCCCATCAGCCAACAACCTGCGACCTGGCAGGTCGTTGGCATACCCCTTGCATATTCGAACGACGAATCGTCAGTACCCAAACGAATTTTCGATTCGACAACCGTCATCCATCGTTCGCGTGCATTCGAAGCGTTGTGCGCCGACGTAACCACCACGAAGGGGGGCTTTTCATGTCAGTCCGTCTCAACCGCAGCGATTTGCGCCAGTCGAAGCAGCGCGGCGTCGTCACGTTCCTGCGCACGTGCGCGTTCGCGCTAGTCGCCGCCATTAGCGTGAGCCATGTCGCGCATGCGGCGAGCGCCGAAGAAATCAAGGCACGCGGCTATCTGAGCGTCGCGACCGAGGACGACTACACCCCGTTCGAATTCGTCGCCGACGGCAAGAACACCGGCTACGACAACGATCTGCTCGCGCTCGTGCGCAAGAAAATCGGCGTCGACGTGAAGCAGCAGGTCATGCCCTGGTCCGGCATTCTTCCCGGCGTGACGACGGGCAAGTACGACATGGCGCTGACCGCCGTGCTCGTCACGGACGAACGCAAGAAGACTTTCGATTTCGCGTCGCCGACCTGCGAGGCCGTCACGTTCTATGCGGTCAAGAAGGGCTCGACGATCAAGAGTCCGGACGACCTGGTAGGCAAGGTGGTCGGCGCGGAAACCGGCAGTGCGATGCTCGCGGACCTCAAGCTCTTCAACGAGGAACTGAAGAAGAAGCATGGCGGCAACGGCCTCAAGCAGATTGTCGAATATCAGTCCTATCCGGAGGCCTATCAGGATCTGGGGCTCGGGCGCGTCGATGCCGTGGCCAACACGCAGATCAGCCTGAACTCCCTCGTGAAGACGCGGCCGGATACCTTCGTTGTCGGCCAGGCAATCGGCAAACCGACCTACATCGCGTGGGCCGTGAAGAAGGGCAACAGCGACGTGCTGAAAATGGTCGATACCGCGCTGCTCGAACTGCGCAAGAGCGGCGAGATGTACCAGCTCCAGCAGAAGTGGCTCGGCGCGACCTACAAAGACATGCCGCCGTCGGTCAACTGATGTCTATCTAATCGCTCATCGATGAACGCCTTCGACTACTGGAGCATCACTCAGGGCGCGCTGGCGACCGTGGTTCTGTCGGTCTCCAGCATCGTGCTCGGCGTGCCGCTGGGCCTCGGTCTCGCGCTGATACGCTGGGCGCGCGTGCCGTTTCTGAATCGTGTCGTGATCGCATACGTGAGCCTGATTCGCTCGTGCCCCGCGGTGACGCTCACCTTGCTGATATTCTTCGCGCTGCCGCAGTTCGGCATCTCGCTGGACCCGACGCCCGCTGCGATTCTCGCGCTCACTATCAGCACCGCCGCCTTCAATTGCGAAATCTGGCGTGCCGCGCTGATGAATTTTCCGCGCGACCAGTACGACGCCGCCCTCGCCTTCGCAATGCCGCGCGCGCTGCGCTTTCGCCGCATCGCGCTGCCGCAGATCTGGCGCGCGAGCCTGCCGGGCCTCGTGAACGAAATGACTTTGCAGATCAAATCGACGCCCGCCGTCGCGGTGATCGGCATCGTCGAGATCACGCGCGCCGCGCTGCGCGTCGGCGCGCGCACGTACGATCCGCTCCCGCCTTTCGTCTTCGCACTCGTACTGTATGGGCTGATCGTGTTCGTGCTGATCCGGGCGCAACGCATGATCGAGCGGCGGCAGCCGCTGGAGGCACGTCCATGATCGACCATTTCATGATCGTCTGGCAACAACGCGCGGACGTGCTTTCGGGCCTCCTCGACACGCTCGGGCTGCTTGCGGTCGCCGCCGTCGCGTCGCTCTTCTTCGGCGCATTGCTCGCGCCCGCGCTCATGTCCAGGCGCCCCGCCATCGCTCGGATCGCAACGCTTTATGTCGATGCGATGCGCTGTGCGCCGTTTCTGCTGTTCGTCTATCTGATCTACTTCGGCCTGCCCACCGCGGGCATTCGCCTGTCGAACTGGTGGGCCGGCGCGATCGCGCTGATTCTCTACAACACCGCCTACATGGCCGAACTGTTACGCGGCGCATGGGCCGGCCTGCCGACGCCGATGATCGAAGCGGCGTCCGCGTACGGCTTTCATGGCTTCAGCCTGGTTCGCCGCATCATCCTGCCGCAGGTCTTTACCGTCGCATTGCCCATGATCGGCAATCAGCTTGTGCAGATCGTGAAGGACAGCGCGTTCCTCACGGTGATCGCGGTCGGCGAACTGACGCATCAAATGAACGGCATTCAGGCCACCTATTTCATTCCGTTCGCCGCGTTCGCCACGGCCGTGCTGCTGTACTGGGCCATCTGTCTCGTGATCGAAGGCGGCAGCGGAATCCTGTCGAGATTTGCCGAGGAACGCAGAGCATGAATCTTTCGAATGACGTCCCGCCCACCATCAGGCTCGCCGCCGATGCCGCCGCGCCTTCGGCCGGCGTCGCCGGCCAGGCGGCGCGCCCCGTGGCGGACACGGTCCTGCAACTCAACGGCATTTCGAAGTCGTTCGGCGAGAACCACGTGCTGCGCGATGTGTCGCTCACCGTGCACAAGGGCGAAACGGTGTGCCTGCTCGGGCCGTCCGGTTGCGGCAAGTCCACGCTTCTGCGCTGCGTGAACTGGCTGGAGATTCCCGATGCGGGCACGGTCTACGTGTCGAATCAGCGTATGGGCGTGCGCGAAGGCTCGGCGATCAAGCTGCGCGATGCCGAGCTCGCCCGTTCGCGCGCGCGCATCGGCATGGTGTTTCAGCACTTTGCGCTTTGGCCGCATCTGACCGTGCTGCAGAACGTGATGGAAGCGCCCTTGTATGTGTTGAAGCGTCCGCGCGACGAAGTGCGCGCGCAAGCCGAGCGTCTGCTCGAACGCGTCGGACTGGCGGGCAAGATGGATGCGTTCCCGTCGCGTCTGTCGGGCGGGCAGAAGCAGCGTGTGGGCATCGCCCGTGCGCTCGCGATGAACCCGGATATCCTGCTCTTTGACGAACCGACCAGCGCGCTCGATCCGATGCTCGTAGGCGAGGTGCTGAACGTGATGCGCCTGCTCGCCCAGGAAGGCGCGACGATGGTGATCGTCACGCACGAAATGGAGTTCGCGCGGCAGGTGGCGAGTCGCGTCGTATTCATGGATGCGGGCCAGGTGATCGAGACCGCACATCCCGAGCAGTTCTTCAGCGCGCCGCAGACTCCGCGCGCGCGGCAGTTCCTCGCGCGCTTCCGCGCGCCGCATCTGGCAGACGACGAATGGAAACAGCCTTCGGAGCTGCCTGATTAATGCGTGACACAAAGACGCTCATCGAGTTGATGAGCGTCTTCCTGCCGTTGCCAACGCAAGCGGGTTCTCGGTGGACGCATGCGTCATGTCAATGCAACCGACGCATGCGTGGTCCGTCACTGCGGCGCGACCATGTCCGCCGCCTGCTTCACTTCGCCATCCTTATACTTACCCCAGGTCGCCTTCAGTTCGCTCATCGAGCGCGGATCGCAATCGTATTCGGGGAGTGTGTCCGGGTCCCAGTGATCGAAGCGGTCGACGCCGCGCACCAGCGTCGCGCGGCGGCGGCCCGTGGTCGACTTGACGTGCGCCGGCACATAGAAGAACGCGAAGCCGATGCGCCGGTCGTCCGAGCGGTTCGGCAACGAGCTGTGCGCGGTGCGTTCGTGATGCATCGAGAATTCGCCGGGCTGCAGTGGCATTTCCACCGCGAGGTTCTCGTCGATGCCGACGAGCGTCTGCCCCTTCGCGAGCATGTTGTCCGCCGCATACGTCTCCACGTGCTTCAGATCCGGGCCGCTGTGCGAGCCGGGCAGCACGCGCAGCACGCCGTTCACCGAATTCGCCGGCGTGAGCGCGACCCAAACGGTCACCTCCTCGTGCGGCGTAAGGCCGAAGTACGTCGAGTCCTGATGCCACGACACGTAGCGCGGATCACGCCCGTTCTTCGCGAAGATCGACGCGCCGAACAGCATGATGTCCGGTCCGATCAGATCCTCGACCGCATCGAGAATAGCCGGATGGCGCCCAAGCTCGACGATCGCGGGCAAGGCGAGATGCCCCTTGATTTTCAAGGTCCTGTTGACGTCCTCGCCGGAGGTCGCCTCATATTGCTCGATCACGCGTCTATACTCCGCCGCCTGCGCCGCGCCGATCGCGCGCATCGGATAGATGTAGCCGTGTTGCTTGAAATGCGCTACCTGGTCTTCGGTCAAGTGCTTCGTCATGAACGTTCCTTCGGAGTGGTTCGATCGGAGAGTGGTTTCTCAACAATTCGCCAGGCAATGCCAGGCGGAAAGCTTCATCGCAGCGACTGGCGCATCGCTTCATGCACTGTGCGCGCGACACGCAACACGCCTTCGTCGGTGCCGCGCCCACCGATCACCGAGATGCCGACGGGCGCGCCGTCGAACCTCGTCCACGGCATGCTCACTTGCGGCAGACCCGCGAGGCCCGCGACACACAGCATCTGCTGTGAACGCGCGCGCGTGTGATCGACCGCTTGCGCCGAAGCATCGGCGCGCGGCGCGACGCCGGGCACCGTCGGCACGAGCCAGTAGGTACCCGGCGCGAGCGCTTCGGCCATCGCGCGGTTCGCTTCGACGCGCACACGTTGCGCATCCGCGACCTGCTCGCGCGTGATGCTCAGGCTCGCCGCGAAACGCGCGCCCACATCGGCACCGAAGCTCGATGCATGCTCGCGTGCCCAGGGTCCGTAACGTTGCGCGATTTCCGCCGCCTGAAGCACGCGAAACGCCTGTGCCCACTGCGCGAGCGACGCAGCCGGCGAAACGAACGACAGGTTGTCGCCGAGCGCTTGCAGCGATGCTTCGAAACGCGTCGCGACGTCCTCGTCCGCGCATGCGAGCATGTTGCGCGGGACGTGCAGCGTAAACGGTTCATCCTCCCCGCCAACGACACTGCGCGCCAGAACTTCGAACACGTCCGCGAGCGTGCGCGCATCGCGCGCGAACCAGCCCACCGTATCGAAGCTGTGCGCAAGCGTGAGACAGCCGTCCCCCGCGATGCGGCCGTGCGTCGCGCGCATACCCCAGATGCCGCAGTAGCTCGCGGGCAAACGCACCGAGCCGCCGCAATCGGTACCCATGGCGATATCCGCGTATTGCGCCGCGACCGCCACTGCCGATCCCGAGGACGAGCCGCCCGGAATACGCGCCGGGTCCGCGGGGTTCACGGGTGTGCCGTAATGCGCGTTCACGCCGGCGAGGCTGTAGGTCAGTTCATCGGTGACGGTCTTGCCGATCCAATCGGCGCCTTCTTCGAGCAACGCGCGAACCGCCAGCGCGGTGCGCGCGGCAACCGGCTGCCCGGCGCGCCAGGCGGGGTTCCCGCTGCCTGTGCGTAGCCCCGCGATATCGAACACATCCTTCACGGCGAGGCTGCGGCCCACCAGCCTCGTGCCCGTGCGCGGCAGCAACGCGGCGGCGGGCAATGCATCGAATCCGTCGGCGACGAATGCTCCGTGCAGGCCTGGTTGAAGCAACTCATTTCCCGTCATGACGGATCCATCCAGCTGACATGCGCGGCCACGACGCGCCATTGACCGTCGATGCGCGCCCACGTCTGCGACTGACGTCCGGCGCGCGCCTCGCCTTGACGCGAGAACGTGATGTTGGCGACGGCGAAGTCCGTGCCGAACGTCGTCACCGAGCGATCGATGATCGTGCGCATCAGGCCCTTGCCCGGACGCATTGCGCGAAACTCGCGGATCGCGTCATAGCCTTGCAGGTTTTCCGTCGCGCCGTAGCGCAGCGTGTGCGGGCTGTTCCAGAAGAGCGTGTCGAGCACGGCTACGTCATTGGTCGTGAGCGCCCGCTCGTATTCTTCAAAGGCGGCCTCGACGGCGGCGCGCGTCGCCGGATCGTTGATCGTTTCGGGAGTCATGCCTGGTCGGCCGGGAAGTTTTTCACCGCGCGTTCGAACAGTTCGCGCGGCGCGCTGTAAAGGCCGCGTCCGAGCAAACCCGCGCGGCCGTCGGCGCCGATCATCGCGATGGCGGCCAGCGGCGCAATGCCTTGCTCGACGACGCGCGCGGCATCGAGCACACCGGGCAAGCGTTGGAATGACGGATGCGGTTCCGTGTGGATGCGCGGCTGCTTCTCGCGCCAGCCGGCGGGCAGATACGCTTCGAAGGCTTGCGCAGGTTCAGCCGCGAATGCGAGCGCTTGCGCGCCGAAGCCCGCCGCGTCGATCACACCGCTGTCGCCGGTGAGCCGCGCCGCGAGGGCGTGCTGCTGCGGATCGAGGCGTGGACCGTGTGGCGCACCCGCTTCAGCGGTGAACCAATGCGACGGCGAACCCGCAAGCCGAATGCCCACGCGCTCGCCGTTGCCCGCCAACGCCACCACGAGCGTCGATGCCGATGCCGATGCCGCCGCAAGCATCAACTTGCAAGCGGCCATCCACAGCGTAAGAAAAAACAGTGGCGTTTGCGCGAGCATCGCGTCGATATCCGCATGATCGACTCGCGGCGCGAGCAGCGTGCGCAACGCGGCGCTTGCGCTCGTCGTGCGCGCGTGCAGATCGTCGCCGCCATCGATACCGGTTTGCGCGAGTGGGAAGAGATCGATCGGCCCTTGCGCCAGCGCGTCGCTCAAAGCAGGCGCGAGCACGTCGTCACGCCACTTCAGTCGTTCGACGATGCGCCCGTCGCGGCCGCCGAAGCGAATCTGCGGACCCGCGCCGCTGCCGAGCAGCGACCATGCGCGCGACTCGTGATCGTTCGCATCCGTTACTTCGACCAGCGTCGTGCGCGGCGAGATCACGGCGGCAAGCGGCGTCACCACGCCGTACGCTTGCGCGCTCTCAAGCCGCACTTCGCCCTGCGCGATCAAACGTTCGGCGTGCGCTTCATCTTTCGCCCAGCCTTCGTACAGGCAGCACAACACGGCGGAAGACAGCACCGGCGCCGATGGCTTGCCCGCATCGTCGAACGGCGGTCCCGCATGAAGCAGGGTGAATTCGGGCAGCTCGACCGCTTCGCGCGCCGTGACGACGCCGCTCCATCGCGGACGCACCGCGTGAATCCGGCTCAGCGCCAGCGCATTGGCATCCGCGTGCATGGTTCAGCGGCTCCCGAAGCTGAAGACGCCGCGCAAGCGCGACCACAGCATCTTCCAGAACAGATTGCCCAGGTCGAGCGGCGCGTTCTTCGGTTGAGTACGCAGCGCGGGTCGCGGTTCGACGCGCGGCTGCGGCGCGGACGCCGGCACCGCTTCGACGACAGAAGGCCTCGCGACAGCTGGCTCAAGCGTCGGCTCAGCCACGGGCGGTTCCACACCGGCAACGCTCACCGGTCCCGCCTCGTCGAGCTTCGCCCGCAGACTCCCCGCGAACGCTTCCGTCATGCGCGTCGCCAGTTCCTTGACGATGCCGCCGCGCGAGAATTGCGCGAGGCTGCCGCCGATCGTGTAATCCACCTTCACGTCGACGCGCGTCTCGCTCGCCGTCACCGCTTCGAGCGAAAACGACGCCACGCCCTTCACGCGCGATGAGCTCTTGCGATCTACGCCTGTCCCCGAAATACTGCCGCGATACTGCTCATCGTCGAGCTTCATCTCGCCGTCGCCCGCAAAAGACGCGACAATCGGCCCGAGCTTGACCGTCATTGCCAGCTTGAGCAGGCCGTTCTCGACCGGTGCCGTGAGCGACGCGCCCGGCAGGCACGCGACAACCCCGGGCGTATCGTGAAAGCGCGCCCACACGGCGTCGCGCGGATACGGCACGGCGAAGCTTTGTTCGATTTCCATTGCGTATAGGTCCGTAGTCGATGGTTCAGGCCGTCACCGCAACCGATGCGAGCGGCGTCGCCGCACGGTCGCGTCGCGCATCGAGCACGCGTCGGATCGCGCGCACGATGCCCACATAGCCCGTGCAACGGCATAGATTGCCGGACAATTCCAGACGCACGCGTGCGTCGTCGGCATCGGGCAAGCGAGTGACGATGTCGCGCGCCGTCATCAACATGCCCGGCGTACAGTAGCCGCATTGCAGGGCGTGTTCCGCCGTGAAGGCCGCGCGCAGCTCGTTCATGGTGGCGTCGTCGTCGAAGCCTTCGATGGAACGCACCGTGCTGCCCGCGCAACTGATTGCGGGCGTGATGCACGAGCGCGTCGGCACGCCGTCCACGTCGATCGTGCACGCGCCGCACACGCCCTGCTCGCAGCCAATGTTGGTCCCGCACAGCATGCGCTGTTCGCGCAGAAAATCCGCGAGACTCGTGCGCGGCTCCACGCGATCCACGACCTTCGATTGATTGACGACGAGTTCGATCGTCTTGATGAATGCGTCGCTCATGATGCGTTTCCGCCCTGATTGCGAATGATCGCCGCCGCGCGCATGAGCGCGACGCGATGCACCTGATGTTCGTATGTCCCCGCTTCGACGCCCGCCGCTTCGAGATGCGCATCGTAGGCGTGCGTGTGCGGGTCGGCGTCGTCGATGAGCGTGCGGGCGTCGTCGATCGCATACGGCGGCCCGTCAATTGCGCCGATCACCGCGCGGCACACGCCCCGCGCCGCGTCGTCGATGAACACGGCGATCGCTTCCGCGAACTCGCCCGGCTTGCGATTGAACTTGTAGTAGCTCCAGCGCGCATCGGCCGAAAGACGCTTGAAGCGCACGCCGGTGAGTATCTCGTCGGGTTCGAGCGACGTGGTGAACGCGCCGGACATCCAGTCGCTACTGGCGACGACGCGCGCGCCGTTCGCGCCCGCCACCAGACACTGCGCATCGAGCGCGCGCATCGTGTTGATCCAGTCGGCGGCGGGATCGGCATGCGCGAGACTGCCGCCGAGCGTGCCGCGATTGCGCACCGCGCGATACGCGATGCCGCGCGCGACATATGGCATTAGTCCGCGCGTGCCGGTTTCGATCTTGCCGTCCTCGATTTCCGCGTGCGTGATACACGCGCCGAGCGTGACGACCTCGTCTTCGATGCCGCATGCGCGCAACGCCGCGATGCCGCGCAGATCCACGAGCATCTCCGGCTGCGCGAGACGCAGGTTCATCATCGGCCCGAGCGACTGGCTGCCGGACACGAACTTGGCCATGCCATCGGTGGGCGTGACGAGCGCGATCGCTTCATCGCAGGCGAGCGGCTTTGCGTAGTCGTAGGTGGCGGCCTTCATGCGGTCATTCCTTTGAGCGCGCTCGTTTGCGTTTCACGCTGCTGCGCGAGCGCTTCGACGATCAGGCGCGGCGTGATCGGCAACTGATCGATGCGCACGCCGAGTCCGCGCAGCGCATCGTTCACGGCATTGGCGATCGCGGCGGGCGGTCCGATCGCGCCGCTTTCACCGATGCCCTTCTGGCCGAACTCCGTATAAGGCGCGGGCGTTTCCATGTGGTCGATGCGGATTGCAGGCACCTCGGTCGCGCCGGGCAGGATGTAGTCCGCGAGTGTCGAGGCGAGCGGCTGGCCGTCCTCGCTATACGGCATCGCCTCGTAGAGCGCCGTGCCGATGCCTTGCGCCGCGCCGCCATACACCTGACCGTCGACCACCATCGGATTGATCAGCACGCCGCCGTCCTCGACGATCGCGTAGTCGAGAATCTCGGTCTGACCGAGCGCGGGATCGACCGCGACGACCACCGCGTGACACGCGTAGCTGAAGGTGCCCGAATCGCGTTTCGCCTGATACGACGTCGACACTTCAAGACCGCGCGGATCGACATCGTGCGGCAGCAGTTGCGGCGCGAGATACCACGTGCGCGCCATGTCCTTCAGCGTGCGGCGCGCGTCCTTGCCGACGACCGCGCCATTCTCCCAGCGCACCTCGCTCAACGGCTCGCCGAGCAGATGCGCGCCGATCTTCATCAAGCGCTCTTTCAGCTCTTTCGACGCGCGGCCCACCGCGCCGCCCGCCATCACGATGGAACGCGAGCCCCACGTGCCGGTGGAATACGGCGTGACGCCCGTGTCGCCGAGCACGATGCGCACGCGGTCCGTATCGATGCCCAGCACCTCGTGCGCGATCTGCGCGAGCGTGGTCTCCATGCTCTGGCCGTGCGAGTGCACGCCCGCGCGCACTTCGAGCACGCCGTCGGGCGTGAGGCGAATCACAGCGGGCTCGCGGCCCGGCACCATCGGAATGCCCCAGCCGTGATACACCGACGTGCCGTGCGCGCCCTGCTCGCAGAAGACCGACATGCCGAAGCCAATACGCCGTCCGTCCGGCTCGCCGCGACGCTGGCGCGCGCGCACGGCGGGCAGATCGATCGCGGCCATGGCGCGGCGCACCGCTTCGGGATAGTCGCCGCTGTCGAAGTGCTTGTTCGTAATGTTGTCGTACGGCATTTCGTGCGGCCCGACGAGACTGCGCAGGCGCACTTCGTAGGGCTCGATGCCCGCTTCCACCGCGATCGCGTCCATGATGGTTTCGATCGCATAGCACACGCCGGTTCGCGCGACACCGCGATACGGCAGGATCGGTGGCTTGTTGGTCGCGACCGACCACGTGCGGCAACGGAATCGTTCCATCTTGTACGGCCCCGGCAGAATGCTGCCCACCTGCGCCGCTTCCAGACACGCGGAGAACGGATACGACGAATACGCGCCCGAATCGACATGCGCCTCGCAATCGATCGCCAGCAGGCGGCCGTCGCTATCCGCGTAGCCGGTGATGTCGTAATCGTGTTCGCGGCAGTTGGCGTTTGCCGTAAGCTGCTCGCGCCGATCCTCGATCCAGCGCACGGGCCGTTCCAGCTGCATGGCGAGCCAGCCGCAGCACACTTCCTCGGGCAGCAGAATGCCCTTGTAGCCGAAGCCGCCGCCGACGTCCGGCGCGATCACGCGCACCTGGCCTTCGTCGAGGCCCAGACACTCCGCGAGCCCGGTGCGCGTGATGTGCGGCATCTGCGCCGACGTGTGCACGATCAGTTGCGAGAGTCTGCGATCCCAGTGCGCGACCACGCCGCGCCCTTCCATCGGTGCCATGCTCTGACGCGCGGTGCGCAGCTTGCGACGCACGCGGATCGGCGCATCGCGGCGAATCGCGTCGAGGTCGACCTCGGGTCTCGCATCGACGAACGTTTCCAGGAAAACGTTGTCGCCCCAGTGCTCATGCACGAGCGGCGAGCCTTCGCGGCGCGCATCGAGCATGTCGACCACGGCGGGCAGTTCCTCGAAATCGACGAACACCTGCGCGGCGATGTCTTCCGCTGCCGCGCGCGTCGCGGCCACGCACATCGCGATCGGCTCGCCCACCTGGCGCACCTTGCCGCTCGCGAGCACGGGCTGCTGCGAACTCTTGAAACCCGGCAGCGCCGAATTCGCGACGATGGGCCGCACGCTTTCGAGATCGGCGAGCGTATAGATCGCGTTCGCGAACGCTTGCGGCTTCTCGATGCCGACAATATGCCCATGCGCGATCGGGCTGCGCACGAATGCCACATCGACCATGCCGACCATGCGGATGTTGGGCACGTATTCGCCGCGTCCGTGCATGAAGCGCTCGTCTTCCTTGCGCGCCAGCGATGCGCCGATGCCTTGCGGCCTGTTGACGTCGCTGTGTTTCGGCGGACGTTTGATCATCGTGTCGGGCCTCGCGTCTTTCAAGCGGCGCGCGCGAGCGGCAGCGTGGGCGAGACGGCGTCGTAACGCACGCCGTCCCGCAAGCAGAACAGGGGAGACAGCATGCGGTCGGTGATGACCTGCGTGCCTTCGTTGTCCTCCAGCACCCAGCGGCCGCGCCGGTCGTCGAGCACGCTGATGTCGGCGCCGCGCCCCACTTGCAGCGTGCCGATGGTGTCCTCCATGCCTATCATCTTCGCGGCATTGCAGGTCGTCATCGCGACGACGTGATTCAGCGGCAGGCCGAGCGCGAGCATGCTCGTCATCGCGCTGACGAGACTGAACTGGGTGCGGCCGAGGAACGAGTGTTCCTCGTCGGGATGGCTATCGGGCGTGCCGGCGGGAGCCGGAACGTGCGTGTTGTAGCCGTGCATGTCGGCCCCCAGCGTGTCGGGTACGACGCCCTCGCCGAGCACGACGCGCGCCGTCTTGAAGCTGAAATGCGAACCGTGACCGACGTCGATCTTCAGACCGTGCGCGACCGCTTCATGCACCAGCGGATGCAGTTTTCCGTTCTCCTCGACGAAGCCGCCCGGATGGCGGCTGAACGGATGCGCGAGAATATCGCCGGGCTTGAGCGTCTCCACGACCTGCCTGAAGATCGAATCGGGTTGCACGGGCAGAGCGCCGCTTTCGGGCTTCGGCCACAGTTGACCGAAGTGGATATACAAGGGCAATTCGGCGGCACGACCGATCTTCGCCGCGATCTTCATGACGTCGAGCCCCCAGCGCGCGAAGCCGCCAATTTCCGCGTGCGCTTTGATGCCCTTCACGAGATCCGGATTCGCGCGGATCGACTTGATGGTCGCGTCGGCATCGAGGCAATCGGGACGATAGAGGTCCGGGTAATAGTGGCCTTCCAGACCGCCGACCAGATAAGCTGAGACATAAGCGAGCACGCGGGTGGCCGAGCGCTCCACCACGTAGTGCCGGAACCCTGGAATCGTGATGCAGCTCGAACCGCCCTGATCGACAATGGTCGTCACGCCGGACTGCACGCCGCACTGGTCCGCGTTCAGTCCGAAGCGTCCGGTGACGTACTGATACACATGGCCATGCGTATCGATGAGGCCGGGCAGCACCAGCTTGCCGCTGCAATCGACCTGTTCGGCGTGCGGCGCCTCGCTCCCGAGATCGGCGCCGAGCGCGGCGATGACGCCGTTGTCCACCAGTACGTCGAGGGTTGCGTCGATTTTCTGGGCGGGGTCGATCACGCGGCCCCCTTTGAGCAAAACTTGTGACATATACGGTACGTTCGATGTCCGTTGAGATGCGTGGTGTACCGCAAATTGTGTGCCGGTTTTTTGCCGCGTCGTTGAAAACGACGATTTCCGTTTTAGAACAACCATTTACAAGATCGAACTCGCCCAGATGCGTGCCGTACCACACAAATCTGCGAAAGCATGCGCACCAATTCGGAGAGCTCGCGCCGGGCCGCGCACCTCGAACAGCCATCATGCCTTCTTATGGTGATTTGATGGTGTACCCCGGAATTTGCGACAGCCCGTCGATTCGGCCTAGAATGGCGTAGGTAAAGTGCGCCGCGACGGTTATGCGCGCACGCGCCCACGCTCGTCTATTTCTGACCCGAGATCGTTCCTATGCGAACCACCCCTACCGAACATATCGACATTCAACGTATCCGCGCGGAACTCTCCGAGCGGCAGGCGCGCTCGCCTCTGTTTTCGCGGCCGGGTTTTCTCATTCGCCGCATGCATCAGATCCATACCTTTCTGTTCGCGCAGGAAACGAGCGAGTTCAACATCACGCCCGTGCAGTACAGCCTGCTCACCGCGCTCGATTCGTTGGGCGAGATGGACCAGAACACACTCGCGATCGAAGTCGGGCTGGAGCGGTCGAGCGTCGCGGAAGTGATTCCGCGCCTGACCGCGCGCGGTCTCGTGAGCCGTACCCAGGCCGAGCACGACAAGCGGTTGAGGCTCGTCAAGCTGACGCCTGCGGGAAAGCGCCTGGTGAAGAAAATGGCGCAGGCCGTACAGCGCGCGCACGATCGCACCATCGAGCATCTGTCGCCCGTCGAGCGCGATATGTTCATGCTGCAGATAATCCGCCTCGTCGAGGCGAACAACTCGGACAGCCTCGTGCCCTTCCGTCTGCCGGACAGCCAGTTGCTCGCGCAGGACGAAAGTTCGGTCGATGTGACCTGAACTCAATGCCTCGCTCCGGATGGCTCATCAATATCGATGCCGCATCATCGATGGTTTCAGGCGCAGCGGATCGCTAAAAGCGCTTGCTAGCGCCTCGCACGAAGCCACGGAATCCGGATCGGGCACTCGCAAGAATTCTTCGACGCGGCCGACGCGTAGCCAACGCGAATCTTCAACACTGCGCGATGATTCGGCAGAGAACCCATCTCGCCGAAGAGCAAACCAACAACCGCACCCCGCAGGTCTATCCTGCCGTGATTCCGCCACGACCATTTGAGAAAGACACCGCGGCTCGATGACTTGCCGCGTTGCGACCGCGGTTCACCACCTTTGGCGCGCGGCCAGTTTATTTCGGTTAGCTGATTATTCACAGTCTGGCTCCCGTGACTGCGCGGAGCCTGGCAATCGGGCGTCGACGTCAATTCAACTGTGCGCCCGAGCCCCACACCGCGCGCGCTGGGTCCCGCCGCGCTCCAGCACCGCTCGTTCGTGACGTTCTCGAGGTTAGCCTGGAATGAGGCACGCTTGCCGCAGACCCGGCGAACGTCTTTCTCCACGAACGCCCTGCTATACCGGATATCACAAAAAATGGTTAACCATTTTTGCTATTATGGTTGACCAAACAGCTTTGACCAAACGGTTGACCAAACTGAGCATCGCGCGTTTTTATGCCGCCGCGACGCGCCAGTTCCATAGCTGCGCTTGCACACCGCTCACCGCCCCTTCTTTCGCGACCAGGATCATTGTGAATTCGCACCCCCGCGCCAACCCGACCGGCATTCCCGCCCGCCACGCCACTGTGGCGCTAAAGTGGCAAGACGTCGTGTGGCTGGGCGCGATCGTCTCGATCGGCGTCAATCTGCGCCCGCTGCTGACCTCGATCAGCCCGTTGATGACGACGATCCGCGACGCAACCGGCCTCAGTTTCTATGGCGCGTCGCTGCTAACCAGCCTGCCGGTCGTCGCGATGGGCATCGGCGCATTCGGCGCGGGCGGATTGGCGCGGACCATCGGCGAAACACGCGGCGTCGCGCTCGGCTTGCTGGCGATCGCGCTCGCCTGCGCGGCACGGTGGACGGCATCGAGCGGCGTGGCGCTATGGGCTACGGCGTTGCTGGCGGGCGCGGGCGTCGCTGCGATTCAGGCGTTGCTGCCGGCCGTGATGAAGCAGCGCTTTCAGGCACGTGTGCCGCTCGCAATGGGTGTGTTCTCCGCGTCCATTATGGGCGGTGGCGGGCTGGGCGCGAGTTTGAGTCCGTGGGTAAGCCGCGCGCTGCAGTCATGGCAGGCAGGGCTCGCCGTATGGACGATTCCGGCTTGCGGTGCACTGGTCTGCTGGTGGGCATTGCATTGGCGCTCTTCCGGGACCGCCGCCGCGGCAAAGCCCGTTGCCGCACGCGCCGACACCCTTTCGCTATGGCGCACGCGCCGCGCGTGGACGCTCGGACTCTACTTCGGCATCGTCAACGGCGGCTATACGAGTCTCGCCGCGTGGCTGCCGGCGTTTTATCAGCAGCGCGGCGTGAGCGTCGCGGCGAGCGGTTCGCTACTGGCCGGCATGACGGTGTTTCAGGCCACCTCGGCGTTATTGCTGCCGCTCGCCGCGGCATCGTTCCGGGATCGCCGCCCGTGGCTGATACTCGGCCTCTCCGCGCAACTGGTCGGACTGTTCGGCTTGATTGCCTGGCCTGATGTCGCGCCCTTGCTGTGGGTCGGCGTAGCCGGCGCGGGATTGGGCGGGACTTTTTCGCTGACGCTCGTCACCGCCATGGATCATTCAAGCGACCACCGCTTGGCCGGCGAACTCGTCGCCTTCATTCAGGGCGTGGGCTTCATCGTGGCAGCCGTCGCACCCGTCGTGGCCGGCCTCGCGCGCGGTTGGAGCGGCGGCTTCGGCGCCGCGTGGATCATGCTGGCCGGCTGCGTGGTCGCCATGATGGCGGTGAGTTTGCTGTTCTCCCCACGCAGCTGCGGACAGTGGCGCTGAACAACTGAGCGCCGGCTCATGCGCCACTTCGGTGCACCGACCTCACACGCACCCCACAGGTGCAGCGGTGCACGTACGCGCCACGGATAAGTCCGTGATTGCACGAGTTTCACCTCATTATGCGTGGACTGGCATGACCGTTGCTTTATCTCTGGTCAGCCGTCGATAAAGCCCCACTCCATGCTGCGCGTACTCCTCGTAACCGACACCGATAAGCCCATCGGCGACCTTCGCGACGCCCTTGCCCGACTCGGCTACGAGATGCTGGCGGGTACCGCCACGCCGCAAGCGCTGCATCGCGTGGTACAGAGCGAGCGGCCCGATGTCATCATCATCGATACGGAATCGCCGTCGCGCGACACGCTCGAGCAGCTTGCGGTGATGAACGCCACCGCGCCGCGCCCGGTATTGATGTTCAGCCACGACGCCAACCAGCAGCTGATCCGCGACGCCGTCGGCGCGGGCGTCACGGCCTATCTGGTCGAAGGTCTTGCGACCGAACGTCTCGCGCCGATCCTCGAAGTCGCGCTCGCGCGTTTCGCGCAGGAATCGCAATTGCGCGAGCGTCTCGCGCAAGTCGAAAGCGAACTCGCCGAGCGCAAGTTGATCGATCGCGCCAAACGGCTCCTGATGGATCAACAAAAGATCACTGAACACGCCGCCTACGCCAACCTGCGCAAGCGCGCGATGAATCAGGGCGTCAAACTCGCCGAAGTCGCGCGCGCCATCCTCGCGTCGGCCGACTCGCTCAAATGAAGCGCCGTCCATGAACTCTCCAACCTCCACTGCACCCGCCGCGTCGCTCACTTCGGGGCCGCTCGAGAAGACCCATTTGCGGCTCGGCTTCGTCGCGCTCTCGGACGCCGCGCCGCTCGTGGCCGCCAAGCTGCTCGAATTCGGCCACGCGCACGGCCTCACGCTGGAGCTGTCACGCCAGCCGTCATGGGCCGCCGTACGCGACAAACTGCTGTCGGGCGATCTGGATGCGGCCCACGCGCTCTACGGCCTCGTGTACGGCGTGCAACTGGGTCTTGGCGGACCGCAAACGGATATGGCCGTGCTGATGGTGCTCAACCGCAACGGCCAGGCCATCACGCTGTCGAACCGGCTCGCCGATGCGCTCGCCGAACATGGCACGCTGCCCAAGGCGCTCGCGACGCTCGGCCGCAAGCCGGTGTTCGCGCAGACCTTCCCGACCGGCACGCATGCGATGTGGCTGTACTACTGGCTCGCGTCGCAAGGCGTGGATCCGTTGCGCGAGATCGAGAGCGTGGCGATTCCGCCGCCGCAAATGGTCGCCGCGCTCGCCGAAGACAAACTCGACGGCCTGTGCGTCGGCGAGCCCTGGAACACCCAGGCCGAAGCGCAAGGTGTCGGCAGAACGATCGCCTATACGAGCGACGTGTGGCCCGATCATCCCGAGAAAGTGCTGGCGTGCCGGCGCGATTTTGTCAGCGCGAATCCGCATGCCGCGCGCGCGCTCGTGCAAACCATGCTCGAAGCATGCCGCTGGCTCGACGGCGCGGGACATCGCGAGGAAATCTCGCGTTGGCTGGCGCGGCCCGACTACGTGGGTATCGACGCGGCGTTGATTGCGGCGCGCCTCGGCGACGAGATCGCGGCTTGCGCGCCGCGCGGCTTGCCCGTGCGTTTCTTCGACCACGGCACGGTGAACTATCCACGAGCGATCGAAGGCGCGTGGTTTCTCACGCAGTTCGAGCGCTGGGGCATGATCGACGCGCGCGCGGATTATGCGGACATCGCCGCGCGGATCAACCAGACACAGTTGTATCGCGAAGCGGCCGCCGGCGTTAACGTGGCGGTGCCGGAAGAAGGCGCCCCACGCGTTTTGATCGACGGCGAAACGTGGGGCGGCGACACATCACCCACCGGTTACGCTCGGCGCTTTCCGATTCGCCGCTAGGTTCGGCGCCGGCGTTACGCCGGCAGCAACGGCGGAAACAGCACGCTCACGACCAACCCGCCGCCAGCCGCATCGGTGAGCCCGACCAGCGCGCCGTGCACGCGCGCGATTTCCCGCACGATCGACAAACCCAGCCCGCTGCCTTCCACTGCCTGCGTCGCCTCGCTGCGATAGAAGCGCTCGAACACCGCCTCGCGTTCCTCGGCCGCAATGCCCGGCCCGTTGTCGACGACCTGCAGCAACGCGTGCTCGCCTTCGCGCGCGACACGCACGGTAATCACCGCGCCATCGCCTGAATAACGGATCGCGTTGTCGATCAGATTGCCGACCAGTTCCGCGAGCAGATCGTTCTGCCCCATTATCTCCACACGCGCGTCCTGTTCGAAACCGAGATCGATGCCGCGTGCGCGCGCCACCGGCGACCAGTCGAGCGTCACGCTGCGCGCCACCTTATGCAGCGGCAGCGCCGCATGCCTGACCGTATAGCCGCTGTGGGCGTCGAGCCGCGAGAGCGAGAGCAACTGCTGCACGATGCGCACCGCGTGCTGCACCGCGCGATTCAGCCGCCGCAAATGCACCCCTTGCCGGCGATCGCTACCCGAACCCGCTTCCATGCCGTCGATATCGCGCAGCGCCAGTTCGGACTCCGCCTGAATCACCGCAAGCGGCGTTTTCAACTGATGCGCGGCGTCGTTGAAAAAACGCCGGCGCGACGACTGCATCGACTGCGTGCGGCCGATGTACTGATTGATCGAATCGACCAGCGGCGTCACTTCGCTTGGCAGTCCGACGGTATCGAGCGGCGTCGGATCATCCTCGGCACGCGCGGCCACTTTCGCCGACAGACGGTTCAACGGCCGCAAGCCGCGCGCCACGCCCAGCCACACGATGCCGAGCGCGAGCACCACGAGCAGACCCTCCTGTTGCAGCGAACCGGTCAGAATCTCGCGCGCCAACGCCTGACGCTGCTCGATCGTTTCGCCGACTCTCACCAGCACCACCCGCGTTTGCGCGCTCGGCACGTCGTGCACGGGCAGCCGGAGCATCGCGACGCGCAGCGGACGGCCGCGAAACACGTCGTCGTAGAAACGCACGCTGTAGGGCTCGCCCGGCACTTTGCCCGCGTCCGGCAAGTCGGGATAGCCGGTCACCACGCGGCCGCCTTCCTCGCGAATCTGGTAGTAGATGTTGCCGCCGCCATTCGATTCGAACATCTCCAGCGCGAGGTACGGAAGATCGACTTCGATCTCGCCGCCGCGCAGGCGGATGCCGTCGCGAATCGAGCGCAGCGAAAATTCGAGCGTGCGGTCGAAGGCCGCGTGCGCCGCGCTCATGGCGCGTTGATACGTGAGCCATGCGTCGAACGCGAGCAGCAAAAGCAGCGGCACCAACAGCCACAGTGCGACCCGTACGCGCAAATTCGGCTGCGTCATGCGCTTTTTGCTTCCAGCAGGTAGCCCAGTCCGCGCAACGTCACGATGCCGACCGAACTGTGTTCGAGTTTCTTGCGCAGGCGGTGCACATAGATTTCGATCGCGTCCGCGTTCACCGATTCGTCGAGCCCGAAGATTTTTTCCGACAGCGTGTCCTTGTTGATCGCCCGGCCGTTACGCAGGATCAACACTTCCAGCACCGAACGCTCGCGCGGCGTGAGCGCGAGCGCTTCGCCGCCGAGCGTGAAGCCGCGATCCACGCTGTCGTAAAGCAGCGTGCCGCATTGCGCATCGAGCGGTTCCTGGCCGTGACTGCGGCGTAATAGCGCACGCGCACGCGCTTCGAGTTCGGTGAGCGCGAAAGGCTTCGCGAGGTAATCGTCGGCGCCGAGATCGAGACCGCGCACGCGCTCCTCCACCGCGCCGTGCGCGGTCAGCATCAATACCGGCACGGCGTTGCGGCGGGCGCGCAAACGGCGCAGCACCTCGAGGCCGTCGAGCTTCGGCAAGCCGATGTCGAGAATCACCAGTGCGTAGTCCTGCGTACGCAGCACGTGATCGGCGGATTCGCCGTCGTGCATGCAGTCGACAGTGAGTTTCGCGCTGGTCAGCGCGTCGGTGAGCGAGCGGGAAAGAATCGGATTGTCTTCGACGAGCAGCACACGCATGAGCAGAATCCCAGGGAAATCCATAAGGCGAATTCGGCCATTGTGACGCATTTCTTTCGAAAATTGAAAGCATTCGGAAAGCATCGATCTCTTACCATTCGCCTACACAAAACCAACACGAAGTTTTCTGGAGGAAGACGTGCAAAACGCTTTGAAGGGACTCGCAGTGGCTGTCGCATTCGCCGCAAACTCAGCATGGGCGGCCATTCCGGCCGGTTATCCCAGTGATTATCAAGCCACTGTGGACGGGGCTAGAAAGGAAGGCAAGCTGATCGTCTACTCAGTCACGGACACCGCGCTGGTGCGTCCGCTCATCAAGGATTTTGAAAGCCTGTACGGTGTCAAGGTCGAGTACAACGACATGAACAGCACCGAGCTGTACAACCGCTACATCAGCGAAAACGCGGCGAGCAGCACCAGTGCCGACGTGCTGTGGAGCTCGGCCATGGACCTGCAGGTCAAGCTCGTCAACGACGGCCTGATGGCCGCCTACGAATCGCCGGAAGCGAAGCAGTTGCCGCAATGGGCGCAGTACCAGAAGCAGGCTTACGGCACCACCTACGAGCCGCTCGCGATCGTCTACAACAAGCGTCTCGTGCCGGCCGGCGACGTGCCGCAAACGCGCGCCGATCTGATCAAACTGCTGCAGGGCAAGCCCGACCAGTTCAAAGGCAAGGTCACCACCTACGACATCGAAAAGTCCGGCGTGGGCTTCAACTATCTGACCCAGGATGCGCGCGTCAACCCGCAGGTCACGTGGGATCTGGTGAAGGCGATGGGCGCCACCGGACCCAAGCTGCAATCGAGCACGGGCGCCATGATGGAGCGCATCTCCTCGGGAGAGAACCTGATCGGCTACAACATTCTCGGCTCGTACGCGCTGACCAAGGCGAAGAAAGATCCGTCGATCGGCTACGTCTATCCGAAGGACTACACCCTGGTGGTGAGCCGGCTCGTGACGATTTCGAAGAAGGCGCAAAACCCGAACGCCGCGAAGCTGTGGGTCGACTATCTGCTCTCGCAACGCGGCCAGACACTGCTGGCGAATCAGGCAAGCCTGTTCTCGATTCGCGCCGACGTGGAAGGGGAAACGTCAATGGCGGGTCTCACGAAGCAGCTCGGCGACTCGCTCAAACCGATCCCGATCGGCGCGGGCCTGCTGGTCTATCTCGACCAGTCCAAACGCCTCGAATTCCTCAAGCAATGGCAACAGTCCATCAAGCGCTAGCCGTTCGCGCTTGACACACCGGCGGCCGCGCCGACCAACGCGGCCGCCAGCCCTTCCTTCCATACCTGTCGATATGCGGCTTTGCGCCGCAGGGGGACACTCATGCTTTCCACTAGCGCAACCGCACGCCGCGCGGCACCGCCGCACGCGGCGGACGGCGGCTCGATCGGCGCGCTGCAGCCGTTCATGGGACTGCTGCGCTGGCTCGTCGTCGCGGTGCTGACCGTGGCGGTGGCGCTGCCGCTTGGCTTCATCCTGTTGCAGAGCGTGCTGAACGCGCCGTTCTTCGACGCGAAACGCACGTTCGGCCTCGCCGGTTTCGAATTCATTTTCAGCGACCCGGACTTCTGGTCCGCGTTGAAAAACTCGTTTGTCATCGCGGCCGGCATGCTGTTCATTTCGATTCCGCTCGGCGGCATTCTCGCCTTCCTGATGGTGCGCACCGACCTGCCCGGCCGCCGCTGGCTCGAACCGCTGCTGCTCACACCCGTGTTCGTATCGCCGATGGTGCTGGCATTCGGCTACGTAGTCGCGGCCGGCCCGGTCGGCTTCTACTCGGTCTGGTGGATGGAACTGTTCGGCACCGCGCAAGCCCCGTGGACCGTCTATTCGGTCTTCGCCATCACCGTGATCGTCGGCCTCACGCATGTGCCGCACGTATACCTGTATTCGTCGGCGGCGCTGCGCAATCTCGGCTCGGACGTCGAAGAAGCAGCCCGTGTGGCCGGCGCGCGGCCGTTTCGCGTCGCGCTCGACGTGAGCCTGCCGATGACCCTGCCCGCGCTGCTGTTCGCCGGCGTGCTGGTGTTCTTCCTCGGCTTCGAAGTCTTCGGCCTGCCGCTCGTGCTCGGCGATCCCGAAGGGCACCTCGTGCTGGCCACGTATCTCTACAAGCTCACCAACAAGCTCGGCGTGCCCTCGTATCATCTGATGGCCGCGGTCGCGATGTGCATCGTCGCGATCACGTTCCCGCTCGTGCTGCTGCAACGCAGGCTGTTAAAGAGCGCGAACCGTTTCGTCACCGTCAAGGGCAAGGCGGGACGTCAGACCGTGCTGCCGCTCGGCGTGTGGCGCTGGGTCGCGCTCGCCATCGTCGCACTCTGGCTGCTGCTGACGGTCTTCGTGCCGCTCTCCGGCATCACGTTGCGCGCGTTCGTCACCAACTGGGGCCAGGGCGTGCATCTCGGCGATGTGCTGACGCTGGCCAACTTCACCGAACTGTTCGAGCAGGACAACCTGGTGCGCGCGATTCTGAACACGCTCGGCATCGGCGTGTTGGGTGGGGCGCTCGCGGTGGGCTTCTATTCGCTGGTGGCGTTCGCCGGCCATCGCCGCAACGACTGGGCCACGCGCCTGCTCGATTACCTCGTGCTGCTGCCGCGCGCGGTGCCGGGCCTGCTCGCCGGTCTCGCTTTTCTGTGGATCTTCCTCTTCGTGCCCGGCCTGAAGGAACTGAAGAACTCCATGTGGAGCATCTGGATCGCCTACACGGTCGTGTGGCTCGCGTACGGCATGCGTCTGATCCAGAGCGCGCTGCTGCAAGTCGGCCCGGAACTGGAAGAAGCGGGACGCAGCGTCGGCGGCACGCGCTCGCGCGTCAGTCTCGACGTGACGCTGCCGCTCGTGCGCTTCGGCTTGCTTGCGGCGTGGCTGCTGATCTTCATGATTTTCGAGCGCGAGTATTCGACCGCCGTCTATCTGCTCTCGCCCGGCACGGAAGTGATCGGCGCGCTGCTGGTGTCGCTGTGGGCGACCGGCGCGGTCGACCAGGTCGCGGCGCTTTCTGTCATCAACATCGCGATGGTCGGCGCCGGCCTCGGCGTCGCACTGCGCTTCGGAGTGAAATTGCATGGATAAGCTCTCGGTCGACAACCTCTTTCTGAGCTATGGCGACAACCCGATTCTCAAAGGCGTGTCGTTCGAACTGAATCCCGGCGAAGTAGTCTGCCTGCTGGGCGCCTCGGGCAGCGGCAAGACCACGCTGCTGCGCGCGGTAGCCGGTCTCGAACAACCGTCGTCGGGTCGCATCGAACTGGACGGCAAGGCGTTTTTCGACGGCGCGGCGCATGTCGATCTGCCGGTCGAGCAGCGCTCGCTCGGGCTCGTATTCCAGTCGTATGCGCTGTGGCCGCATCGCACGGTGGCGGATAACGTCGGCTATGGATTGAAGCTGCGGCGCGTCTCGCCAGCCGAGCAGAAAAAGCGTGTGCAGGCCGCGCTCGATCAGCTCGGCCTCGGCCACCTTGCCGCGCGTTATCCGTATCAGCTTTCCGGCGGCCAGCAACAGCGTGTCGCGATCGCGCGAGCATTGGTCTACAACCCGCCCGTGATTCTGCTCGACGAACCGCTCTCGAATCTCGACGCCAAGCTGCGCGAAGAAGCCCGCGCCTGGCTGCGCGAGTTGATCGTGTCACTCGGCCTTTCTGCGTTGTGCGTGACACACGATCAGACCGAAGCGATGGCGATGTCCGACCGCATCCTGTTGCTGCGCAACGGCCGCATCGAACAGGAAGGCACGCCCGCCGAACTGTACGGCGCGCCCCGCTCGCTCTACACCGCCGAATTCATGGGCAGCAACAACCGCATCGAGGCACGCGTGGCCGCGGTCGACGGTGAACGCGTGACGCTCGCCGGCGACGGCTGGCAACTGCAGGCGCAAGCACGCGAAGCGCTCACGGCCGGACAGCACGCGCAAGCCGTGATTCGCCTCGAACGCGTGCAGGTCGCCGACGGTCCCGGCGCGAACCGGCTCGAAGCGGACCTCATTACGTCGATGTATCTCGGCGACCGCTGGGAATACCTGTTCCATTGCGGCGAGCTGCGCCTGCGCGCGTTCGGTCACGTGCCGCGCGCCGCCGGCCGCCACTGGATCGAATTTCCCGCCAACGACTGCTGGGCCTTCGCTCAGGCGAGCTGAGACCGGCGCCCCATCCCCAACCGAAGTAAAAAGACCAACCACAGGAGACTGTTGATGAAGTGGAGCATGAAGAAGGCGGCCCTCGGCGTCACGTGCGCTGGGCTCGCCGGTATTGCAGCCGGCGCGCACGCGCAATCGAGCGTGACCTTGTACGGCATCGTCGACGCGGGTGTCGAATACGTGAACCATGCGAGCAAAGATGGCGGTGCCGCGCGTCTCGTGTCGGGCGGCAAGAACACCTCGCGCTGGGGTTTGCGCGGCGTGGAGGATCTCGGCGGCGGCCTGAAGGCGGTGTTCCAGCTGGAAAGCGGCATCAACATCGCCAACGGCCAGTTCGACGACAGCTCCGGCGCGATCTTCGATCGCCGTGCGACCATCGGCCTGAAAAACCGCTTTGGTCAAATCACGCTCGGCCGCAATTTCACGACCACGTACGACTACATGCTGCAGTTCGACCCGATGGGTTATGCGCCGAACTACTCGTGGGCTACCTCATCCACGGCGACGGGCGGGCGCAAGGACGGTCTGTTCTCGCGCTCGTCCAACGCGGTTCGTTATGACGGCACCTTTTCCGGCTTCAAATTCGGCGCGATGTATGGCTTCGGCAATGTGCCCGGCAGCATGAAGTCGAGTTCGAAATACGACTTCGGTTTCGGCTACGAGAATGGTCCGTTCGCCGCGGTCGCAACCTTCGACCGGCAGAATGGCGCCAACGACAGCGTAACGCCCGCCGATACCACCAACTATATTCAAGGCATTCACGCCGGCGTGAGCTACGACTTCGGCGCCGTCAAGGCAATGGCCGGTTATCGGAACTACCGGCGCACGTTCCACACGGCCGCGCCGACGCTGCGCAGCGACATGTACTGGCTCGGCGGTCAATACGATGTGACGCCGTTCTTCTCGCTGTTCGCGGCGGTCTATCACCAGGACATCAAGGACGCGAGCGACGCCGATCCGACGCTGTTCTCGCTGCGCGCGCAGTACGCGCTGTCCAAGCGCACGGTGCTGTATATGGCGGGCGGTTATGCGATGGCCAAGCATGACAATGCGGTGAGCCTGTCACGCGATCTGACCGGCGCGGCGGATACGCAAGCGGGTGTCACGGCCGGTATTCAGCATCGGTTCTGACGATTTTCGCTCGCCGAGCCGCCCGGCGACCAAGCGGACTCACTCGATGAATTCTGCTACCTGCAAAGCAGATTTTACTCAAATCAAAGGGTGCTAATGTGAAATCGCAATTGATTCGCCTACCGCGCCCACCGTGACATGAGTCCACACTCACGGGTGTGGACGGACACCGAAACCACCTGAACAAGCCGGGTAGGGAATGTTTTACATAGCAAATGTGCTTGAAGCACATTCTCTTAAAGGGCGACTTGTCGGCAACGGACAGGACAATGTGTGACCCGTTCTATGTGGTCGAGTAAGAGCCTTTGCGTGCTGTTCTGCGCGCTCACAAGCGCCGCCGCATTGGCAGCGCCGCTTGCGTGCCCGGCCAATGTGCTCGATTCGGGAGTCCGCCATGTGTTGAGCAACGCAGCTTTGTACGACGGGCCGCCCGGCCGGACGGTGGCCCTTGCACCCTTACCCGCTGGTCGGGTAGATCGCTGGGACACCCATGAGATCGACCCATATCTCATCTGCAAATACAAGGGCACAGCCAGGACTGTAACGCTGCATGCGAAGAACGTGAGCATGTGTGCGGCAGGCATGAAACCATTCAGCGCACACTGCAAGTAACACGCGGACCGCTGAAGATCGCGGTCGATCTGATTAGCCTTGATCCGCTGCGCCAGTCAGCACCCCAAAAAAGGCGCGTGGACATTTGCATCGCCCACGCGCCTCGCGTTTCGTTTCCTGCCGAACGCTTTAGCCGCGCAACATCGCCCGGCATTGCATCGCCGCTCAGAAATTGAAGTTGTCGATATTGCTCGAATCGAACGTGGTCGGCGGTCCGAGAATGATTTCGCCTTGCGGCCCGATGGTGCGCTTGCCGAGCTTGCCCGCGTCGAACGACTCGCCTTCCTTACCGCTGATCGTGCCCGACGCCAGCGCCGCCGCGGCATAGGCAGCCAGATAGCCGAGTTGACCCGGATCCCACAACTGGAACGCCTTCACGGTGCCGTTCTTCACAAACGCGCGCATCTGGTTCGGTGTGCCCAGACCGGTCACCGCCACCTTCCCCTTGCTCGACGAAGTCGAAATATAACGCGCGGCTGCAGCAATGCCGACCGTGGTCGGCGCGACGATCGCCTTCAGGTTCGGGTATGCCTGCAACAGACCTTGCGTTTCGGTGAACGACTTCTGATCGTCGTCGTTACCGTAGGCGATCTTCACGAGCTTGATCTTCGAATACTCGGGCTTTTTCAGTTCCTCCTGCATCCACTTGATCCAGGTGTTCTGATTGGTTGCGTTAGGCGTGGCCGACAGCACGGCGAACTCGCCCTCGCCGCCCATCAGTTTCGCGACCAGTTGAACCTGGCCACGGCCGATGCCTTCCGCATTCGCCTGGTTGACGAACAGTTGCCGGCCTTCGGGCGCCGTGTCCGAGTCGAAGGTCACGACCTTGATGCCTTGCGACATCGCTTTCTTCAGATACGGCACCACCGCATTGGCGTCGTTGGCCGCGATCACGATCGCATCCTGCCGCTGCGTGATCAGCGTGTTGATGTACTGCACCTGCGACGATGCGCCCGCATCCGAGGGTCCCACCGCTTTGCCCACGCCGCCGAATTCCTTGATCGCGCTCATGCCGCCGTCGTCGGCGATCACTTCGTAGGGGTTATTGATCTGTTTCGGCACGAATGCGATTTTCAGACCGCTTTTCAGGCCCGCCGCGGACGCGGCGCAACTGATCGCGATCAACGCGACGCAGAGCGCCGCGGCGCCGGTGTGACGGAGTGGTTTGAACATGGAGTGTCTCCTGCCTTGTTGTTGGACGTGGGGTTGTCCGGGTTATCCGGGGTTATCGATTGTTCGACTTTCTCTTCGCAGACGCGGGCATTGCCAAAGACCTTATAGGGAAGAAGCGGACTTCGCGATGAAACGCCGGTCGCGCGCCGCGCGCCAGCGGGCCACCAGATTCGGTATCAGTACCGATGCCAGCAGCAGCACGCCGGTGACGATGGTGAGCGTTTCGCTGGACACGTCGTCGAGCGTCAATGCGTTTTTCAGCACGCCGATAATCAGCAGCGACAGCAGCACGCCGATCATCGAACCGCGTCCGCCGAAAATACTCACGCCGCCGAACAGCACCGCCGCGATCACCGACAACTCGAAACCCTCGCCGTTGTCGCCGCGCGCGCTGGTGAAGCGCAGCGTATAGACCACGCCCGCCAGCGCGCTCATGGCGCCTGACAACACGAACAGACGCAAGCGGATCTTCGCCACTTCGATGCCGGAAAACGCCGCGGCGGTCGGATTCGCGCCGATCGCATAGAGACTGCGGCCGAATGCCGTGGACTGCAGCAACACGGTGAACACCGCCGCGCCGACGATCACGATCGCAAACGGCAGCGGTATGAAACTCGCACCCACGGTGTCCATGCCGAACGCCGTGTAAGCGGCCGGAAAATCCGCCACTGCCTGATCGCCGAGCAGCACATAGGCGAGGCCGCGAAACAGCGCCAGCGTGCCGATCGTGACCGCGAGCGAAGGCAGATTGAGCTTGACGATCACGAGACCGTTCAGCAGGCCCGCCAATGCGCCGGCAATCAACACGAGCACGATTACGAGCGGCATCGGCAACCCCATGTGCCACAGCACGCCCATCAACGCGCTGGATGCGCCGAGCACCGAGGCCACCGACAAATCGATTTCGGCCGCGACGATGATCAACGTCATCGGCAACGCCATCAAGGCGATCTCGGTGAGATCCGCCAGCACGTTGCTCAGGTTCGCGCCGGTGAGAAAGACCGGAGACAGCAAGCGGCCGAGCACGAGCGAGAGAATCAGCACGATCACCAGCAGCGCTTCCCACTGCAGCGGGGTTTCGCGTTTGCGCGTGAGCAGCGCGGAATCGGGTTTAGCCATGATCGCGTTTCCTCATCATGCGTTTGGCGACGGAACGGGCCAGCAAGGTATCGGCGGTAATCGCGGCGACGATCAACGCGCCTTCGATGGCCTGCTCCCAGAACGGCGACACGTGCAGCACCACCAACGCGATGCTGATCACGCCGAGCACGAGCGCGCCGAGCGTGGCGCCGAGAATCGTGCCGACACCGCCCGTAATCGCGACACTGCCCACCACGGCGGCGGCCACCACCTGCAATTCGATGCCCTTCGCGGTGCTGGCATCCACGGTGCCGAAGCGCGCCAGCCACAACGCGCCCGCAAAACCGGCAATCGCGCCGGAGAGCAGAAAACCCGCCATTACGCGACGCTCGACGTTCACGCCGGCCAGTCGCGCGGCCTCCGGATTCGAGCCGATCGCGTAGTGTTCACGGCCGCCGCGAAACTGCTTCAGATACACGGCGAGACCGGCCAGCACGACGATCGCGATCAGCGCGAGCGTCGGAATGCCGAGCAGCGTGCCGGTGGCAAGCCGGGAAAACGCATCGGGCAGACTGGTGGCGTTGATCTGTCCGCCATGCACCCAGGCATAGTCCGCACCGCGAAAAATGTACAGCGTGGACAGCGTCGCCACCAGCGACGGCACACGCCCCACCGCGACGAGCAGCGCGTTGATGCTGCCCGCCACGAGGCCGATCGCGAGCCCCGCCGCCAACGCGACGATCACCGGCATCTGCGGAAACGCGACATACAGACTGCCGACCGCATACGCGCTGATCCCGACCGTGGACCCGACCGAGAGATCGATATGCCGCATCAGAATGACCACGGTCATGCCGGCCGTCAGCAGACTGATGATCGACACGTTCAGCAGCACGTCGCGCAGGTTCTGCAGATTCAGAAACTGCGGCTTTGCGAGCCCCGTGCCAGCGATCAGCAGAATCAGCACGACGAAGAGCGTCGTTTCGCGGCTCTTCGCAATGCTCGCGGCAAAGCCGCCGGGCGAACTCGCCGCGCGCTTCGCGACCGGCGGATGGACCGGCGCGGGATGGGTGGAAGAATGGCGCATCATGCGGCGTGTCCCAACGGTGGAATCGGTTGACCGGCCGGGCCCGGGCGGCCGACGGTTTGGCCCAGCGCGGCCGCCATGATGCGTTCCTCGTCGGCGTCGGCGCGCGCGATATCCGCGCTGATACGGCCCTCGTGCATCACCAGCACGCGGTCGGCCATGCCCAGCACTTCCGGCAATTCGCTCGAGATCATCAGCACCGCCATGCCGTCGCGCACCAGGTCGGCGAGCGCGCCATACACCTCGGCCTTGGCGCCGACGTCGATACCGCGCGTGGGTTCGTCGATGATCAGCACTTTCGGCCCGGTTGCCAGCCATTTGCCGAGCACCACCTTCTGCTGATTGCCGCCCGACAGCGTGCCGACCGGCGCGTTGGGGTCGCCTGCCTTCAGGCGCAGGCGCGTGCCCCATTGATTGGCGAGCTGCGTCTCGCTGCGCGCGGAGATGAGGCCGTGTTTGACGAGCCGCCCGAGCACCGTCATCGACGCATTGCGCGCGATGCTCAATTCCAGCGCGAGCCCTTGCTGCCGGCGGTCCTCCGGCACCAGCGCCAGTCCGGCGCGCACCGCGGCGGCGGGGCGCCCCGCCGTCAGACGCTCGCCGGCAATCCAGATTTCGCCGGAGTCGAGCGGATCGATGCCGAAGATCGCCCGCGCGACTTCGCTACGCCCCGCGCCGACGAGTCCGGCCAACGCCACGATCTCGCCGGCGCGCACGTCGAAGGAAATATCCTTGAAGACGCCTACGCGCGTGAGGCCGCGTACCGAGAGGCGCACGTCGCCCGGCGGCCGGTCCGCCTTCGGATAGAACGTTTCGAGGTCGCGCCCGACCATTTTCGCCACGATCGATTCGGTGTTGAGATCGGCGGTCTGGCCGTCGAAAACTTTCGCGCCGTCGCGCATGATCGTGACGCGCTGTGTCAGCGCGAATACTTCGTCGAGGCGGTGCGTGATGAAGAGAATCGCCACGTCGCGCTCGCGCAGCTTGCGCACGATCGCAAAGAGCCGTTCCACTTCGGGCAGCGACAACGCGGCAGTGGGCTCGTCCATGATGAGCACGTTGGCGTTCAACGACAACGCCTTGGCAATTTCGATCACCTGCTGATCGGCGATCGACAAACCGCGCACCAGCTGATCGGCACGCAGATCGACGCCGAGCGACGCCAGCAGGCCGTCCACCTCGCTGCGCATCGCGTCGTACTGAATGCGGCCGATCCGGTCGACCGGCTGCCGCCCCATGAAGATGTTCTCGGCGATCGACAGATCGAAGAACAGCGTCGGCTCCTGATAGATCACCGCGAGCCCCGCATCACGAGCTTCGGCGGGTGTCGCAAAGCGGCGCGCCACGCCGTCCACCAGCAATTCACCGGTGTCGGGCTGATGTACGCCCGCGAGAATCTTCACGAGGGTCGATTTGCCCGCGCCGTTTTCGCCGAGCAAGGCATGCACTTCGCCCGGCCATAGCGCGAGATCGCCGTCGGATAGCGCGCGAACCCGCCCGAATGATTTACTCGCATGCCGCAGTTCGAGCCTCGGCACAGCGGATGTGGGTTGCTGCACGGCGTGTCTCCTTCCTGTTCGCGTTTCAATGCCCTTCAGATGCGGTAGCAACGTTCTGCATTCCGGCAAAACAGCGCCTCTTTTTCAGCGACGCTCGCGCCCTCGACAATCGACGCATACGCATGCCACAGATCCGCGTAAGAGCCGAACAGCCGGTCGACCGGAAAGTTCGAGGCGAACATTGCGCGTTCCACGCCGAACGTGTCGATGGTTTCGAGCACGTAAGGCCGCAGGCTTTCAACGGTCCACCGATGATCGAACATAGCGAGTCCGCTGATCTTCACGGCGACATTGGGGCAACCCGCGAGCAGGCGCATGCCGTCTCGCCATGCGCGATAGCCGGCCACGCTGCTGCGGTCCACGAACATGCCCGCGTGGTTGATCACGAACTGCGTGTCGCCATGCGAGCGCGCCAACGCTGCCGCTTCTTCCATCTGTGACGGATACAGTTGCAGATCAAACGACATGCCGTAACGGCGCAGCAACGCGAAGTGCTCGCGCCATTGCGGCTCGCGCATGAAATGACGGCCGACATAATCGAACAGCCTGTTCTCATGCATGTTGAGAATCTGCCGGATGCCACGCGTATTGGCGAACGACGCATGCGCTTCGAGCAAAGCCGGCGCGTTCGGCGCGGACAGGTCAACGGCGGCGACGATCGCGTTCGGCATGCCACGCGACGCGTTGCGATCCGCGATGGATTGCAGCCAGCGTGTTTCTTCGACAGGATCGGCGGGATCGTGATTTGCTTCCACGTGCACGAGTTTCAGCACTTCGATGTCGCCCGCCTCGCCCAGCAGATCATCCAGCAGGTAGTCGTGCTTCAGCTCACGCGCGTCCCCCACGAACGAGACGCCCGGATTCTCCAACCACGGATAACGATGCGTTTTCAGATCCCACAAATGGATATGTGAATCGACCACCTGCATGCGACACCCTCCGTCCGGTGTAGATCGTTTCGAGTCGGATCAGCTCAACGAATTCAGATGAAAGACCGGTTCGAGCGGCTGCTGAAGCGGCGTGTGATCCGGGGCCGTCTGCATGATGTCAGCCATGTAATCCCACCATTTGCGCATCACGTCGAGTTGCGGCAACGCGTCCATGGTGTGATGGGTATTTCGCGTCAGTATGGCGAAAAGGTGGTGCGAGTCCGGGTCGAAGAAGATCCGGTAATCGCGCACCCCGGCGTTGTGCAATGCGTCAACCAGTTCAGGCCAGATTTGCGCGTGACGTCGTTCGTATTCCTCGCGCATGCCGGGGTTGAGCACCATCCGGAAAGCGATTGTTTCCATTGCGGCCTGTCTCCCGTCGTATTCGGGCGCCTTCTCGGAGAAGCGCCTGATGCGACTATAATTCCTGCGTCGATAGCATCTCAATCCGTTGTTGGGATTGGGCGATCCACAAACCGAATCGCACCCGACCCATGAGCCAACCCTCAGCAACTGTCGCACTCGTCAATCGGCTCAAGTTCAAACACCTCGCGTTGCTCGTCGCGCTCGACGACGCGCGCAATCTCCATCAGGCCGCCGAGGCCGTCAATGTGGCCCAGCCGAGCGCGAGCCGCATGCTCGGCGATATCGAAGAAGCGTTCGGCTTCCTGCTGTTCGAGCGCAACGCGCGCGGCATGACGCCCACGCCGCTCGGGGTCGTCACGCTGGCGTATGCGCGGCGCGCGCTGGCCGAGCTGACCCGTTTCGCCGAAGATCTCGACGTCAAGCGCCGCGGCGGTCATGGGCAACTGACGGTCGGCGCGATCATGGGCGCCGCGCCCGATCTGCTCGCCATGGCGGTCGCGGCGCTGAAAACCGAAAGCCCGTTGCTGAACGTGCGCATTCTCGGCGAAACGAGTGACCAGGTCGTGCAATTGCTGCATCGCCGCGAAGTCGACCTGGCGCTCGGGCGCCTGACCAGTCCGCTGCAACACAACGATTTCAGTTTCGAGCCGCTCGCGCGCGAGACCTTGCTGCTGGTGGTGCGTGCTGTGCATCCGCTCGCACAGCGCGCGCGTCTTGGCTTGCGTGAACTGATCGACTGGCCATGGGTCGCGCAGCCTGTCACCAGTCCCGCGCGGGTGCTGTTCGAAGAGGAACTGGCGCGCGCGGGACTCGCCACGCCGGTCAACCTGACCGAATGCGCGTCGATCTTCGCCACGCTGCAATTGCTCGAGAACTACGACGCGGTGGCGATGCTGCCCGAGTCGGTGGTGCGCGATCATTTGCGCGGCAAGCTGCTGGTCGCGCTGCCGCTCGAAATCGGCAAGAGCCTCGCGGGCTTCGGCATTCTCACGCGCAAGGAAGAACCGCTCGCCGAACCGGCGCTGCGCTTCATCGATCTGTTGCGTGGTTTCTCCCACAAGCTCGCGCGCGACGACGCCGCGCCGGCATCGGACGCTCTGATCGCGGCTTCGGCTCCCGTGCACTGAAATCGGCATTGCGCGTTATTGCAGGTTGACGAAGAGGCCGCCGTCCACCAGCAGCGCCGCGCCCGTCACATAGCGCGCGCGGTCGGAGGCGAGGAACGTCACGCAATCGGCGACATCTTCCGGACGGCCCAGTCTGCCAAGCGGAATACGTTTTTCGAAGTAGGCTTTCTTGGCTTCGTCGGCGAGGTCTTGCGCATTCAGATCGGTGGCGATGGTGCCCGGCATCACCGAGTTGCAGCGAATGCCATACGGTCCCAACGCGACCGCGCAGGATTGCATCAGCGAATGCACGCCTGCTTTGGTCGGCGTGTAATGCGTCTGCATGCCGCCGCCCACCAGCGCGCTGATCGAACTCGTCGCCACGATCGCACCGCCCGTGCCCTGCGCTTTCATCTGTTGCGCGGCGGCTTGCGTGACGTAGAACGCGCCATTCAGATTGACCGCCACGGTCGACTCCAGCACTTCCGGCGGCAGGTCGAGAAACGCATGGAACGGACAGATGCCCGCATTGCTCGCCAGCACGTCGACTTTGCCGAAAGCTTCCACCGTGTGCCGCACCAATTGCTGACCGGTTTCGCGCGCGGCGACGTTGCCCTCGACCGCAATCACGCGCCGCCCCAGCGCCTCGATTTCGTCGACCACTTCCGCCACGGCGGAGCGGCGTCCATACGAAGCGTCGTTATCGCCCCAGTAGTTGATCGCCACGTCCGCGCCTTCGGTTGCGCACGCAACGGCTATCGCGCGGCCGATACCCCGCGAACCACCAGTCACGATCACGACCTTGTCCTTGAGCAGCACGTCATTCTCCTTTCATGGTGCGAGATTGCGAGGGCTCACGCACGAGCCGCGCGTCAACCCCGCGCGCTCATCGAGCGTAAGGCCGCACCAATGCGCATTCCGGATTGAGCCTCACGCCGAAGCCCGGCGCGTCCGGCACCTTCATGCGTCCGTTCACCGGTACCGGCTCGTCGAGCAGCAACGGCGTGAACATCGGCACGACCTCGTCGGCTTTGGGCGCCATCATCAGAAACTCGGCGAACGGCGAGTTGTGCCGCGTCACCACGAAGTGATAGCTGTACACCGACGAACCGTGCGGCACCACCATCACATTGTGGGCATCGGCGAGCGCGGAGATCTTGATCAGCTCGGTAATGCCGCCGCACCAGCCGACATCCGGTTGAATCAGATCGCAGCATTGCATCTCCAGCAACATGCGAAAGCCCCAGCGCGTCGCTTCGTGTTCGCCGGTCGACACCATCATGCCGCGTGGCACGTTGCGGCGCAGTTCGGCGTAACCCCAGTAGTCGTCGGGCGGCAGGCATTCTTCGATCCATTTCAGGCCGTATTCGTGCGCCGCTTGCGCGAGCCGCGTCGCATACGGCACGTCGAGACTCATCCAGCAGTCGTACATCAGCCAGAAGTCGTCGCCGACGCGGCTGCGCATGTCCGCGAGCTTTTCCAGATTCTGCTTGAGACCGGCTTCGCCTTCGGCCGGTCCATGCTGCAACGGCAACTTGCCGCCGATGAAACCCATCTCTTTCGCGAGGTCGGGCCGCGCGCCGGTCGCGTAGAACACGAGTTCGTCACGCACCGGACCGCCCAACAACTGGTACACCGGCTCCTTGCGCACTTTCGCGAGCAGATCCCACAACGCGAGATCGACGCCCGAGATCGTATTCAGCACGACGCCTTTGCGGCCGTAGTACAAAGTCGAGAAGTACATCTGATCCCACATTTTCTCGATGTCGGTGACGAGCTGGCCTTCGAGAAAGCGCGCGAGATGTTTCTCGACGATGAACGCGCCGATCTCGCCGCCCGTCGTCACCGCGAAACCGACGGTGCCGTCGCTTGCTTCGATTTCCACCACGAGCGTGCCGAGCACATTGATGCCGAACGACTGGCGGCTCTGGCGATACTCCGGATAACGCGCCATCGGCGTCGAGATGTGATCGTCGATCCAGTGTCCGCCGGGTTGGTCGTGATAATCGGCACCGCCGCCGCGGACGATAAAGGCACGCACGTGCCGGATGGTAGGCATGGCCATGAAGGAGCTCCGTTATGGTGCGTCGAGCGTGCGCCTAGCGGGCGCGATGCAGTAAGGTTTCGAAAGTCTTGCCCGGCTGGGCGGCATCGCGGCGCAGGAGCGTCCCGATCATGAGCGCGGCGAGCAGACTCGACACGCCGAGCACGACCAGTCCCGCCGACGTCGACGAAAACGCGTGTTCCGCCGCGGTACGCAAGCTGGGCGCGATAAAGCCGCCAAGTCCGCCGAGCGAATTGATCAACGCGATACCGCCGGCCGCGGCGGCGCCTGTGAGGTGGCGCGTGGGAAAGGTCCAGAAAAGCGGCTGCGCGGCAATGAAGCCGCTCGCGGCACAACATAGCGCGAGCAATCCGATGGCAGGGCTGCTCACGAGTCCCGACACGCCGATGCCGAAGCCGGCGACGATCAGCAACGCCACCGCCCAGCGCCGATGCCCACCCGTGCGATCCGCGCGGCGCGGCACGTACCAGGTCACGGCCAGCGCGCACAGCCACGGCAGCGCGGCGACCAGACCCACGCGCAAACCAACCGTCGTTCCCAGGAAAGCCGCCACTTGTTGCGGCAGATAGAAGATCACGCCGTACACGCTCATCTGGATCAGCAGATAGATGGCCGACAGCAGCAAGACGCGCCGGTCCACCAGGGCGGCCAGAATGCGATGCGGGCCATGCGCGGAGGCGGCACGCGCATCGTCTTCGAGCGCGCCGCGCAGGCTGGCGCGCTCCTGCGGTTCGAGCCAACGCGCGTCTTCGGGACGATTGTCGAGATACCAGAACGCCCACACGCCCACCACCGAAGCCAGCGCGCCTTCCACCAGGAAAAGCCATTGCCAGCCGGCAAGACCCAGCGCGCCATGCAATTCGAGCAGCGAACCCGACAACGGGCTGCCGAAAATAAACGCCAGCGGCGCGCCGAAATAAAACACGCCCACCGCGCGCGCTCGGGCCGATTGTGGAAACCAGTGGGTGAGGTAATAGATCACGCCCGGAAAGAATCCCGCCTCGGCAACGCCGAGCAGAAACCGCAGCGTGTAGAACGCGGTTGGCGTATGCGCGAGACTCATCGCGGCCGACACGAGCCCCCACGTCACCATGATCCGGCACATCCAGGCACGCGCGCCGACCCGATGCAGCAGCAGATTGCTCGGGACTTCGAACAATGCATAGCCGACGAAAAAGACGCCCGCACCGAACGCAAACGCCGCATTCGACAAACCGGTATCATGCTGCAAGGCCTTCTGCGCGAAACCGATGTTGGCGCGATCGAGAAACGCCAGCACATACATCAGCAGCAGAAACGGCAGTAGCCGGCGCATTACCTTGCTGTTGATCGCCTCGAGTGAAACGGGCGCATGCGGGTCCATGTCGTCTCCTTCGCCGGGCACGCGCGGGCGGCGGCTCGGTGTTTTCTTTTCGTGTGTGCCGCTATCGAGGCAGCGCGGCGGGGATTGCGCGTTGGCTCAATAAGTCGCGCGGCCGCCGGACAGATCGAATACCGAAGCCGTGCTGAACGCGCAGTCCTCGGACGAGAGCCACAAGATCAGCGACGCGGCCTCTTCGGGCAACAGGAAGCGGTTCATCGGAATCTTCGAAAGCATGTAGTCGATGTGTTGCTGCGACATCGAATCGAAGATTTCGGTTTTGGCCGCGGCGGGCGTGACGGCGTTGACGAGAATGTTCTTCGTCGCGAGTTCTTTGCCGAGCGACTTGGTGAGGCCGATGAGCCCCGCTTTGGAGGCGCTGTAGTGCGAAGCGTTCGGATTGCCTTCCTTGCCCGCCACCGAGGCGATATTCACGATCCGGCCATAGCCCTGCTTGAGCATTTGCGGCACGACCGCGCGGCATGTGAGATAAGGGCCGATCAGGTTCACGTCGATCACGCGGCGCCAGACGTCGGGTTCCAGTTCCCACGTGGTGCCGTTGCCGCCGGTGATGCCGGCGCAATTGATCAACACGTCGATCGCGCCGTGATCGGCGACGGTTTGCGCCACGGTCTGTGCGACGGCGGCTTCCTGGGTCAGGTCGACGGTGACGGCGGTAACCTTGCCCAGTTCGCCCAGCTCACGCCGGCTGCGCTCGAGGCGTTCGGCGTCCACGTCCCAGAGCGCGACCGACGCGCCCGAATTCAACGCCCGCTGCGCCACCGCGTAGCCGATGCCACGCGCGCCGCCGGTAACGGCGACTACGCGCCCCTCCAGATCGATTCGATTCATCGCTGTGCTCCTGTGGCAGGCCTGAGCGGCGTGCCCGAGTGTTGTTGTATGCGGCTGTCTGTGCTGCTGGTCCAGCCAATATACGAGCGCTGCGATGCGCTAACAATTCGAGTATTGGAGAGGGCGATAACAAAAGTGGATCGCGCGGCCGCGGCGTGTCATCAAACCCGGCGCGCGCATGGGTAGTTTCGTCGGAACACCCCCTTCGGATGCAAGGAACCATTGCTGCAGCGGCTTGCCAGCCCACCTTGCCCAGCCGACCCTTTTCACGTTATTTTTTTGCACTTGCACAACCGCGCGCTCGGGCCGGATACTAGATCGGCCCGCCTTATCTCCTCAGCGGGTGCATCAGTCTTCGCCCGCTTCGCGCGGGCTTCTTTTGAACGATGGATGCGAACGTCAGGAGGCGCCATGGAAGTCTGCAATGGATGCTCCGATATCGACGGCCGGCCCGTCGATGTTCAACGGCAGGAAAACCTCACGCTGATCGGTGTGGCCGAGTGCAACGGCACGCTCGTCCTCGAGCACTACCGCTGCGACACATGTCGGGCCGTTATCGCCAGACAATTCACGGGCGATATCAACGAACGGATCTGGAGCGTCATCGAAACAGCCCATTGAACGGCTGGCGCACCCACTTGTCTGCTCTATCGAACCAGGAAGCCATAGGTTAGCGGATCCCGCTCATCGACGATCCAGGTCGCGAAGCCGCAGACAAAAGCGTTTCCTTCGACTTCCGGAATGACGGCCTTGAAATCGCCCACGGTCGTTTCGCTGAGTACGCGCCCTTTGAACACCGTACCGATAATGGACTCGTTCACGAGGGTGTCGTCCTTGCCCAACTTGCCACGCAGATAAAGCTGCGCGACCCGGCCTCCGGTCCCGGAACCGGTCGGTGAACGGTCCACCTCGCGGTCTGCGAATACGCAACAGTTGGCTTGCGTGGACCCCGCGTGCCGCGGTGCATTCGCAATGATGGTGCCGTAGATGTGATTGATCTCGGGGATATGCGGATGCTCGACGGGAAACGCCCGGTTGGCCGCCTCCTTGACTTCGGCGCCGAAGCGAATGAGCTCTTCCACCGACGACTCCCGCACTTCCAGACCGTGCGGCGCTCCGTCAGTATAAAAATAGAACGCGCCGCCGAACGCGATATCGCCGGTCACCGAACCGAACGACGGCGTCTGCACGGTCACGTCCTGCTTCCAGATAAACGATGGCACGTTGACGAAGCGAACGTTGCCCGCATGCTCGCCATCCCACTTCACGAAGGCTTCGATGAACCCGCACGGCGCATCGATGCCGACGCGCGTTTCGGGTATCCGGCGCTGAACCCAGCCCAGTTCGACCGCGGCCGTGGACAGCGCAATGACACCGTGGCCGCAATGGTCGCTGTACCCTTCGTTATGAAGAAAGATAATGCCGAAATCGGCGCCGGGGCTGACCGGCTCCGTCAGATATCCGCCGTACATGTCGGCATGCCCGCGCGGCTCGAACATCAGGGCCCGGCGGATATCGTCGGCGTTTTCCTTCAGCCACGCGCGCCGCTTGACGATGGTGTCGCCAGGCAGACGCGGCAAACCGCTGGTGACAATGCGGAATGCCTCTCCGCCGGTGTGGACTTCGACAGTCTGGATCGTGCGTGAAATTTTCATGTTTGCTTCGTGAAGTTGCCGGGTCGCTTGCGTTATTGGCCGTAGGGGACCGGCAGGCCGTTCTTGATGGTGTACACGGTGGTCGGAGCGCCCTTCAGGTCGCCGTACTCGTCGAACGAATAGGTGCCCGCGACGCCCTTATAGTTCTCTTTCGCGAGCTGTGCGGTCAGCTTCGCCTTGTCCGTCGTCGTCCCCGCCTTCACCATGGCGTCGGCGAGCAACTTCACGCCGTCGTAATAGCTCACGGCATAGACCTGGGTATCGACGTTGTACGCGGCCTTGTACTTCTGCAGGAATTCGCGACCGGCCGCCGTCTTCTCCAACGCAATGCCGCCCTGCGCGCAATAGACGATCGATGCCGCGTCGCCGGCAACCTTGCCCATGTCGGCCGAACAGATGCCGTCGCCGCCGAGCAGTTTCGCCCTGAGCCCGCGCTGGCGCATCTGTTTGGCCATTGGCGCGCCTTGCGCGGCGTAGCCGCCAAAGAAAATCACATCAGGATTCCTGGATTTGATGTTCGTCAGAATGCCGAGAAAGTCGGTGGCCGACGAGCTGGTGAATTCCTGATCCACGATCTGAATGCCGTTCGCCTTGGCGACTTTCGTGAACTGCTCCGCCACGCCTTGACCGTACGCCGTGCGGTCGTCGATCACCGCGGCCGTTTTGGCCTTCAAGGTCTTCGCGGCGAATTGTCCCATCGTGCCGCCCAGTTGTTCATCGCTCGCGCCGATCCGGAAGATGTTCTTGAAGCCCTGTTTGGTCAGCGCCGGGTTGGATGCGACGGGCAGCATCGGCACGTTTCCAGCGTTGTAGACGCGCGAAGCAGGAATCGCCACGCCCGAGTTATAGGGCCCGACAACAGCGACCACCCCGCTATCCACCAGCTTCTGCGCAACCTGCACGCCGATTTTCGGGTCGGCCTGGTCGTCTTGCGAATCCAGCTTGAACGTGACCTTCTGGCCGGCGACGCTCACCCCTGCCTTGTTCAACTCGTCGATAGCCAGCCGCGCCCCGTTCTCGTTGTCCTTGCCATTCGGCGCCTGCGGGCCCGTGAGCGGAGCCGAATGACCGATGGTGACGACGACCTGAGCGGCCGCGGACAGGGTGAAACCAGCGGCCATCAAGGCGGCCGCAGTCATTGCAAGGCGTCGCATACCGAACTCCGATTGGACTGGGGAGCAATCACCTTATGCCGAATCCGGTTCCAATTCAATCTGACGTCGACACCGACGGCCGCCCCCGCATCGCGTCGCGGGTGATTTTCGAATCCAGCCACGACTATCGCGCGTATATCAGCCAAGCCGGCGCATTTCCGGCTGCGGCGCTGTTCGGTCCTATGCGGTCCTATGCGGTCCTATGCGGTCCTGTTCAGCGCCGACCCGCGGTTGACTCACTGGCTTGCGGCTGAACGCGGCGAACCTCCGCGTCATTCAGGCCCGAGCAGCTGCTTGCGCTTCGCCGCTGCGCAATCAGTCAGGCCTTAGCGGTCGATGAAGCTTCGGCGCGTGCCCAAGCGCGCGCTTAAATCGCTGGAGAAACATCATGAAAAAGTTGACGCTCGAAGTTCTGTTAGCGCGTGTCACTGTCGCGTCGCTCTGCGCGTGCGCCGCTACGTTTGCGCAGGCAGGAGGCAACGGCAATGGCGGAAACGGCAGCGGCGGCGCTCACGGCGCGGCCACGGCAGGAATGACCTATCACAGCGAACCTGTCTCCAGCCCCTGGAACCGCGTTCCCGGCGACATGACAAGGCATGCCGAAATGGGCGCCCCGACTATGCCGAACATGCCGCCGGACAACGGCACTCAATCGCCCAGGACCGGGCAGTAAAGGCTCACGGGAACGCAGGTGCCGGGCGTCGCGGGGGTATGCGCCCGGTGCCGGGTGGCCAGACAATCGGCTCGTCACGCGCAGGGCGGAAAATCGTCAGAGCCGCAGCAATTCGTTTTTCATCCAGTCGTGAACCGCATGACTCAACTCTTGCTGCGTCATCTCGCGAGGAGAGAACGCTGGGCCGATCACCACGCGAATATGGCCGCGGCCATCCGGCCAGCCTTTCGTCGGCCAGACCTTGCCCGCGTTCAATACCACGGGGACAGCGGGCACGCCGGTCGCGCACGCCAGCCGAACGCCTCCCGAAGTCATCCTGAGCGGGGCATCGTGAGCCACCCGTGTGCCTTCCGGAAAAATGACGACGACGTCGCCCTTTGCCAGCCTCTCCGCGCTTTCCTTGGTGACAGCCTGGTGAGCCTGTCGAGCCGAGCCACGGTTCAAACTGACCATATCGAGACCGCGCAGCACCCAGCCAAAAAACGGGATGCGCAGAAGATCTTCCTTGAACACGAAACTGATGCGGCGCGGAATCAGCGCCAGAAATGCAAGCGTTTCCCACGTCGATTCATGACGGGACAGAATGATCGCCGGCCCTTCGGGAAGATGTTCGAGCCCGTCTACCGAACACGACACGCCAGGCAGCCAACGCATGACGAAAACCAGCGCGCGGCACCACTGTTTCGCCAGCCAGTATCGTCCAGCCCGTCCGACGAAAGGAAACAGCAGCAGAATGACGATGGAATACAGCGTCCCGCTACCGAGCAGGTAGACGATAAACAGCCATTTGGTGATAGTTGAACGCATCGGGACCTGACTCGGATTGGAGGGCGGCGCAAGAATATCACCGTAACCCTTTGAGACTGCGACGTGAACGATACGTTCGGCCGAACCTCAGGCGGCGGATCGGTCCGGCTTAGCGCCCGGCACGCTCAAAACGGTCCACGGTTCGCGAGGTGCGCGTATTCGTCCTTGAGCGTGCCGATGCGCCGCCGGTAGGCACTGAGCAGACACGGCTCATTGCCGCCACATGCTCGTCTGGTCGTCAGCCAGGCCTGCTGTTCGTCCTGCATGTCGCCCCGCGTGCCCATTGCAACCAGGCCTGTGAGCATCTGATAGCGCACGGCCATTTCGACATCCAGTTCGCTCAGTTGCCGCGACGCACACACCGCCTTTTCGTCAGGCAGCCGCGCGCGGCCGCAAGCGAAGCTGGCCGCAGCCGCCGAGCCCGAGCCTAACGCGAACAATGCAAACGACACCCATTGCACGTAACGACTGACGCGGTAATTGCGTTGTCCATGCATCATCTTCTCTCGTTTCGATCGAATGGTTCGGCGTGCGCCTGCAACCGAACCCGAGCCGCCGCGCAGGCCATCACTCCGTGCACGCCGGGCAAGCCAACGCCTCAGCCGCCACCTGCTGCTCGCCGCGGCCGAAGCTCGCGAGCGCGGCGAGCCCCAGCAACGCGAGAGCGCTGCCGAGCAGAAAATCGGCCGAAATACCCACGTGGTCGACCACCACGCCGCCCACCAGCGACCCCAGCGCAATCGCAACCTGAATGATGCTCACGAACAATGCCGAACCCGCTTCGGGCGAGTCCGGCGTCGCCCGCTGAATCCAGATGCTGAAGCACAGCGGCAACGCGCCGAAGGAGATGCCCCACGCGAGCACCAGCGCCGTGACGCCGAGCGTCGAATGCTGCAGCAGCGGCAGCGCCAACAGCGCGGACATCAGCAGCGAAACCATCACCGCTAACGACACTTTCAGATTGCGCGTCACCGTCGACGAAACGGCGAAGTTCGAGAAGAACCCGATGACGCCGAAGCCGAGCAGCAGCCACGTGATCGTCGACATGTCCAGATTCGCATTGCGCAGCAGGAACGGCGTGACGTACGTGTACGACGAAAAATGTGCGCCGAACACGAGCGCCACCATCAGCATGCTTCGGCGAGGATGCGGCCGGCGCAGCAGCACCACCAGATCGCGCAGGCGCAACGCGGCGCTCGACGGCAAAGACGGCACGAAGAAGAACTGCGCGACGAGCGCGATCGCGACCAGCACGCCGGTTGCCATGAACGACACGCGCCACGACGCGAAACTTGCGATGAACGTGCCGAGCGGCACGCCGATCACCGTGGCGCACGTCACGCCGGTGAGGATCGTCGCCATGGCCCGCGCCGAATCCCTCGGCTTCACGAGCCGCACCGACGCGGCCGTGGCCAGCGTCCAGAAACCGCCCAACGCGGCGCCGAGCAGCGCGCGACCGAGCAGCATGACGAGAAAATTCGGCGCGAGAGCCGAAATCGCATTCGAAGCCAGCAGCAAAGCCGTAAGTAAAAGAAATACCCGCCGACGGTCCATGCGCCCCGCCACCAGCATCAACCCCGGCGCGGAGATGGCCGCAATGACGCCGGGCACCGTCACCATCAAGCCGGCCGTACCGGGCAGCACGCCGAGATCCGCGGCAACCCGCGGCAAGAGTCCGACCGGCAGAAACTCCGTCGTCACAAAAGCGAAAGCGCCGACGGCGACGGCGAGCACGGCGAGCCAGGAGCGCAGGGACGACGGCGCCCCGTCGTCCAGCAGGGCACTGCTGGCCGGGAGATTATCTTCGATCAACATAGGATTGTTTGCGAGTCTCTAAACAACGGATGGGATTGGAGCGGCCGCACCGCGCTAATCCATTCGCAAAGCGCTCGCCGGATTAAAAAAGCAGGCCATATTGGCCTGCCTTCCCGGCGAAGAAGCGAATGCGTTCTGGAAAACCAGCGAGTGAAAACCCGAATGGAATACACCATAACATCGTATTAATTCGCTCGCTGAAGACTCCGGAAAAATGCGGTCGGGCGTGGGGTTATTGCACAGCGCCAGCGCATGCACTCATGCATGCACTCAGCGTGCGCTGGCCGCAGCAGGAAGCGGCAAAACCCGGCGAGGCGGCACAGGCGCTCGGGCACAGCGCTTGCTGACGGCCTCGTCGGCAGTTCGCGCAACTTTAACCGCTCATCCCTAACGAGGACATCGCCCATGGTTACCACCCGCCCCTGCACCGCCACTTGCGTGATCGACGGCATGCCGGTCACCGTCACTTTCTATCCGGACAACGGCGTGTTGCGCATCGCGGATTCATCGGGAACGTGCATCCGCGAAACGCGCTGGCATGCCTCGTGGCGCGCGCTGCTGGACGAATTGCGCGGATTCACCGCACGCGCCGCGGTGCAATGGCACGATCTCGGTTCCATGGCGGGAGCTCCTGGCGAACGCGCCGATCATGCGCTGCACGGCATGGCGCTGGCTTGAAGCCGCAGTGCGGCTCAACGGAGAGGGGAAATCGCGGCAGAAGATTGAGAATACGGTGCTTGCATTGCGCACCGCATTCCCAACGATAGACCTGTCACCGCCCGAAGTAGACCCGGCATTGCGGTTCTGAAGAAAAGCATGGCTGGCTTTGCCGTGTTCCCGACTCCGACTGCCCCGCTGCCGCGCCGCCGTAGGACAGGTTCTGTGCCGGCTGGGCGCCGGGCGCCGTGCCCTGTGCCGCTTCACCGAACGAAATATCGGTCGTGGCCTGCGCCGATTCGTTGGCGTTGCGTTGCATCATCGCGTGGCCCGACATGCCGGCGCTCTGTGGGCTCTGCATCTCCTGCGCGCTCGCGGTTCGCGGCGCGAGAAAGAGCACGGCGCTGGCCACCGCCATCAATAATCGTAGTTTCATGTCCAGACTCCTTGAATCCGGCGCGGCAGTTCTCGTCCTCCAAACAATTGATCCGTAAAAAAACCGCCGAATTGCCCGATGAGGCTGACGGACGAGTCGATGTCGATGCGAACTGCCGCGGCGAGTCATCGAACTAAATGCGTGAAGAGTTGCCAGACCCGTAACCGATGTCGGACGCGTTCTCGCGACTGGCCGGAATCAGTCGCCACAGGTCGGCAGCGCGGATTTTGGCTCCGCTGTTTCTTTATAGCTCGGCCGCCCAGGAATTCAATCGCGGAACACCAGGCCGGTCCATCCCGGCCGGCTAGTTCGAAAAAGTGCTTTTGAAACAAAATCACCCGAAGCGGCGCGTGCTTTGGCCACACAGTGCGTTATGATGCTGGCATAACGTAAATAATCGGCCCCGCGCGAGGCACCGGCGAGAGACGGAGCGTGGAGATGAAACCGGTCATCCGTAATCAATGCATCGTCAATACCGTTTTTTCCCTCATGGGCATGAGGCTCACCCAGCCTTGTCTGCCGCGCAGCGGAGCGCTTGAATATTCATTGGTTGATAACCTGGTTTGATAGGCGGCCGGACCGGACATATGCTGCGCCGCGATATAGGGAACGACGTTTTTTCTGACGCTGCCTTTGGAATTTCCTTCAATCGATAACCACACTGCGGGCCGTCCCCATGAATATGGGCTCGATGCTGTCGCGGTTTCCCCTTGCAATCTGTAACTGACAGAACGCTGGACGTTTTAGAAGGACGAATATCTTATGGACGAAAGGAAGCGAGATAGCATGATTGCGTATCTCCGCCATCGCATGGAAGAGTTTGGTATCAAACCAGAAGACCTTGCCGCCGTGTTGGCGTCCGAGCCGGCAGCGCAAAAAGCGGAACGCTACCGTAGCGCGACCGGAGATAGCTGGGACGGTCAGGGTGAGATGCCCCAATGGCTGAAGCAGGCCATCAGCGCAGGTCAGTCTATCGATCACTTTGAGTTGTCGGCCGCGCCTGCGCCGGCGCCCGCCCCGCAGCCGAAAAAGCGTGTGGACTGGCAGAACGACCCATTCGCAGGCAGTCCGCTCGCGCGCTCGAACGACCGCTAGACCACCGCACCATGCAGGCTCAGGCACGTCGCCGGGCGGCCTCGCGCCATGAGAAACAGGGCTTCGCCCCGTAGCGACCTGCAGCCGACGGCGCATCGCGATCCAATGACTATCGGGTCAATCACGCAATGACTTTCCGTGGCGTTTCGCTTCGGGCTTAATCGAGTCCGGGGCTATGCCGGTGCGCGCTCACGCGTCGCACGTGGTCGCCCCGTGCGACGAAGCGACGGCGGCGGGGATCGTCGCAGCACAGGCGGCGGCGCATGGCGGAACGGCGTACTCCGGCCGTTCGATAAACGCGCTGACCTGCCGCACGATTTGCCAGAACACCTTTTCGAACAGGCGCGCGCGGTCGAACTCGCGCAGGCCCTCGGCGAGCGGATCGGCAAAGTGCCAGGCGCACGACGGTGGTGCACCCGGAAACGCGGGTGCATGCCGTGCGTCGACGGCTTCATCCAGCGCAACCACGAGGTCCATGCGCGGCGCCCATTCACCGGTGAATTCCAGCCAGCTTTTCGGACTGAGCACACCCAGATCCGAGATGCCGGGGCGCAATTGCGCGATCGCGAATGGATCAACCCGCGCGGCCGGCTCCGGCCCCGCGCTGAATGCGTTGAACCGGTGTCCCGCCAGTTCCCGCAATAAAGCTTCGGCCATGATGCTGCGTGCTGAATTCTCGCGGCAGAGAAACAGCACCTTGTATTTTCTGGTCACGCTCACCCCGTACCCTGTTTTTTTGTTTCTGTGTGCAATTTTGCCGGTTCAGTCTTGCGCCCTCGTGACACTACGATGATCAAATTTGTTGCGCCACGAGAATTTGTACCAGGGAACGTCGGCTCACGGACAGCGCGCGTTGCGCTGGGCCCGAAGTGTACCAGCGCGGCCGCACAGCTTTCATTGACCCTTCACGGAAGATCGGGCGAAGCGCGAGCGCTTCAGACCGAAGCGCCGGTCTCGCGCTGGCCGGACACGATGCGGTTGGCGGCATCGCTGCCGTCGGCCGCCGCTGCGGGCGGCGTATCGAACAACATCGCCGCGGGCGGCGTGCTGATCGCCTTGACGCCATTGACCACGGCGGGTGCCGCGACGTAGGGAATAAACGCCGCCACCGCGACGACTACGATGAAAGTGAACATGGCCGTCGTACCTCGAGGGATCGACTGCGTGAAACTCGAGCGAAGCGGTTCGCATGACGACGAGCAGGCATCGCTCTTACTTGCCGTGTTCGAACGACGCGTGTCACGGCCATGTTCTTGATTCTAGAAGCGCACATTCGAGCGCTAAAGCCCGCTTTCTATATCAATTCGGTCTACGTCTATGGTCTAGCGGCCAGGGCACGCGATTCCTCACACGGCTGTCGATTCGCGGGCTCGGCATTCGGCCTGAAACACGATCGTTGCCGCCGGCATGGCAACGTTCGGCTGGTTGCCCGGCTCGAGTCGCCGGGCAAGCACCGTGACATGTCAAAACCGTAGTCCGTTGAGAAACTGAAACCACAGACCTTCGAATACGCCGGCCGGATGCGTCTCGGCTGCCGGTTCCGCGCGCTTGTCCGGGTTGGCGCGGTGGGTCTGTGCGTCTTGCGCAGCGGCGGCCTGTTTCCCCGATGCCGCCTCGGGCCCGGCCGGGACATCGGCAACCTCGGCCGCCTCGGACACCCCCGGAGTATTCGCCGCATCGGCTTCCGCCTTCGCCGCTTCGCGGCGTGAGGCCTGCAACGCCGACACACTATCCGCGATCTGCGCGGCTCGACCCGCCTCGCATCGACGCCCGAGCAGCACGCCGAACAGCACATCGCGATTGTGGCCCTCGTCGGCGAAACGCATGGCGAGCGAGACCATCTCCGCATACGCGGCCTCGTCCGCGGCACGCGCCGCCGCTTCGCGCTCGGCTTGCGCCTGCTGCTGGCGCGCGCGTTGTGCTTCCCAGCCGCGCATCTGCTCGGCGTAGACCGAGTCGTAAACCTTGCGCTGCGTGGCGTCGGAGAGGATCGCGTACGCGTCCTTGATTTCCTGGAAGGTGGCGCGCGCAACTTCCTCGGCGCCGCCGTTGCGATCGGGATGCCATTTCATCGCGGCCTTCCGGTACGCCCGCTTGATTTCTTCTTCCGTGGCGTGCGTGGGCACGCCGAGGGTGTCATAAAGAGTTGCCATTGCTTGCTCGACCTCGCCGTGATTCGCTTCGCGGACCATCGTAGCATGCAAAAAACGGCTTTATGGTGAAGCGGCTCGCACGGACGCCAAGCGTTCGCCGGACAAAAAAACGGCCCCGCCACTGGCGTGGCGAGGCCCAATCCCATGTCAAGGAGATGTCATGGAGGAGACGCTTCGATCATAGCCGCCCGCTGTCGCGCTCCCAAACAATGCTTCGCCATATGCTTATCCGGCACGGCCTCGAGTGCATTGCAGCGCCCGCGCCATGCCGACTGCGGACGCGCCGGGCCGCGCCAACGCCCCGCGCGGTTATATCGTTAGAACAAAAAGTCGCTTCGTGCCGCGCCCCGCGCTCATTAAGATGACACTTCAAAGTCCGGTTCGCCCCGGTTCGCCGCGCGCAGCCCCGCGCCGGCGCATCGTGAGCCGCTACCGAAGGAGCATTTCGTTGACCAGTTTCGATCATTCTCGCCGCCCGCTCGTCGTCGGCATCGGCGGCACGACGCGCGCCGCTTCGTCGACCGAGCGCGCGCTCGGCTTCGCGTTGCGCGGCGCGCAGGCTGCCGGCGCGAACACCCGCCTGTTCGGCGGCACCTTCCTGCATAGCCTGCCTCACTATGCGCCGGAACAGCCCCACCGCACGGATGAACAGCTCGAACTGATCGAGGCCGTGCGCCACGCGGACGCACTGATCATCGCCACGCCGGGCTATCACGGCGGCGTCTCCGGTCTCGTCAAGAACGCGCTCGACACGCTCGAGGAATTGCGTGCCGACGAGCGCCCGTACCTGGACGGCCGCGCGGTCGGCTGTATCGTCACGGCGTATGGCTGGCAGGCCGCGGGTTCGGTGCTGACTTCCTTGCGCTCGATCGTTCACGCGCTGCGCGGCTGGCCCACGCCGTTCGGCGCCGGCATCAATACACTGGAAACGCGCTTCGACACGGTCGACACCTGTTCCGACGCGAAGGTCGTCGATCAGCTCGCCACGGTCGGCCGGCAAGCCGCGCAATTCGCGCTGGCGTTCAACGCGCATCGCACGCCCGACGCCGCGCCGCTCGGCAACGCGCTGAAGGACGCACAACCCGCACGCCTGCTGCACGCGGTTTAATCCCCTAGTCCGCGTCCCCTCTCACGACGCCGTGAATCCGCCCGGGCGGCCCACGGCGTGCGTCGTCGTTGATACAAACCGTGCGGCACATAACAGACCCGCGATCCACTACGCCGGATAGTGTGCTGGAACACAGCGCTTATGATCCGATCGGGGCTCTTCCAAACCTGCGTGCTGATTTGCTTTCGACGATTGATTGGTTCACCCGCTGCGCAGCGCGGCCTACGCTTGACCTGCCCGCTGATTTACCGGCCGCGTGACGCTCCGGGTCGCGTCCGATGTGCCGGCCTTCTCGCACGCACGCGGGGACATTGACTGCCAAAAAATCATGAACGCACATATTCGCTACAAGGGTTACGAAGTTGCTCCGGTCGCGCAACGGCTGCCCAATGGCCTGTTCGCCGCCAACCTGACCATCGAGAAAACTTCCGCGAACCACGGTCAGGCTTATTCATTCGACGCGCTCGATTACTTCTTCGACGAAGAGCACGCGCTCGCCTATGCATTCCGCTGGGGACGCATGTGGATCGATAACCACCAGTGAGCGTCACTCGCTTCTATCGCAACATGCGAGCCTCACTCGCGTCAGAAGACGCGCTGTGAGGCTTGCGCGGCCCGGCGTCAGGATTCGAACGGTTATGACAGAATACGCGACACATCGAGTTCGCCCTCTGTACGCCTGCCATGTCCGACACACTGACAGATGTTGCTGAAGACCGCGCCCTGCGCCACGCGACATTGCGCGGCCCCGCCCGCGTAAAGATCGGCTCCGAGGCTCACAGGCAGACGTTTTGCCGCATGCGGCCTGACACCCACAACCCCCACAAGCCGGCCGTGCTCGACTGGCCGGCATTGCCGCCGGATGCACTCGAACGGCAGCGTTCGCTGCCGATCCGGGACATCGCGGGGCAGACCGGAGGCCGCGCGTCGATCGCCGTGCATACCTATGCGGCGAAATTGAGCGATCCGCTGCCGCGCGCAGTCATCTCGGTGAAGCCATGAACACGCGCGACCCGTTCGCGCTGTGCCTCGCGGAAAACGACCGGCGCATGAGCGGCTACGACGCAAGACTGTTGCGTCCCAAGCGGATGCCCACGCTGGCGCGTCTCGCGTTACGCTTCATGAAACCCTCGCGCCGCAAAACGACACCAGGAGACGCCGGCCATGACATGGACCGTTGATGAACAACTCGCGTTGACCGCCACCCAGGCCGTCGCCGCGATCCAGTCCGGCCGCCTGAGCGCCGCCGACTATGTGGCCACCCTGCTCGCGCGCGCGACCGCGCTCTCGAGCCTCAATGCGCTCACCACGCTCGATCTCGACGGTGCGCTCGCCGCGGCGCGGCGCATCGACGCATTGCCCGCGGAAGCGAAGGCTCGCTTGCCGCTCGCGGGCCTCGCCGTGGTGGTGAAGGACAACATCAACACTGCCGGCTTGCAGACCTCGGCGGGCACCCCGGCGCTCGAGGGCTTCGTGCCGAAGACCAATGCGCCCTCGGTGCAGCAGCTTATCGACGCCGGCGCGATCGTGCTCGGCAAAGCCAACATGCACGAACTCGCATTCGGCATTACGAGTACAAACCTCGCCACGCATGCCGGGCCGGTGCGCAATCCCTACGACCCCACGCTGATTCCAGGCGGCTCTTCGGGCGGCACGGCCGCAGCGATCGCCGCGCGCATCGCGCCGGCGGGGCTGGGCACCGACACCGGCGGCTCGACCCGCATTCCCGCCGCGTTGACGGGCACTGCGGGGTTTCGTCCGTCGGTCGGCAACGGCGGCGCCGAACGGCGCTATCACGATCCGGACGCCGTGGTGCCGATCAGCCATACGCGCGACACGGTCGGGCCGATGGCGCGCACCGTCGAGGATATCGCGCTGCTCGACGGCGTGATCACCGGCGCCGGCGCGCTGCCGGCGATCGCGTTGAACGGCTTGCGCATCGGCCTGCCCGCGCCGCTGTGGGAAGGGCTCGAGCGGCGGGTGGAGGACGTCGCGCGAATCGCGTTGAAGAAGCTCGAAGCGGCGGGCGTGGTGTTCGTGCCGGTGGCGATGAGCGAACTGGACGATCTGAACGGCATGGTGGGCGGCCCGCTCGCGATTCATGAGGCGCGCGAGGACGTGCTCGCCTGGCTGATCGCCAACGACGCACCCGTCAAGACCGTCGCCGGGATGGCGGCCCGCATCGCCAGCCCGGACGTGCGCGCGATCTACGACGGCGTACTCGCCGATGTCCTTGGCGAACACTACGACGCGGCGCTGAATGAATGGCGGCCGCGCTTGCAGCAGTACATGGCGGCGACGTTCGCCGACGAGCGCCTCGACGCGCTGCTGTTTCCGACCACGCGCCTCGCCGCCGTGCCGATCGACGACGTGAACGGCTCGTCGACGGTCTGCATCGACGGTTCGGCGCCGATCGACACCATGGACGCGTTCCTGCGCAACACCGATCCGGCCAGCACCTCGGGCATTCCGGGACTCTCGCTGCCGGCGGGCATGACGGCGGGCGGCCTGCCGGTCGGTCTCGAACTGGACGGCCCGCTCGGCGAAGACCGGCGCCTTCTGGCAATCGGCGTCGCCTTCGAGCAGCTGCTCGGCCCACTGCCGGCGCCCTCGCTCTGATACCAAAACCAAGACAAGCTTTGCGACTCCCCTGAACAATTCGACTCTGCCGCCAATGACAACACCGCCGCCCGCCCAGCCTCAGCGGGTCCTCTCGCGCCGCGCCGCGCGAATTGTCGCGACGTTGGCCGTCGCGCTGGCCGCCGGCGCCTGCGCGCGCCTCGCCGCGGTCGACTCGAATGCGCTGTGGAAAATCGTCGACCTGCGCTGCGTGCCGTCGCAACAGGCCACCGGCACGCCGGGCCAATGCACGACCGTCGATCTCGATCAACGTTACGCGATCCTGAAGGATATTGTCGGACGGTCGCAGTATCTGCTGATTCCGACCGACCGCATCACCGGCATCGAAAGCCCGCTCGTGCTGGCGCCGCATGCGCGGGATTATTGGGTCGACGCGTGGAACGCACGGAGCTATGTCGGGAAGTCGGTCAAGCGCACGCTGCCCGACAATCAACTCGGACTCGAAATCAACTCGCAATACCGCCGCTCGCAAAACCAGTTGCATATTCATATCGATTGCATGCGCGGCGATATCAGCGAAGCGCTCGCGCGCCACGCGAAAGACACGCCTGACGAATGGCGGTGGGATACGCTCGACGGCAACCGTTACCGCATCATGCGCGTGACCGCGCTCGCACAGGCGGACAACCCGTTTCGCCTCGTCGCGCGGGACAATCAGGGCGCCGGGACGATGGCCACGCAAACCATCCTCGTGACGGGCGCGGGGCCGTCCGCTGAAAAAGACGGCTGGCTGGTGGTGAACAGCGGGATCGACGTGAACGACGGCAGCGGCTCGGCCGAAGGCCTGCTCGATCACGCCTGCCGCGTGGCGGACGCGCGCTGAGTAGCTGAACGTGCCCGAACGTGCCTGAGCGACGCGAGCCCGGCGGCGCGCTCCGCGCAAGCTGGCGCCGCTATGCACGTTTTAGCAGATGCATTGCTGAACAAAATGGTTCTGGCAACGCGCAGGGGTCCGTAGGATCGGTCTGAATCTGCATTCCGACCGATCCCGCAAATGGCGATTTACCTCGACGACACGCAACGCAACACACTCGCCCGCCTCGCGACAAGCTGGACATGGCGCACGCAATGGCCGACCTGGGCGCTGATCACGACGATCTACGGCGGATGGTTCAGCGTGGCGACGCACGCGCGCGACCTCGGCTTACCGCTCACTACGCTGCTGCTGGCTGTGCTCGGCACGTGGTACATGTCGTTGCAACATGAACTGCTGCACGGCCATCCCACGCGCTCGCCGTTCGTCAATGCGCTGCTCGGTTGCGCGCCGCTTGCCGTGTGTTTTCCGTACGGCGTCTACCGCGATTCACATCTTCAGCACCATGACGATCCGCATCTCACGCACCCCGAGCGCGACCCGGAGAGTTACTTCGTGAGCGCATTCGCGTGGCAACGCGCGGGTTGGGCAATTCGCGCGCTGCTGACCTTCCGTAATACGTTTTTCGGCCGCCTGCTGGTCGGGCCGGCGTTCGCGATTGCCGCAACCGGCGTGAACGCGCTGCGTCGAATCAAAGGCGGCGACTGGCGCGATGTCCCGGTGTGGCTTGCGCATTTCGCCGCGCTCGCCGCGCTAACCGCCTGGCTGCAACACGCGTGCGCGATTCCGGCGTGGGTCTTTGTTGTCGGCGTGGGCTATGGTTCGCTGTCGCTCGGTTCGGTGCGCTCGTTTCAGGAACATCGTGCGGCGCAGGCGCACGAGCATCGCACTGTCATCAACGAGGCGGCGTGGTTCTGGCGCCTGCTGTTTCTGAACAACAACTACCATCTGGTTCATCACGACTTGCCGCATGTGCCGTGGTTTGCACTTCGGAAGGTCTATGAAACATCGCGCGAGCAGTACGTGGAACGCTCGGGAGGCTTTCTTGTACAGGGTTACGGCGAATGGTTGAGGCGCTATGCGTTCGCTGCGCTCGCGCATCCGGTGCACGGCAATGCGGCTGAGTTCGCCCCGAGGCATCCGCCTGCTTCCGCCGGCTTCGCGAGAGAATGGCGGTAATCCCATTCAATGCAGCGCCAGCCATTGCGCAGGCGCTTCGATATCCGTCCCGCCAGCATCGATTGGCGATACACAACCACGAGCACACGTCGAGTCGAATCGTCGCCATGACGGGCCGCATGCGACATGCGTGCCCGGCAGGCCGCGATCCAATGCGGCGCGCGTCTCTATTCCGCGCTTTCCAGCATCCGCAGCGCGGCCTTCTCGGCATTGGCGACGTGCAGACGCGCGATCTCCTGCGCCGCCTCGCCGTCGCGCGCCTTCAACGCCTTATACAGCCGGTCGATTTCGCGCAGGCTGTCCGGCAGCCGCTCCGGATGCATCAGCGAGGTGGTGCGCAGCAGATTGATGCGCGAATAGAGACTGTTGAGGATTTCGCGGACCAGCGCATTGCCGCAGTTCTCCAGCAGCAGATCGTACAGCGCGGTCTTTGCGCGCAGAACGCCCTCCTGGTTCTGCGCCGCGGCCTGGGCGCGCAGGTCCTTCGCCACTTCGCCAAAGCGCGCGATCGCGTCGTCGTGGGCCAGGCGGGCAAATTCGTGGGCGGCAAAACCTTCGAGCAGCCCGCGCAGCGCATACAGCTCGACCGCTTCCTCTTTGGACATCACCGCGACGATGGGGCCCTTGTGCGGCACGCTGCGCACCAGTTTTTCCGCTTCGAGCTTGCGCAGCGCCTCACGCACCGACGTACGGCTCACGCCCAGCGACTCGCACAGCTCGCGTTCGATCAGGCGCGCGCCAGGCGCGAAACGTCCGCTCACGATTGCCTGCCGCAGCACGTTCTCGACGTGATGCCGCAGCGTCTCGGGTCTGATCAACCCCATGTCTGTTGACATTATTGTATTCCCGTCCGACAAGATTCAGCCTCCATGATACGTGAGCGGCTTCGTCACCGGCAGTCTTTGACGCGCGCAGGGCGGAAAAACCGCAAGCCGGCATGCGGTTCAGCGGCCGGGCGGCAGTGCGGCGAGCGGTGTGCGCGAAATCACGGAGAGCGTTGCATCGAATCTCATGACCAACGGCTCCGCGTGCGCGACTTCGAGCGAGGCGATCGCGTGGTCGCCGATGTCGTCGAGTTGCTTGAACAACGCGCGCAACGAATTGCCGTGCCCCACCATCAGCACCGACTGGCCGCGTGTCAGGGCCGGCGCAACGGATTCGTCCCATAGCGGCAGCACGCGCCGCAACGTGTCGCGCAGACTTTCGCTGCGGGGCAACGCGTCGGCATCGGGCATCGCGTCGTCGCGCAAGGCGCGCACCAGCGCCGCGTGCAGGTCCGCATCGAGCGCCGGCGGCGCCAGGTCGAAGCCGCGCCGCCATTGCCGCACGCGCTCCGCGCCAAACGCGAGCGCCGCCTCGTTTTTCTCCATGCCCGTCAGCATGCCGTAGTGGCGGTCGTTCAACCGCCACGAGCGCACGATTCTGGGCGGTGGTTGCCCGAGGGTCCGCAGCGCATGCGCAAGCGTATCGGTCGCGCGCAACAGCGCCGAGCTCACCGCCAGATCGAAGCGAAAGCCCGCCGCGCGCAGCCGCTCCCCGACGCGCCGCGCATCCGCCACGCCCTGCACGGACAGACCGACGTCGCTCCAGCCGGTAAAGCGGTTGGTGCGATTCCATACCGACTGGCCGTGACGCAGCACGACCAGGGTGCCCGGTTGACGAGTCATGTCGATCGCCTGGCTTTAGTTGTAGCCGAGAATCGCAACGGCCAGCACGTGCGCATGCTCGCTGCTGTTCGACGCGAGCACCGAAAGCGGCGGCGCTTGCATCGCCCGCCACGCCGAAGCGCCCAGCTCAGGCTTCGCGTTGGCCGGCAAAGACGGGACGCGTGGCGCAGCGCGCTCGCGCGGCGCCGGACCCATGAAAAAAACGGACTCGCGCATGGCCGGATTACGCATGCGCATCTCCCGCCGCCGCGCCGCCGCGCTTCAGCGCGGCTTCCAGCAGCGGCGCGCCCAGCTCCGCGCCGTGAATCCCCGTCACGCTGACGATCTCCAGCAACTCCATCAACTCTTCGGCGGTGGCGCCGTAACGCAGCGCGTTGCGGATATGCAGTTTGAGGCCCGGCACATAGAGATGCGTCGCCGAGGCGTCGAACGCGCAGTACATGAACTCCTTGATTTTCGGGCTCAGCACGCCGGTGCGCCACGGCACCGACGAGAACTCGACATACGCTTCGAACAGGTCAGGATCGAGTTCGAGCAGGCCTTCCCACGTCGGATGCCAGTAGCCGCGATTCGTCTCGAACTCCGCTTTCAACTTTTGCCTCCGGTCGTCGAGCGGCGGCGCGCCATGCCGCAAACCCTCTTCTTCCAGCACTTCGAGCAGCACCGGCACGCCGACGTTGCTGGTGTGAATGCCGATCGTGCTGATCAACTCCAGCACTTCGATCAGCTCCTCGCGCGTCGCGCCAAAAGACAGCGCGCGGTCGATATGACGCGCGACGCCCGGCGCGTACAACTGCGTCGCGCAGGCATCGGCGGCCAGCGCGATGAACGCGCGCGTCTTGTCGTCGAGATGATTCCTGCGCCGCGGCACGCCCGCGAACTTCAGGTAGGCATCGACGAAACGAGGGTCGAGGCGCACGAGGCTGTCCCACTCGGGACTCGCCTTGCCGTGCAGGCTGACGAGTTCGTCACGAAGACGGGACGCGTCGGGCTGCGGTGTGGTCTGGGTCATGATCTGAATTCCCTTGTTGGCCATCCAGCGCGTAATGCTTCGGCGCGTGCGGGAGGTTCGCTCAGAACGCCACGCCACCGCACGCGCTGTCACTGCTGCGCGCTAGCGCGCGGCGCTCGTCGGATAATCCCGTTCCGCCACCTCTTCCTGCCAGGTGCCCTTACCGATCGAGGTCGCGATGTGCACCATGTAGCTGCCTTCGCTCGCGCCGTGCCAGTGCCGCTCGTTCGGCCCGATGAACACCATGTCGCCCTGGCGGATCGGCTGCGGCGCTTCGCCGTCCAGACAGATCCATCCCTGACCGGCCGTGACCTGCAGGACCTGGCCGTGCTCGTGCGTGTGCCAATACGTGCGTCCGCCCGGTGCGAAGAACACCGTGTTGATGGTGACGCCATCGGTAGCCGGCATCACCGGGTCGGCCCAGACGGTGCCGGTAAACGTGTCGCTGCGGCGCTCGGATAGCGCGCCTGCCGCTCTGCCGTGAAAGACCTTCATGCGTTTTTCTCCTTGTGTGTTCCGTCGAACAGCCGCACGCCGCCCGACACGTCGCCGATCGCATCGACGACACGGTTGCTGATCACATCGCCATAACCGAGCGCCGTGCCGAGGCCGAAGCTCGCCAGCGGGCCGGCCGAATTCAGCGAGACCACGCCGAGTTCGCGAATGCGGTCGACGTACAGCACGACGTCCTTGGTCATCAGCTTGCCGGTCAGGCCACCCTCCAGATAGTCGCCGTCGACGATCTTCGGGAACCGGTTGAGCGTGGCGAAGTTGACGCCGCTGCTGCTGTTCAGCACGTCGAGCAGCAGATGCAGGTCGAGCCCCGCCTTCTTGCCCGCCACCATCACTTCGGCACTCGCGGCGAGGCTCACGGCGTTCAGAAAATTGTTGAGCAGCTTGGTGGTGTGGCCGGCGCCGCTCTGCCCCATGTATGCGACTTTCGAGCTGATCGGCGCGAACGCCCATTGCAACGCGGCGACCGCATCCGCATCGCCGCCCACCATCAGCGTCAGCGAGCCCTTTTCCGCCGCGGCCGCGCCGCCCGAAATACCCGCATCGACATAACGCACGCCGCGCTCGGCGAAGCGTTGCGCGAGGCGGATCGTCGAACTGGCAGCGGCCGTGCTCAGATCCACGACGATCTGTCCTGCGCGACAGTGCGCGAGCACGCCGCCCTCGCCTTCGACAACCGCTTCGACCACCTTGCTGTCCGGCAACGACATCATCACGACGTCCGCGAACGCGAGCACTTCGCCCAGCGTGCCCGCCGCCTTCGCGCCCGCCGCGTCGATGCGTTCGCGCGCGGTGTCGTAGCCGAGCACCGCGATGCCCGCATCGACGAGGCGCCGTGTCATGCGCCCGCCCATGTTGCCGAGACCGATAAAGCCGATCCGTTCCTTGTTCATGAATTGCATTCCTCCTTCAAAATCAGAAATCGACATCCTTCGTTTCCGGGCCCATCAGCGCGCCGATCATGCCGATCAGTCCGCCCACGCACAGCAGCACGACCGAGGTCAGCCGCAGCGGCATGAAAGCGCCGAGCCAGTTCATATAGAACGCGTAGAACGAAGGGATAATCACCGACAGACTGAAGCCGACGCCGAAACCGGTTGCGCGCACATCCGTCACGAAGCGCTCGTTGATGTACGTGACGATCACGCCCCACGGCGACGTGACGAGCACCGCGAGCACACACACCAGCGCCATGATGGCCGGCAGCGACAGCCCGTCGACGTTCGCCAGCACGTACAGCAGCACCGCGCCGACCGTGGCGATCAACGGGCCGACGATCACGAAGAAGCGGCGCCGTCCGATGCGCTGCGCGATCAGCCCCGCGCCGATGTAGCTGAAAAACAGCACGAAGTACGTGAGCATGAGCGTCGCGCTCATCTGGAAGCCGCTCAGATGCAGCGTCTTCACCAGCAAGCCGGTCGGCAGATAAATCGTGATGATGTTTTGCGTGAGCCAGAAGCCCGTCATCATCACCAGCACCTGCAGCAGGTTGCGCCCGCTCTTGCCGCGCAGCAGGTCGGAGAGCGGCAGCTTGTCGGCGACGACCGCCTTGTCGGCCGCTTCGCTCTTCCAGATCTCCGATTCGGCGACCTTGCGCACGTAGTACATCGTCAGCAGGCCGGCGAGCGCCGCGCCGAGCACGAACGGAATACGCCAGCCCCATTGCGCGTACGGCGAATGCATGCCGTTCAGCGGAAAGAGCGCGAACATCAGCATCGCGACGAGATTGATGGTCACGTAGGCGGCCGGAAAGCCGGCAATGATGAAGCCGCCGACAAACCCGCGTTGCTCTTTCTTCGAGTACTCGATCGCGAGCGGCATCGCCCCTGTATAGCCGCCGCCCAGAAAAATCCCGTCGACGAAACGCAGCAGCACCAGCAGCCAGTACGACACGATGCCGATGCTTTCATAGCCCGGCAGCAATGCGATCAGCAACGTCACCACGCCGAAACCCGAGACCGACCAGATCGACGCCTTACGCCGGCCGATGCGATCCGCGACCATGCCGAACAGCAACGAGCCGACCGGGCGGCCGAGCAGCGTCGTGATGAACACCAGTGACGCGAGGATCGTCTCCATGCCGCTCGACAGATGCGGCGGCTGGAAATATCCGAGTACCGGTGACAACACCACCACCGGCAGATAGATGTCGAACATGTCGATGAACTCGGAGAAGAACGCGCCCTTGATCGCGTTGTGTCTCTTCGTTTCGATCGACTGCTCGCCCTCCGACATTACAACGTCATTCCCAGTCAACGCTTTCATCTCTGTCTCCGTTTCGTTGTTCGCACCGTGCGGCGATGCGGTTCTCTCTGTGCTTGCCCGTGCTGTCAGCCGTTAGCTGTCCGGATGGGTCGACGGCTCAGGCCGCGCCTGTTTCCGCTTCGTACGCCTTGATCGCCTCGCTCGCGACGCGAAAGGCCGCGAGCGCGAGCGGCGCGCCGCAATAGACGGCCGCCTGCATCAGCACCGCACGGATCTCTTCCTTGCTCACGCCGTTGCGCAGCGCGCCCTTCACGTGCACCGACAGTTCGTGGTGCTGGCTCATCGCGGTGAGCATGCCGAGGTTCAGCATGCTGCGCGTCTTGAACGACAGCGTCGGGTCGCCCCAGATGTCGCCCCAGCAACTTTCGGTGACGAACTTCTGCATCGGCCGGTTGAAGTCGTCGGCGTTGGCCCACGATTTTTCGACGTGGGCGGCGCCCAACACTTCCTTGCGATTGTCGAAACCTTTGTTGAAGCGGTCGTTGTTATCCATCGTGTTTCCTCTGTGGTTCAAATCCATGGTTGATTGCCTGACCGGATGATTGTCGGACAGGTCAGGCGCGGAAATTTTTTTGCGGCAGTGCCGGCCGCCGCGCTTCAATCCACGCCGTAGCCGACCAGCGCCTTGGTTTCCAGATACTCGCGCAGGCCCGCTTCGCCCCATTCGCGGCCATTGCCCGAGCGCTTGTAGCCGCCGAAAGGCGCGCCGAAATCGGCGGGCGGGTAATTCAGGTGCACACCGCCGGCGCGCAATGCGCGGCCGACCTTGCGCGCCCGCGCCACATCCGCGGATTGCACGTAGGCCGCGAGGCCGTAATCAGTGCCGTTGGCAATCTCGATCGCCTGCTCCTCCGAGTCGTACGGGATCATCGACAACACCGGCCCGAAGATTTCCTCGTGCGCGATGGTCATCTCCGGCGTGACATCGGCGAATACGGTCGGGCGTGCGTAATAGCCCTTGCCGATGCCGTCCGGGCGGCCCGTGCCCCCCGTGACAAGCCGCGCGCCTTCGTCGATGCCCGTCTGGATCAGCGCCTGGACGCGCTTGAACTGGTTCGCGTTGACGAGCGGTCCAAGCTGCGTGGCCGGGTCGTCGGTCGGTCCGAGCCGATAGGCTTGCGCGGCACGCCTCGCGATCTGCGCGGCATCGTTCATCAGATGACGCGGACCAGCATGCGGGTCGGAATCGAGCACGACTGGCCCGAATTCGTGAAGCACCCGGCAACGCCGCGCGTGACCGCCTGATCCAGATCGACGTCGTCGAGCAGAATGTTGGCGGATTTGCCGCCCAACTCCTGAGCAACGCGTTTGACCGTTTCCGCAGCGGACTGCGCGACCAGCACGCCGGCGCGGGTCGAACCGGTGAACGACACCATGTCGATATCCGGATGGCTCGCGATCGCCGAGCCGACGCCCGGCCCGTCGCCGTTGACGAGATTGAATACGCCCGCCGGCACGCCCGCTTCGTCGAGCACCTCGGCAAAGAGCAGCGCGCTTAACGGCGAATACTCGCTTGGCTTGAGCACCATCGTGCAGCCGGCCGCGAGCGCCGGCGCGATCTTCACGACGATCTGATTGACCGGCCAGTTCCACGGCGTGATCAGTCCGCACACGCCGATCGGCTCGAGCACCACGCGCGTGCTGCCGCGCTGCTCCTCGAATTCGAAGCGTTCGAGCACCTCGATCAGCGCATTCAGATGCGCGGGGCCGCGCGCCGCCTGACCGTTGCGCGCGAACGTGATGGGCGCGCCCATTTCGCGGCGCATCAGCTCGGCGAATTCGTCGTAGCGGCGTTCGTAGATCATGACGATGCGCTTGAGCAGCGCCACGCGTTCGGCGACGCTCGTCGCCGACCATGCCGCAAACGCGCGGCGCGCCGCCACGACGGCGCGATCGACATCTTCGGCATTGCCCATCGCGAGCTTTTCGAAGGGCGTTTCGGTCGCTGGATCGACGACGTCGAACCAGACGGCGGACGCGGGTTCGACCCAACGTCCGCCGATATAAAACTGGGCTGCATGTGACATGACAGGTTCCGGAATCAATGAATCAGAATGCGGGTTCAGGATGCGGCGCCGGGCAGGAGCCGGTACAGCTCGGTGTGATCGGTGGCGGGCGTGGAACGCCGCGCCGCTTCGTCCCACACCTCGGCGCAGGTCGCGCCGAACGTCATGGGATGCCCCACCGCCCGCGCGAGCGCGTGAGCGATCTTCAGGTCCTTGTTCATCAGCTGCAACGCGAAGCCGGAAGCGAAGGTGCCGCTCAGCATGAACTGCTTCGCCTTGTTTTCCGAGGTATTGCTGCGGCCCGTCGACGCATTGAGCACGTCCGTCATCACCTGCGGATCGATACCGAAGCGGCTGGCAATCTGCAGCGCCTCGACCGTGGCCGCAACGCTCGCCGCGGACACGTAGTTATTGAGCGCCTTGGCCGCATGCCCGGCGCCCGCCGTGCCGATATGCAGCACGTTCGTGCCCATCGCGCCGAGCAGCGGCTTGCAGCGCGCGAGCACGTCCGCATGGCCGCCGGCTAGAATCGCCAGGGTGCCTTCCTTCGCGCGCTTGACGCCGCCCGACACGGGCGCATCCAGATACGCGAGACCCTGTGCTTCGAGCGTCCTGCCGAGTTCGCGCGAGCGCTCCGGTTCCGACGAACTCATGTCGATGACCACGGCGCCTTGCGCGAGCCGCGCGGCCCAGCCGTGGTTGTCCGCGTCGCCGAGCACCACGGCCTCGACGATCGCCGAGTTGGGCAGCATGGTGATCAGGGCGTCAAGCGATGCCGCGTGGTCCGCGCTCAGGCGGTGCGAGCCAGTCTGATCGGCCAGCGCCTCGGCGCGAGCGGCGTCGGCGTCGTCGATGAACAGTTCGAAGCCGGCCTTGCGCAGGCGCTGCACCATCGGCGCGCCCATCATGCCGAGGCCGATGAAACCGACCCGTTTGGCTTGTGTCATGAGCCCGCTCTCCTAGCGCAGCGCCGAGAAGGCGGTCGGCGTGAGGAAGTGGTTTTCGATGCGCTCGACGATCGGCTTGTCGGCTTCCGTCGCCGCCCGTTTGGCGATCCACTCGGGATCGGCCTGAAACGCGTTCCACTTCTGCTCGCGCTCCGCGAGGCTGTCCCACTTCACCATATAGGTCAGCGCGTGATTGCTCGGACCGATCAGCGTGGTCCAGAAACCGATCTGTTCGATACCGTACTTTTCGAAAAAACCGAGCGTGGTCGACGTGAAGCGCTCGAGCAACGCCGGCAGGCGCGTCGGCGCGCAATGGTAAATACGCATTTCAACGATCATGTACGTCTCCTTGTCAGATGATCAGATGGCCGCAGCCAATGAGTTTTTTGCCCGCGACGGTTTTCAGTCCGCCAGCCCTTCGCCCGACGACCAGCGTTCGACGTACCTGACGAGTTCGGTCATGTCGCGTTTCGCGCCGTCCTGCATCGCCGCGTAATTCCACACCTGACGGGCCACACTGCCGACCCACATCGGCACGCCGAGCGCCTGACATTCGTCGACCGCGAGGCCGATGTCCTTGCACACGCTGCCGACCGGAAAGCCGAAATCGAAGCTGCCCGGCAGCACATGCTTGGGGAACTTGTCCATCGTCGCGCCGTTCTTGCCGCTGCCCGAATTGATCACCGACATCATCACTTCCGGATCGAGGCCGCCGCGCACGCCGGCGACGAACGCTTCCGACGTGATCGCAAACGCGGTGGACGACAGCATGTTGTTCAGCAGCTTGAGCAACTGCCCCTGGCCCGGCTGGTCGCCGACCACGAATACCTTGCCGAGCGCCTCGAAAAGCCCGCGCACCTGATCGAGCGCAGCCGGCTTGCCGGCCATCATGATCGCTAGCGTGCCCTTCTTCGCGCCGGCGGCGCCGCCGCTCACCGGTGCATCGACGGTGTCGATGCCCTTCGCGAGCAGGCCGTCGGCCACTTCCTTTTCCATGCGCGATCCGACCGTGGACAGATCGACGAGAATCTTCACCGCGCCGCCTTCGCTCAGTCCGCCTTCGCCGAGCGCGACCTGCCTGAAGATGGCCGGCGTAGGCAGGCTCGTGAATACGATGCGCGCGGAGTCGGCCACATCCTTCACGGAGGTCGCCGCGCGCGCGCCGATCGCCGTCAATTCCGCGACCGCCCGTTCATCGCGATCGAACACGACGAGCGTGTGGCCCGCCTCGATGAGACGGCGCGCCATGGGCCGCCCCATCACGCCTACACCGATAAAACCGATCGTGTTGTTGCCTTGTTCACTGCTCGACATGACTATCCTCATCTGTTTGAAAGCTGTTTCGTTACGCCGGCTCAGGCCGCGCGCGCGAGCCGCATCAGCGCCGCGGCATCCGTTTCGCTGTCGAATCGCCACAGCGCATCGAGCAGCGGCTGCGGGGCCACGCCCGAGCCGCCGTAGGCGGCCAGATCGCGCAGTTTCGCCGCGAGTTCGACATCGGCGAGCGGCGCCGCGAGACTGCCGCGCGCCGCCTGAATGCGCCGCGACACCGTTTCGCCCGAGCGCAGCACGACGGCCACCTGGGCCGATTCCACCGGCCACGACGCATCGTCGATAAAGCGCAGGCGCGCGCCGAACGCACGCAGCGACGGGTTGGCGACCGCGCTGTCGCTGAACTGCGCGAGGCCCGCTTTGCCGGTCGCCAGCACGACGGCGACCGCATGCTGGGCGCTGACCTGCGACTCCCGGCCGCTGCGCACGTTCGGCCGGTCGGTGCGTTCGCGCAGCAACGGATGTCCGGTCAGCTCGACCCGCTCGACCTCGTCCACGGTCCAGTGCGCGTCGCGGCGCAGATCGAGACACGCATCGATCACCGGGTTCAGCACCACGCCGCACGGATAGGGTTTATAGGTGTTCGACAACAGCGCCCATTCGCGGCCGAGTTCACGCGTCAGTGCCTCGACATCCGGCTTCGCTGCGGTGACACGCAGGAAACCGTGCGTGCCTTCGAGCGGCGCATCGGGGCCGGAGAAGTCGTCGGCGGCGAGCAGCGCGGACAGCAAACCATTGCGCGCCGCGTTGCCGACACTGATGCTCTTGGCCATCGTGCCGAGCGTTTCCACCAGACCGCCGGCCTGCGCCGACGCATTACCGAGTGCCCACCCGATCTGTTGCGCGCTCAGACCCTGCGCTTTGGCAAGCGCCGCCGCCGCGCCGAACACGCCGCAGGTCGAAGTGATATGCCAGCCGCGCCGATAGTGCTCGGGCGAAACCGCGTTGCCGATCCGGCACTCCACTTCCACGCCGACGACGAACGCGAGCAGCAGTGCTTCGCCACTCAGCGGGCGGGCGTGCGGATCGACCTCCGCGAGCGACTCGGCGAACGCGAACAGCGCGGCGGCGACCGGTGCGCTCGGATGGATGATCGTCGGTATATGCGTGTCGTCGAAGTCGAACACGTTCGCGCTCATGGCGTTGAGCGCCGCGGCATTCAGCATGTCGAAGCGCTCGCGGCGCCCGATCACGCCCGCCCCCTCGCCTGCGCTAAAGCGTTGATAGGTGCGCACGGCCTTCGCGAGCGTCGGGTCGGAGCAGCCGGCCAGCGCGACGGCCACATAGTTGACGAGCGAGCGCTTTGCTTCGTGGCGCACGGCGGCGGGCACGTCTTGCCAGGTCGTATCCGCTACCCATTGCGCGACTTGCTGCGTCACCTGGGCGGCATCGCCGATCGGGCTGGTCCGGCTTGAACTGCTGTCTGACTGTGCTGCCATGTGCGGAGTCGTCCTCTACCAGATGTCTCTGTTGATTCGCTGCGCCGCCGCGTGCGGATGCACCGCACGCGGGCCGCGCTTACACTTTTGTGGCCGAAGCCGCGCGGGTGTCGACGGCCGCGCCGGACGCGTCGATCGGGTCGCTGACTTCGGCGGCGATCGATTCGAGCGAACGCTTCCTCGTCTCGGCGCCGAGCACGCCGACAATCACTGCCTGCACGAGCAGCGTGCCGACGATCAGCGTCAGCACGCCGGCGATGCCGAAGCCCGTGAACGCCCACGCCACGACATACGGCACGGCGATGCTGACCGCGCGCCCCGCCGTATTCGACACGCCCGAGCCACGCAGGCGCAACTCGGTCGGAAACAGTTCCGGCACGTAGGTCGCGACGCTGAACGACGACAGCACATAGATACAGCACGTAATCGCGAAGCCGAGCGCTGTGATCGTCACTTCCGACTGCGCGAACGGATAGGCCGCGCCAAAGGCCGCGCATATCAGCGAAAACAGTACGATGCCCCACTTCCGGCCGACACGCTCGGCAAGCCCGAAGGCGATCAGGGAGCCGACCGGGCCGCCCGCGAACATCACGCTCGTCAGGCCGAGCGAATTCGATACGCTGTGCCCCTGCTTGACGAGAAAGGTCGGAATCCAGCTGACGAATGCGTAGTTGACGATAAAGAGCGCGACCAGCACGGTGATGCCGGTAATGGTGCGCGTGAGGAGACGGCGTGAGAACAGATCGCCGAGACGCCCATTGCCCGGCGCCGCGCGGCGCGGCTGTTGGGCCGCCGCGGCGATCGCCGTGGCGGAATCGACGCCGCATGCCGTTTCGATGCTCGACACGATCCGATCCGCTTCATCGGCGCGGTCGCGCGAAGCCAGCCAGCGCGGCGACTCCGGCATCGACTTGCGCAGGAACCAGACGAACAGCGCGCCGCAGCCCGCGATCGCGAACATCCAGCGCCAGCCGTATTGCGGCACGATCAGCCAGCCGAGGAAAGTCGACAGAAACAACGAGGTGTTGATGATCAGATTGAGGATCGTGCCGAAGCGGCCTCGCCAGGCGGCCGGAATGAATTCGCTCAAGGTACCGTAGCCGACCACGATTTCGGCGCCCATGCCGATTCCCATCACGAGACGGAAGAAAATCAGCCAGTACATGGACGGCGCGAGCGCCGCGGCGATCGACGCGAAGCCGTAGATACCCAGGTTGAACTGGTAACAGAAGCGCCGCCCGAAACGATCGCCGAGCAGGCCCGAGAGCCACGCGCCCGACATCATGCCGACGAACGTGACGGACACGAACATCGCATTGAGCTTCAGCGTGGATTCGCCGCTATGGATCATCGCGGCAAGCACGGTGCCGGCAATGTAGATATCGAACGAGTCGAAGTACATGCCCGCGGCAATCAGCCCGAGCAACCGCCAGTGATAACCGGACAGCGGCAGGCTGTCCAGCCGGTATCCAATCGTCGCTTCGTTCTGCATGGATGCTGTCTCCGTCAATGTCTTTGTTCTGGTTCCGTAGCTTCCACCACCGCGCTCGCTCGCTCAATGTGAGCGTTAACATGAAAGTGGATTATATTCCTGTCATACAATCGGTCAAGACGAGATTGCCTGTTCCACAGCTTCTTTTGTGTTGCAGTGCACGAGGTTCGGAGGCGCGGTGGCACGACAAATCCGCGCGGCCATCCTTGCGACAAGCAGGCTTAGATAGCGCTATCATTCGAAGCGCTCGGGAGACGGCGAAACGGCACTCTCCCCGACATCTCCCGCGAACAGACCAGGCATCAGTCAGTCTGCTCGCGACGCGTCGTTGCAGGAAGCCGGTTCAGGCCACGCCGGCACTGAGCCAGGATGACTCCTGCGACTTAGGTGGCGAGCCAGCCGCCATCGACGGGCAGCATCGCGCCCGTCATCTCCGCCGCCGCATCGCCGCACAGGAACACCACCAGATCCGCGACATGCGAGGCCTGCACAAAATGGCCGGTGGGCTGTTTGCCGGCCAGAAAGCGCTCGATGGCCGTTTCGCGATCCAGTCCCTCCACCGCCATCAGCGCCCGGATGCGATTCTCGCTGGTCGGCGTATGCACGGCGCCCGGACAGATCGCGTTGCAGGTGATGCCCTGCCCCATGGTTTCGGCGGCCACCGCGCGCGTTAGACCGAGCAGTGCGGACTTGGTCGTCACGTAATCGACTCGATTCACTGTGCCGCGCATGCCGTACACCGAAGTCATGTTGAAAATGCGGCCCCAACCGCGCTCGCGCATGCCCGGCAGCGCCAGACGGATCGCATGGAACGCCGCGCTCAGATTCACCGAGAGCGCCTGCTCCCATTTGTCGACGGGAAACGCTTCGATCGGCGCGAAATGGCGCACCACCGCATTATTGATCAGCACGTCGATGGCGCCGGCGCGTTCGATCGTGTCGAACATCATCCGCTCGACGGCTCTCGCATCGCCGAGATCCACCTGCAGATAATCGGCGCGATAGCCGTGCTTGCGCTCGAACGCCACGCGCGCCGGCTCGACCGCCTCGGGCGTTTCGACACCGTGCAGCACGACCCGGCAGCCCGCGGCTGCAAGCGCATCGGCCATCGCCAACCCCAGCCCATGCGACGAGCCTGTTACGAGTGCAATTCTCCCCTTCATTCGGCAATTTTCCCTGTCGAAAGCAGGCCCGTTGCCAGGCCGTAGCGAAACAGCAGCGTTTGCCGTTTCTGAATGATAGCGCTAACTTAACCGAAAAGAACTGGCGCCGCAACATAGGAAATTGCCCGGGAACGGGCAGAGGAAGTCGAGCGAAACCAGCTGCGGCGCCGCTGGGTGGGCATGACCGAGCAACGCCGGCAAGCGGTGCGAACCGCACAAAACGCAAGGGGCGCATTGCGCGCCCCTGTGTTCATCTGCAATAAAATGGCAACGTCAGGTGCTTTCGCGCTGAATGATTTCGAAACCGAGATCGAGCCTCGCCGGTTCGACCGGCTCGTTGCGCATGCGTTGCAACAGCGCCTCGGCACTGCGCCGGCCGATCTCGAGGCGAGGCAGGTTCAGGCAAGTCAGGCGCGGCACCGTGTGGCGCAGGATGTCGAGATCGTCGAAACCGGCAATCGCGACGCGTTCCGGCACCTTCCAGTTGCGCCGCTGCGCTTCGAACAGCGCGCCGACGGCGAGCACGTCGCCCGCGAAGAATATCGCGTCCACTTCAGGCGCGCGCTGCATCATGTCCACCATTGCATGGGCGCCGGAGGTCAAACCGCCCTCCACTTCGCGCACCAGCGCGGGGTTGCGCTCGCGACCGAGCGCGGCGAGCGCCGCGTGGTAGCCCTTCAGGCGTTCACGGGCGCGCATATTGTTCCTGGTGGCGAGGCAGACAAAGCCGATCGACTTGTAGCCGCGTCCCGCCAGATACAGGGTCATTTCCTTGGCCGCGTTGAAATTCGAGTAGCTGACGGCCATGTCGAGCGGCGCGCGCACGAGGTCGCCCGTCTCAACAATGGGAATGCCGGCGGCGCGGATCAACTGGACCGCGCGCGGCGTATGCACGGTGTCGTGCAGCACGAGGCCGCACACGCGCTGCGCGATAAACGCATCGATCAGCGCCTCTTCTTCTTCGAGCGAGTAGCCGCTGTCGGCCAGCAATAACTGCATGCCGGCGCCGCGCAACACGTCGGCGCAACCTTTGATGCTGTGCGAATACAACGAATTCTGGATGCTGGGGACGATCTGGCCGACCACATTCGAGCGGGCCGACGCGAGGTTCGACGCGATGTGATTCGGAACATAGCCGATGCGGCGCACCGTATCGAGCACCAGCTTGCGGGTTTCCTTGGAAAGCCGTTCAGGTTCGTTGAGCGCGCGCGACACGGTCATCAAGGATACGTTGGCCGCCTTCGCAACGTCGATCATGCGCACCGCCTGCCCGCCCGGGCGTGTCTTGCCCACGCTCCCGCCCGTTTTCCGCACGGTTTTCGACGCGGCTTTCGACGCGGTTTTCACTTCGCCTCCCGGCCCGCCCGCCAACCTGATCTTGCCGTCCTCGACGGCCGCCACACGCTTTTTCACTCGCCCATCCAGCTCTTTGATTTGATGGCTGATTGTAGCGTAAGCGAGGCGTCGTTCCGGGCGGTCCCGCAGCAACCGACGAAGCGAAACACCGCTCGGACCGCGCCCGCGACATCGCAACACAAGCCGCCGGCCACTTGTTATGATAGCGCTCTCATTCCTTGGGAACAGGAGACAGCCGCCATGACAGCCGCACCCGAAAATTACAGGATTTACGCCATCAAGTACGCCCATCACGACCGTCCGGCCCGCGACAACTTCATTGGCGGCGATCCGCACGACGTGAACATGCCGCTCGACTATTTCGTGTGGGCGGTGGTCGGAGAAAGCCGCACCTTTCTCGTCGACACAGGTTTCGACGCCGAAGTGGGCGCGAAGCGCCGCCGCACCATCACGCATTCGGTCGAAGAGGGACTTGGCGCAATCGGCATTCGCCCCGACGCGGTCGAAGACGTGATCGTCACGCATATGCACTACGACCACGCCGGCAACCGTTCGTTGTTCCCGAAGGCGCGCTACCACCTGCAGGATCGCGAAATGGCGTATTGCACGGGCCGCTGCATGTGCCATGGCGCACTGAACCACCCGTTCGATCCGGAAGACGTCAAATCGATGGTCGGCCGCATTTTCGACGGCCGGGTGGCGTTTCACGACGGCGCGTCGAACCTCACCGCGGGATTGAGCGTGCATCGCGTCGGCGGCCACACCGACGGCCTGCAGGTGGTGCGCGTGCATACGGAGCGCGGCTGGGTCGTGCTCGCTTCCGACGCATCGCACCTGTACGCGAACATGGAACAGAGCCGCCCGTTCCCGGCGGTGTACAACGTGGGTGACATGATCGAGGGCTTCCATCGCGTGCACGAACTGGCGGACTCCGCGCAACACGTCGTGCCGGGCCACGACCCCGCCGTGCTCACGCGTTATCCCGCGCAAAGCAAGGAAACCGAAGGCTGGATCGTGCGGCTCGACGCCCCGCCACGGTGAGGGTGCCGCGCGAGCGTCGGCGGCGGTTCTTCATCGGGCGGCCGGCACGGTCCATACGGCCGGCCGGCTTCGCTATTCGCACTGATATGAAGCGTTTCCAGCACCGTATTGGTGAGTTTTAAGCAAAGACTAAAGAAGTTCTCCAACCGGTCGATAGTCTGATCAGGGGGTTTTCCCGCCTTCGGACCTGACCCAGGTCCGGCGTTCCCCGCATGGAGAATCGCAGTGAAACGTCTGGCTTATGGCGTCCGTGACAAAAGCTTCGCGGTCGAGCGGCGGCGCCCATGAAACGCAACCTGTTCTTCCGGTTTCTCGCGCGCCTTCGCGTCGGCCGTAAGCTGCTGCTGATCTATCTGCTCGACCTGAGCGCCGTGCTGTATATCAGCGGCATCCTGATCCACGAGAAATACATTGCGATCGACTTCTCCGATAAGGAGCTGGTCGGCAATGCCTACGTCGCGGCCGCGCACGACGCGCTCATCGACTTCTCGCTGGCAGGCGCCGGGCAGCCGCGCATACCCGCCCAATTGCAGCGCACGGCGAGCGGGCTCGCCGACGCGGAACGCCGCTATGGCGCGAACATGCAGAGTGCCGAGCTCAATGCGCGCGTGCTCGCGGCGCTCACAGCCAGCGCCGCGCCGCATGCGAGCGCCGCCACCGTGGACGGCGGCCTCGAAGCGACGCGCGAACTGGTGACGCGGGTCGGCAACCAGTCGAACCTGATTCTGGATCCGGACCTCGACAGCTATTACTCGATGTCGCTATCGATCCTGCGTTATCCGGAGTTGCTCGGCGACGTCAACCGGATGGGCCGCCACCTGCACGATGCCGGCGCGAGTGGCCGGACGGCACGGATGAGCCACGACGAAATGCGCACCCGCTACCTCGTGCTGGAGGGGCAACTCGACGCGGTGCTGCAGGGGCTGCACTCCGACTATGCGGAGGCGGCGGCCACGAACGGCAAGCTGACCGAGACGATCGGCCCGCCGGTCGCGCGCATGCTCGCGGCGATCGACGCGTACCGCCGTGTGGCCGGCGCCGCGGTCGATGCCGGCTCCGGGGACGCCACGCTCGCCGCGCTCGATGCCGCGCAGCAGCGCGTGGTGCTGAGCGTGAGCGACGCGTGGAGCGCGACGGGCAACCAGCTCGAAAGACTGCTGCATGAGCGCGTGCGCGGGCTCTTCGAGCGGATGTGGCTGCATCTGGGCACGGCGCTATTTCTGCTGTGCGCGATCCTGAGCATGGTGTATTTCGTCGCACAGCAGATCTCGCGCCCCCTGCGCCAGCTCGCGCGCGTGATGGACACGGTGCGGCGCACGGGCGACCATTCGCTGCGCGCCCGCTGGCATAGCCAGGACGAGATCGGGCAGCTCGTGCGGGGCTTCAACGACATGCTCGCGCAGCTCGATCGCGAGCGCGACGTGCAGAAGGAACTCGCGGCAACCGCGCGCGCGTCGGCCGCCCAGTACGCGCTCGTCGAGGCGACCCCGGTGCCGATGGTCGTGACCGCGATTCCGGGCCACGAGGTGTTGCACGCTAACAAGCCCGCGCTTTACTGGCTGAACGGCTGCACGGTCGACCCGTGGGCCGTCGGTCTCGACTCGGAGGTGCGCGCGCGTTTCTTCCAGCAGCTCTCCGACCGCGAGGAAGTCGACGAATTCGAGGTGCACTGGAAAGCGGCCCGGGAATCCACCTGGGCCATGCTGTCGGCGCGGCGTCTCGACTTTCAGGGGCGCGACGCCGTGCTGACCGCGTTCACGCCGATCAACCAGATCAAGCTGATGGAGCAGCGTCTCGAGTTGTGGGGCAAAGTATTCGAGGCCTCATCCGAAGCGATCCTGATTCTCGACGCGCAACGACGGCTCGTCACCGCCAACGCCTCGTTCTATCGTGCGACGGGCTATCGCGCCGACGACGTGACGGGCAAGGAGCCCGCTTTCCTGTTCGGCTCGCAGGAGAACGACGACATTCTGCCGGCCGCGATCGATTCCGTCGATCGCCGCAGCACATGGCATGGCGAAGCGCACGTGCGGCGGCGCGCGGGCAGCGACTATCCGGCGTGGCTGATGGTGAGCGCGGTGCGCGACCGGCGCGCGAATCTGTCGCACTACATCTGCACGCTGATCGACATCACGGACCGCAAGAAGAGCGAAGCGCGCATCCAGTTCCTCGCCGAACACGACGTGCTGACGGAGTTGCCGAACCGCGAGCTGTTCGTGAAGCGCCTCGGCGTCGTGCTCGGCAACGCGCGCCGCACGGGGCAGCGCGTCGCGGTGCTGTTCATCGATCTCGACCGCTTCAAGAACATCAACGATTCGCTGGGCCATCACATCGGCGACAGCCTGCTGCGCTCCGTTTCGCGGCGCCTGTTGCAGGCCGTGCGCAGCAACGACACGGTGAGCCGGCTCGGCGGCGACGAGTTCACGGTGATCCTGAACGGCGTCAGCAACGCGGCGGATGTCACGCGCACGATCGAGGAGCGTTTGCTGCCGCTCGTGCGCCAGCCGCACGAGGTCGGCGGCGTCACGCTGCAGGTGTCGTGCAGTGTCGGCGTGGCGCTGTTCCCTGACGACGGCGAGGACATCGAAACGCTGATGCAGAACGCCGACGCCGCGATGTATCAGGCGAAGGGCGCGGGGCGCAATCTCGTCAAGTTCTTCGCGCCCGATATCGCCGAACGCACCCGCTACCGGCTGACGCTCGAAGCCTGCCTGCGCTGCGCCATCGCGATGCACGAGTTCCGGCTGGAATATCAACCATGCGTCGATGCGCACACGGGCGAACTCGTGGCCGTCGAAGGGCTGCTGCGTTGGAACAGCCCGCAGATCGGCATCGTCTCGCCCGCGCAATTCATTCCGGTCGCGGAAGACACGCGGCTCATCATTCCGATCGGCGCGTGGGTGATCGACGAAGCATGCCGGCAGATCGCCGCGTGGGACGCGCAAGGCCAGATGCCGCTACGCGTGTCGATCAACCTGTCGGCCATCCAGCTGCGTGACGCGGACCTGATCGGCACGCTCGCAGGCAGTCTCGCGCGGTATGGCGTCGAACCGGGGCGGCTCGAACTCGAAATCACCGAGACCGTGCTGATGGACAACGCGGAGAACTATCTCGCCACGATCAACGCAATCCGCGCGCTCGGGGTCAAGCTCGCACTCGACGATTTCGGCATCGGCTATTCGAGCCTGAGCTATCTGAACCGCTTTCCGCTCGACCGGCTCAAGATCGATCGCGCGTTCGTGCTCGACATGCTCGATGCCCGCGCGGACCTCGCCATTGTCCGCGCGATCATCGAACTCGGCCACGAGCTGGGTCTGCGGGTGGTCGCCGAGGGCGTCGAGAGCGAACACCAGGCTCGCATTCTGCGTACGATTGGTTGCGACGAACTGCAAGGCTTCCTGTTCTCCAAATCGTTGTCGCCGGCCGATTTGTGGTCGTGGACTCAGGCTCGCATGGTGGCGTGAGGCGCGGCGCGCTCTGTCAGGGCCGCGGGTACGGTGTTTTCGCGGCAACGCCGGCGCGCTCGACGGCCGCCCGCGACGTTGCCGCTCGCCGGACCGGATAAAGTCGCGGCCATTTTCGCTGCAAATGCCGGTTTTCCCACATACCGCCAGCTTACGACTTGTCATCCTGATGACTCAGGCGTGCGGCGGGAGAATGCCATGTCGGTCTATGTGGATGAAGGGTTCAGGCCCTGTGTCACGGAATGCGCGACGGTCGCGTTCCGGGTGTGCTGTGATGATCGGGCGCAGATTTTCGAGGTCAGCGCCGAAGCACTCGTGACTTTTTGCGGGGCGGCGAGCAAGCGCAAGCAAGACCTGCTCGTCGCATTCGAAGATGCGCAGCTGGAAATTCTCTCGGTCGCCGCGCAGAAGTGGACTTTCAGACCGACCGAGCCGGTGCGTCTCGGCCTCGACGAATTCCGAATGGTCAGACATTAGATAGCCGTCGTGCCAGAATAGCGTCATGACCTGGATCGCCGCCCTGCCGATGTATAACGTCACGCCCGCGCTCGCCTTCGAGTGGCGTGAGTGGCTCGCCGACGTGCTGCGCATGGTCAAACCGGCGTGCCGCATCGTCGAACCGGACGAGGAGTTGCATGGCTTCTGGCGGCGCCCCAACCTGCTGATCTCGCAGACCTGCGGCTATCCATTCATGCACGGCTTGCACGAACAGGTGCAACTGATCGCGACGCCGCGCTTCGACGCGCCGGGTTGCGAGGGCGCCCATTATTCGAGCGTGCTGGTGACGCGCGCGGATGCGCCGTTCGATACGCTCGCGGCGTGCCGCGGCGCACGGGCCGCCTACAATCAGGACGACTCCAACAGCGGCATGAACGTGTTCCGCCACGCGGTGGCGCCGTTCGCGCGCGCCGGCCTGTTTTTCAGCGCGGTGTTGCGAACCGGCTCGCATCTCGGCTCGTTGCGCGCGGTGGCGGAAAATCGCGCGGATGTCGCGGCGATCGATTGCGTGACCTTCGCTTTCGTGTGCGACGAAATGCCGGAACTGGCCCGGCAGGTTCGCCGCATCGGCACCACGGCGCCCTCGCCGGGCCTGCCCTTGATTGCATCCGACACGGTGCCCGCGGCGACAGTCGAAGCACTGCGCGAAGCGTTGAACGAGGTGCTCGTGATCCAGCCCGAGCGGGCGAAACGCCTGCGATTGCAGGGGTTTTCCGTGTTGCCGCGCTCGGACTACGACCGCATCGAGCAACTCGAAAACGAAGCGCGCGCCGTCGGCTACACGCGCCTCGGCTGAGCCGCAGCTTTACGGCTGCTGCACTTCCAGCACCAGAAGCTGCGCGCCGTCGCTCACCTGATCGCCGACTGCATACAGCACCTCCGAGACCGTGCCGGCAGCCGGCGCACCGATGGTGTGCTCCATCTTCATCGCTTCCATCACGATCAGCGGCGCACCCTTCTCCACCACCGTGCCCGGTTCGACCAGCACCGCGATCACCTTACCCGGCATCGGCGCGGTCAAACGGCCTTCGCCGCCTTCGGCATCCGCCGCGTGCGCGAGCAGGTTTTGCCACTCGAACGCCAGCGATTCGCCGAGGCAGAACACATGGAACGTATCGCCGTCGACGAACACACGGCCGGTTGCGCGCGCGTCGCCGATGATCGCGCGCAATTCGTGCGGCCCGCTGCCGTCCGACCACTTGAAGTCCTCGCGCACGCCGCCGTGTTCGAGCGTTTGCGTGGCGCCGTCGCGCGCGAATGTGACCGTGAAGTGGCTGTCGCTGTCGTTCCCCGTGCTGCCGCCGTCCAGATTGCGCCAGCCGAGCGTCTGCGTATAGCCGCCATTCAGGCGCCAGTGCGACAATGCATCCCACGGCGACGCGCCGTGCGCGGTGCCGCCTTCACGCGTGAGCAACGCCGCGCAGGCGAGCGCCAACGCTTCCTTGAACGGCTTCTTGCGCGGTGCGAACAAGGCGTCGTGGTGCCGTTCGATCAACCCCGTGTCGAGATCCGCTGTTGCAAACGGCTCGCTCGCGACAATGCTCTGCAGGAACTCGACGTTGGTGTGCGGACCGACCACCTCGCACGCATGCAACGCGCGGCTCAAACGCGCGAGCGCCTCTTCACGCGTGGCGCCGTGCACGATCAGCTTGGCGATCATCGGATCGTAGAACGGCGTGATGGTGTCGCCCTCGCGCACGCCGCTGTCGATACGCACCGGCGCTTTACGGCCCGGCTCACCGAGACCAGACGCATCGATCGCGAATTCCACGCCTTCCGGCATGCGCAGATGCTTGAGCGTGCCGGTGGACGGCAGGAAGCCGCGCGCCGGATGCTCCGCGTAGATACGCGCTTCGATTGCGTGACCGTCGATCTTCAACTGTTCCTGCGTGAGCGGCAGCGGTTCGTCGGCGGCGACGCGCAGCTGCCATTCCACCAGGTCCTGTCCCGTGACCATTTCCGTGACCGGATGTTCGACCTGCAGGCGCGTGTTCATTTCCATGAAATAGAACTCGCCCGTGCTGGTCATGATGAACTCGACGGTGCCCGCACCCACGTAATTCACCGCGCGCGCGGCGGCCACCGCGGCCTCGCCCATTTCGCGCTTGATTTCAGCGGACAATCCGGGCGCCGGCGCTTCTTCCAGCACTTTCTGGTGACGCCGCTGCACCGAGCAATCGCGATCGAACAGATACACGGCGCCGCCGCGACGATCCGCGAACACCTGCACTTCCACATGACGCGGCCGCGTCAGGTATTTTTCGATCAGCACGCGATCATTGCCGAAGCTGCTCGCGGCTTCCCGCTTGCACGACGCCAGCGCCGCCACGAAATCCTCACTGCGCTCGACCACGCGCATGCCCTTGCCGCCACCGCCGGCGCTGGCTTTGAGCAGCACCGGATAACCGATCGCATCCGCCTCGCGGTGCAAAAGCTGCGGGTCCTGGTCGTCGCCGTGATAGCCTGGCACGAGCGGCACCGCGGCCGCATGCATCAGCGCCTTCGCGGCGGCCTTCGAACCCATCGCGGCAATCGCCTCGACCGGCGGTCCGATAAAGACGATGCCGGTCGCCTCGCACGCATGCGCGAAAGCTTCGTTTTCCGACAGGAAGCCGTAGCCAGGATGCACCGCCTGCGCGCCGGTGGCGCGCGCGGCTTCGATGATGCGCTCGACGCGCAGATAGCTTTCGGCGGCAGTCGAACCGCCGATATGCACCGCCTCGTCGCAGGCGGCCACGTGTTTCGCGTCGGCGTCCGCATCGGAATAGACGGCCACGCTCGCAATGCCGAGCCGCTTGCAGGTTGCGGCGACGCGGCACGCAATCTCGCCCCGGTTGGCAATCAGGATCTTGTTGAACATGAAGTGTCTCGATGAAGTGTGCCGTTTTTGCGGGGCTGTTGTTCTGGTCAAGGCGCTGCGCGCCTTGGAATCGATGTGTCAGTTGCGCCAGGAAGGCGTTCGTTTTTCGAGGAACGACGCGACGCCTTCGCGGCCTTCCGCGCCGGCACGCGTACGCGCGATGCGCGCCGCCGTGTCTTCGATCATTGCCTCGTTCAACTCACGGCCCGCGATATCCTGCACGAGCTGCTTGCACGCGCGCACGGCTTGCGGACCGTTGACGCAGAGCGTCTCCGCAATCTGCCGCACGATGGCGTCGAGTTGCTCCATGCCCACGGCTTCGCTGACGAGTCCGAGACGCAAGGCCGTCGCGCAATCGAACTGCTCGGCGGTGGTGAAATAGCGGCGCGATGCCTGCTCGCCCAGCGCGCGAATCACGTACGGCGCGATGGTGGCGGGAATCAGCCCGAGCCGCGCCTCCGAAAGGCAGAAGCGCGCGCTTTCGACGGCCACCACGATGTCGCACGCCGAGATCAAGCCCATGCCGCCCGCGTACGCGTCGCCGTTCACGCGCGCGATCACCGGCTTGTTGCAGCGATAGATCGACGACAGCATGTTCGCGAGCAGCATCGCATCGGCACGGTTCTCGTCGTCCGAGTAACCGGCCATCTTCTTCATCCAGTTCAGATCGGCGCCCGCGCAGAACGCCTTGCCGTTCGCGGCGAGCACCACCGCGCGCACGTCGTCGCGATCGTTGAGCGCCGTGAAGGCCGAGGTCACCTCCGCGATCATCGTTTCGTTGAACGCATTGCGCACGTCCGGGCGATTCAAGGTGACCGTGGCGATCGGCCCGGCGAATTCGACAGTCAGTGTTTCGTATTGCATACGTCGCTGCTCCCGCGCTTCGTCGCGCATCGTCACATTCTGAACACACCGAAACGCGTGTCTTCGATCGGCGCGTTCATCGCGGCCGACAGGCCCAGACCGAGCACGTCGCGGGTTTGCGCCGGATCGATCACACCGTCGTCCCACAGCCGCGCGCTCGCGTAGTACGGATGGCCCTGATGTTCGTATTGATCGCGGATCGGCTGCTTGAACGCCTCTTCTTCTTCCGCGCTCCACGTGCCACCCTTGCCTTCGATGCCGTCGCGCTTCACCGTGGCCAGCACCGACGCCGCCTGCTCGCCGCCCATCACCGAGATGCGCGCGTTCGGCCACATCCACAGAAAGCGCGGCGAATACGCGCGGCCGCACATGCCGTAGTTGCCCGCGCCGAACGAGCCGCCGATGATCACCGTGAACTTCGGCACCCTGGCCGTGGCCACCGCCGTCACCATCTTCGCGCCGTTGCGCGCGATGCCTTCGTTTTCGTATTTGCGACCCACCATGAAGCCGGTGATGTTCTGCAGGAACACCAGCGGAATCTTGCGCTGGCAGCACAGCTCGATAAAGTGCGCGCCCTTGAGCGCGGACTCCGAAAACAGAATGCCGTTGTTGGCGATGATGCCGACCGGATGCCCCCAGATATGCGCAAAGCCGGTGACGAGCGTGGTGCCGTAGCGTGCCTTGAATTCGTCGAACGCGGAGTCGTCGACAATGCGCGCGATCACCTCGCGAATATCGAACGGCTTGCGGGTGTCCACGGGAATCACGCCGTACATGCTCTTCACGCCGTAGCGCGGCGGCTTCGGTTCCTGCAACGCGACCGGCACCTGCTTGCTGCGATTCAGATTGCCGACGATGCTGCGCGCAATCCCCAGCGCATGCGCGTCGTTCTGCGCGAGATGATCGACCACGCCCGACAGACGCGTATGCACGTCGCCGCCGCCGAGATCTTCCGCGCTCACCACTTCGCCGGTCGCGGCCTTCACCAAAGGCGGCCCGCCCAGAAAAATCGTCCCCTGATTCTTAACGATGATCGACTCGTCGCTCATGGCCGGCACGTAGGCGCCGCCGGCGGTACATGAACCCATCACCACGGCGATCTGCGGAATGCCCGCGGCGGACAGATTCGCCTGGTTGTAGAAGATCCGGCCGAAGTGATCGCGATCCGGAAACACGTCGTCCTGATTCGGCAGATTCGCGCCGCCCGAGTCGACCAGGTACACACAGGGCAAGTGATTCTCAGCGGCGATTTCCTGTGCCCGCACGTGCTTTTTCACGGTGACCGGATAGTAGGTGCCGCCCTTGACCGTCGCATCGTTGCAGACGATCACGCATTCCTGCCCCGCAATACGGCCAATGCCCGTGATGACACCCGCACCCGGCGCATCGTTGTGATACATGCCATAGGCCGCAAGTTGCGAGAACTCGAGAAACGGCGTGCCCGGATCGAGCAGTTTCTCAATGCGATCACGCGGCAGCAGCTTGCCGCGGCCCGTGTGTTTGTCGCGCGCCGCCTGCCCGCCGCCCAGCGCGAGTTTCTCCACTTTCGCGCGGAGGTCGGCGACCAGCGCTTCCAGCGCCGCCGCGTTGGCGCGGAAGTCGTCCGAGCGCGGATTGAGCTTCGATTCGATGATCGGCATGACGGGCGTCTCCTTCAGGCCGTTTCGGCAAACAGTTCACGGCCGATCAGCATGCGCCGGATTTCGCTCGTGCCGGCGCCGATTTCATAGAGCTTCGCGTCGCGCCACAAACGGCCGACCGGATACTCGTTGATATAGCCATTGCCGCCGAGAATCTGGATCGCCTCGCCCGCCATCCACGTGGCTTTTTCCGCGGTGTAGAGGATCACGCCCGCGCAGTCCTTGCGCACCTGGCGCACGTGGGCCGTGCCGAGCGTATCGAGTTGCCTGCCCACCGCGTACAGATACGCGCGGCATGCCTGCAACGTGGTGTAGAGATCGGCCACCTTGCCCTGAATGAGCTGGAACTCGCCGATCGGCTGACCGAACTGCTTGCGGTCGTGGATATACGGCACGACCGCGTCCATGACCGCGACCATGATGCCCGTCGGCCCGCCCGCAAGCACCGCGCGTTCGTAGTCGAGGCCGCTCATCAGCACCTTCGCGCCGCCGTTCAACTGGCCGAGAATGTTTTCTTCCGGCACTTCCACGTCCTGGAACACCAGTTCGCCGGTATGCGAGCCGCGCATGCCGAGCTTGTCGAGTTTCTGCGCAACGGAGAAGCCCTTCATACCCTTCTCGACGATAAACGCGGTAATGCCGCGTGAATTCGCTTCGGGATCGGTTTTGGCGTACACCACCAGCGTGTCGCAATCCGGGCCGTTGGTGATCCACATCTTTGTGCCGTTGAGCACGTAGTGATCGCCCTTCTTCTCGGCGCGCAGCTTCATGCTGACCACGTCCGACCCCGCGTTCGGCTCGCTCATGGCGAGCGCGCCGATGTGTTCGCCCGACACGAGCTTGGGCAGATACTTCTGTTTTTGCGCTTCCGTGCCGTTGCGATGAATCTGGTTCACGCACAGATTCGAATGCGCGCCGTACGAGAGACCGACCGAAGCCGACGCGCGCGAGATCTCTTCCATGGCGATCATGTGCGCCGTGTAGCCCATGTTCGCGCCGCCGTATTCCTCCGAGACCGTCATGCCCAGCACACCCAGATCGCCGAACTTGCGCCACAGGTCCATGGGAAACTGATCCGTGCGATCGATTTCCGCGGCGCGCGGCGCGATTTCTTTGGCAGCGAATCCCGCAATGCTGTCGCGCAGCATTTCGATTTCTTCGCCGAGCGGGAATTGCAAACCGGGCAGGTTGCTCATTGCTGTGTCTCCAGAGTTCGTTGGCGGGTGGCCTTGGGTAGGCGCCGGCTGGTCCGGATGCGGCTCCGCGGACGGCGGCGGCGCTGTGGACCCGCCCCTGTCGTCCCGCACGAGGCGCAACGTTCAAGCCGCATTTCACGCCAGATTTACGTAAGCGTCAATAGGTATTTTTGAGTATCACTCAGAAACCGTTTCAACCATCAAAAAACCAGCCATAGCGTGATAGGATTGCCATAATGGGACCATTCCGCACGCTTTCGTATCGAACTCTCGAACCAAATCTGAACTGGACTCATATGACGGTTGCCACCAAGGCCGAGTTACCCGCCTCGCGCCGCCAGCCCGCCGGACGCAAGTCGCAGCAACGCGTGAAGGAGATCCTTCAGGCGGGACGCGACGTGTTCTCCGAAAAAGGCTACGAGCGCGCGACCACCGCCGAGATCGCGCAGCGCCTGGGGATTTCCGAGGCGACCGTGTTCAGCTACTTCCGCGGCAAACGCGAGTTGTGCGCGCGGGTGATCGGTGACTGGTACGACGAGATCATCGAAGCGATCGAATCCGGCTTGCCGCGCGAGGGCAATGTGCGCCAGCAGTTCGCGTTTATCGTTCGCACGCATTTGCGGTTGATGCTCGTGAACGGCACGGATCTCTGTGCACTGGTGTTGTCCGAAGGACGGGCCCGCCACCATGAATTGAGCGAGGCGCTCACGGAGTTGCAGCGGCGCTATACCGCCCCGTTGATGCGCGTGCTCGCGCAAGGCCAGGAGAGCGGACAGATTCGCGCCGACATGCCCTTGCGCTTGCTGCGCTCGATGGTGTTCGGGCCAATGGAGCACGTGTTGTGGGATGCCACGCTCGCGAACCGGCATATCGATATCGACGCGACGGCGGATCGGCTCATCGACGTATTGTGGGCCGCGCTCACGCCGCCCGACCTGGCGGTGAGCGCGTTGCAACAGTTCAGAGTGGAAGTGGCGGAAGCGAACCGGCGGTTCGAAGAGGCGGCGCGCCGTGCGGCAGGCACACCGGGAGACGGCGAATAGCAGGCGCGCTTTCTGGTTTTCGAAGCTTGAGTGACGCGGCAAAAAAGCGGCTACTCTACAGCTTCCCCGGCGAAGCCAGATGGAGAACCCAAGTGCCGAAAGAACCCACCGCAAAAACTGAAAAAGCCGCCAGGCCGGCCAAAACGGCCAACATCCGCATCGGTATCGGCGGCTGGACCTATGCGCCGTGGCGCGGCACTTTCTACCCTTCGGACCTCACGCAAAGCCGCGAACTCGAATACGCGAGCAGGAACCTCACGTCGATTGAAATCAACGGCACGTTCTACGGTTTGCAGAAACCCGCGAGCTACGAAAAGTGGTATCAGGAGACCCCGGACGATTTCGTCTTCTCGCTGAAAGCGCCGCGTTACGCGACCAACAGAAAAGTCCTCGCGGACGCGGGTGAAACGATCGAACGCTTCTTCGGCAGCGGCGTGCTGCTGCTCAAACAGAAGCTCGGCCCGATCAACTGGCAATTCGCGCCCACCAAGAAATTCGACAAGGAAGACTTCGAAGCCTTTCTGACATTGCTGCCGGCCAGTATCGAAGGCCAGAAGCTCAGGCACGCTGTCGAAGTCCGCAACGACACCTTCAGGACGCCGGAATTCGTCGCGCTCGCCCGCAAACACAAAGTCGCCATCGTTGTGGCCGGCGACAGCGACTACCCGCAGATCGCGGATCTCACGGCGCCTTTCGTCTACGCCCGCATCATGGGCACGACGGACAAACAGGCCAAAGGCTACTCGACCAAAGCACTCGACGCGTGGGCCGAACGCGCGCGGCAATTGGCGGCCGGCACGACACCGCCCGACCTGGAAACCTGCGCGGCAGCGCCCGCCAAAGCGGCCGCGCGCGACGTTTATCTGTACGTCATCAGCGGCTTCAAGGAACGCAATCCGGCCGCCGCCATGGCGCTGATCAAACGCGTCTAGCGCGCGCCATTCCGGCCGCCGCACGCGAGTGTCATAATCCCGGCAGCGAAGACACCCACCATCAACGCCACCACACTCATGCAGCCGGGCCGCGAGGCCCCTTCATCACCAAGGTCCGGGAGAACATTTTGAGCGCCATCGACAATCCTTTGCACGATCAGGAAGTCGGCTCGGCCGACGCCACCCAGGACACCACGCGCATCGACGACGTTCGGATCGGTGCGGTACGTCCGCTGATTTCCCCTGCCCTGTTGCAGGACGAATTGCCCACGCCGCCTTCGGTGCAGACGCTGGTCGAGAAAACCCGCGCGGAAATCGCCGATATCCTGCACGACCGTGACGACCGGCTCGTCATGATCGTCGGGCCGTGCTCGATTCACGACCACGACCAGGCGATCGAATACGCGCGCAAGCTGAAGGCCGCCGCCGACACCTACAAGGACGACTTGCTGATCGTCATGCGGGTCTACTTCGAGAAACCGCGCACCACGGTAGGCTGGAAAGGCTATATCAACGACCCGCGGCTGGATGGCAGTTTCCGCATCAATGAAGGCCTGCGTCTTGCGCGGCAACTGCTGCTCGATATCAACGGTCTCGGCTTGTCCACTGCCACGGAATTTCTCGACCTGCTGAGCCCGCAGTACATCGCCGATCTGATCGCCTGGGGCGCGATCGGCGCGCGCACGACGGAAAGCCAGAGCCATCGCCAACTGGCTTCGGGGCTGAGCTGCCCGATCGGGTTCAAGAACGGCACGGACGGCGGCGTGCAGATCGCCGCGGACGCGATCGTCGCCGCGCGCGCGAGCCACGCGTTCATGGGCATGACCAAAATGGGCATGGCCGCGATCTTCGAAACGCGCGGCAACGACGACGCGCACGTCATCCTGCGCGGCGGCAAGAAAGGGCCGAACTACGACAGCGCGTCGGTGGAAGCCACCTGTGCGGCGCTCAGATCAGCGGGATTGCGCGAGCAGGTCATGATCGACTGTTCGCATGCGAACTCGGGCAAGTCGCATTTGCGTCAACTGGAGGTGGTGCAGGATATCGCGCAGCAATTGTCGCAGCGCGAGCGCCGCATTATCGGCGTCATGCTGGAAAGTCATCTGGAAGAAGGCCGCCAGGATCTGAAGCCCGGTGTGCCGTTGCGTCACGGCGTATCCATCACGGACGCCTGCGTCAGTTGGGCGCAGACCGAGCCGGTGCTCGATACGCTCGCCGAGGCGACCCGCAAACGCCGCGCGAGCTGAACGCGCGCCGGACCGCGGGCGCGGCATTTTGCACGCCTTGCGGGAAGTCCCGTTGGGGACAGCCCAAAAAAACACACGCGCCGCACCATCCGCCGGTGGATCCACTTACCGGGGTTGGGCAGCGCGTGATTCCTCACACCCGATGCATTGCTCTCCGCGCGCCACGCTAGCGCGCGTGAATGCTCCGGCGTGAAGCGCGTTGCATTACGACGCGTTGACGGCTTCCTTGAACGCCTTGCCAGCGGTGAACTTCACCGTCTTGGCAGCCGCGATCTGGATCTCCGCGCCCGTGGACGGATTGCGGCCCACGCGTGCTGCGCGCGCGCCAGTCGAGAAAGAACCGAAACCGACCAGTTGCACCGTATCGCCACCCACCACGGCCTTGGTCACCGCTTCGACGATCGCGTCGATGGTTTGGCCGGTGGCCGCTTTGCTTTCGCCCGTCGCTGCGGCGACTGCATCAATCAGTTCCTGTTTGTTCATAGCACATCCCGTATGGTAATCATGGAACCGGCGCCACATCTGTCGCGCCGGGACCGACACACTAACGCATAGGCCCGTGTTCGCGCAAACCTTGGGTGTAAGGCTTGTATCACCCGCCCACAGGGATTTTGACGATTTTTTCCTGCAAAGTGCCATAAGAATCGAGCGCTTAGACGCTTCTCGCGCTCGATATGTGTTCTCGCGCTATCACAATCCGTTGCAATTTCAGTGGTTTAGCGCAGCGCAAAGCCTGACCGGCGGGCTTTTTTACTATGTTATGGTGGATTAGAGAGTTTCATAAATTGTCACGACGCGGCGCCCACAAATACAAATCCGGGAGGAATAAAAAAATGAAATTTCGCCATATTGCAACATGTGCGCTCCTCGCCGCGACGTCCTGCGCGACCCTCGCAGCCGACGACACAGCCTGCGCGACCCTGGTCGGCGCGGCCCATTCAGGCCCGCCGCAGAGCTTTCAGGTGCGTGACGGCGAGCCGGTCGACCTCGTGAGCGGCGCCGCAACCGTCCACGGCAAACTACTGGTTTTCGGAGATAGCGGCGTTTTCCGGGTGTATTGGCAACCCGAAAACAGCCCCGAAAAATACGTGCTGGCAAATGCCGGCGTCAATGCCGTGCGGCTCATCTCGACCCCGCCGCAAGGCACACCCGCCCAGAACGGCCAACCCGGCACGGCTCGGGAGCCTCAACGCGTGCTTTCATGTCCGGCGCTCTGACGCGTGAATCCGTCGTTGATCCGTTTCGACACGGCATAAATGACAGATAAGGCAGCGCATCCCGGTCGTACTTACCGCCCGAGCGCTTTGGCAATCAATCCCGCCCGCGACGCCTCAAGATCCAACCTGTCCTGCCGATATACAAAGCTGCTTGTGCAGCGCAAACGTTTAAAAGGACGGGAATGGTTCTGATAACCAGATTCAGGGATGCGCTGTCTGTCGCGAAACGCGACCCCGAACTCGTGCGTTCGCAGCTCGATGCATTTGCCCACCAGGTCCCGCTTCTCTACTTCATCCTGCTGGTCAACACGGCGACGGTCGCCATCACGCATGTAAGCTGCGCGCCCGCGTGGCTGTCGATCTACGTTCCGGTGGCGCTGTGCGCCCTGTGCGTGGTCCGCTGCATAAGATGGTGGCAATGCCGGCACCGCGTCCTGAGCGACGACGAGGCCATGCCCGAACTGCGCAAGCTGACCTGGCTTGCCGGCCTCTTCGCCATTGCATTCAGCGGCTGGTCGTTGCTCCTGTTCCCTTACGGCACCGCCTACGAACAGACGCAAGTCGCGTTCTACATGGCGACCACGGTAGTCGGCTGCGTGTTCTGCCTGATGCACCTGCGCGCGGCGGCCATGTTGCTGCTGTCCATCGTCATCCTAAGCTTTTCGACCTTTCTGGTTTTCACGGGCTATCCGGTGTTCATCGCCATGGCCGTCGACATGACACTGGTCGGCGTCGCGCTCGCGTTCATCATTCAGCTGTATTGCCGGACTTTCGCCGACGTGGTGCACGCACAGCGCGAGTTGCAGGCGAGCCAGCAGAAAACCCAGCGCCTGAGCGACGATAACTTCCGGCTCGCGAGCATCGACAGTCTGACGGATCTGCCCAACCGCCGCAGCTTCTTCGCCTCGCTGCGCGCGCTATCCGAACACGCATCCGGCAATGGCGGCGGTTTCAATGTCGGACTGATCGATCTGGACGGCTTCAAACAGGTCAACGATATCTACGGTCACGCCAGCGGCGATCTCGTGCTTCAGGAAGTCGGCTCGCGGCTGTTGTCGCTTGCCGAGCCCGGTATTTTCTTCGCCCGCCTCGGCGGCGACGAGTTCGGCGTGCTCGCCCAGCACAAGCTGGCAAACGCCACGCTCGTCGAATTGGGAGAGCGCATTTGCGAAGCGCTCCGTCAGCCCTACCGGGTTGCCGGCAATGTCGCCGAACTGTCGGGCACGATCGGCTGGGCCGCATTCCCCGAGGCCGGCACGACGGTGACGCAAGTATTCGAACGCGCCGACGCGGCGCTCTATGTGGGCAAGGAAAGCCGCCGCGGCACCCCGGTCATTTTTTCGACCGAGCACGAAACGCGGATCCGGCGCTCGAGCCTCGTGACCCAGGAGCTTCGCCACGCGGACCTCGAGTCGGAATTGTTCCTGGAGTTCCAGCCCATCTACGACGTGCTCACGCAGCGCACCATCGGCATGGAAGCGCTCGGCCGCTGGCATAACGCACGCCTCGGCGCCGTCAGGCCGGAAGAATTCATCAGGATCGCCGAGCGTACCGAACTGATTCTGCGCATCACGGAAATACTGCTGCACAAGGCGCTCGGCGAAGTGGCGCGCTGGCCGTCGGAGCTCTATCTGTCGTTCAACCTGTCGGCAATCGATATCTGCACGTCGGCACGCTCGCGCCGTCTGATCGATATCGTGATGGCAAGCGGCGTGCCGCCGCATCGCGTGTCGTTCGAAATCACCGAAACCGCGGTGACGCGGGACTTCGAGCAGGCCCGTTCCTCGCTCACCATGATCAAGAAAGCCGGCTGCCGGGTGTCGCTCGACGATTTCGGCACCGGTTATTCAAGCCTTAGCTACGTGCATCGCCTGCCCTTCGATACGATCAAGATCGACCGCAGCTTCATGACGGACGTGGATTCCAACAGCGCGTCGAAGAAGATCGTCAAGTCGGTGCTCGACCTGTGCCGGAACCTCGGCCTCGAATGCGTGGTGGAAGGGCTTGAGACAGCATCGCAAGTCGAGGTCGTCAAGGCGCTCGGCGCCCGCGCGGTGCAAGGCTATCTGTTTAGCCGGCCCATGCGGGCAAGCGCCGTTGCCGTGTATTTGCAGACCGCGCGCGGGCACGACTACGCCGTGCACATGCTGCCGTAGGCGGATTCGCGCGTCTCGGCGCCCTGCCCTATTGCCCCCCGCGGTCCGCATTGCCGGCTTCATGCGGCAGAATCATCCGTTCCGGAACGTCAGCCTTTTTTGCCCGCGCGGCAAAGAAGTACAGCAAGGCGGGCGCGGCCAATCCGACGATCCACGACGGATTCATCGACATTTTCACATTCGCGATGTCGACGCTCATGCCATCCGACTTCACCCGAACCCTTCACGTTGTAATCCACCACCCGCTTCACCGCCGCCAACACCTTCATTTCCCTCTCTTCTCGCAACCGCTCCATCGATCAGGCCAGCACCATTCGCGCAATCACGGTGCGCTGAATCTCCGACGATCCCTCGTAGATCCGCAAAATTCTCGCGTCGCGCACGAACCGCTCGAGCGGCATCTCACGCGTGAACCCATAACCGCCATGCATCTGCAACGCGGTATCGGTGACGAAGCCGACCGTCTCCGATGCATACAGCTTCGCCATCGACGCGCAATCGGTGAACGGCTCGCCCGCCGCGCGCCGCACGGCCGCCTGCAAGGTCAGAAGCCAGGCCGCTTCGAGCCGGGTCTTCATGTCGGCGAACATCCATTGCAGACCTTGTTTGCGCGACAGCGGCTCCCCGCCCACCTGACGCTGTTTTGCCCAATCCACCGCGCTCGCGAGCGCGGCCTCCGCGATGCCCAGACTCGTTGCGGCGACATCGAGCCGGCTGTTGTCGAGCACCCTCATCGCCGTGCGAAACCCCGTGCCTTCGGCGCCGAGCCGACTCGCGGCCGGCACGAAACAGTCGAATGCGATCTCGTGCGCGGGCGCACCGCGAATACCCATCAGCTTTTCGGCCGGCGCCACGTCCACGCCCGCGCTGTGCCGGTCCACCACGAACGCGCTGATGCCGCGCGCGCCCGCGTCCGGATCGGTCTTCGCATAGACGACGATGAAGTCCGCCGCCGCCGCGTTCGAGATGAAATGCTTCACGCCACGAATCCGGTAGCCGTCACCTTCGGGCGTGGCGCGGGTCGCCATGTCGGCCGGATTCGACCCGGCGCGCGGCTCGGTCAACGCAAACGCGCCGAGCTTCGTGCCCGCGGCGGCTTCGGGCAAATAGCGGTCACGCAAACTGTCGTCGCCGCCGATCAGAATCGAATCGGTCGCGAGATAGTGCGCGCCGATCATCGACGACGTGGACGCGCACGCCTTCGCGATCTCGACCAGCGACAGGATGATCGCCACCGGCGACGCGCCGATACCGCCCCACCGTTCGGGCAGGTTCATGCCCATCACACCTAGGTCGGCGAGTTGCGCGACATAACGCGTGGTCGAAATTTCATCGCGGTCCACCTCGGCCGCGCGCGGCGCGAGTTCGCTTTGCGCAAAGCGCTCGATCGCTTCGGAGATCTCCAGATCGTTCTGTTGCACACCCATTCGTTTAAGCACGGCCGGTCTCCTCGTTAAGTGCATCGGATTGCGCGAATGGCGCGCTGTCGGCGGCATCGGCGTCTCGGCCGAACACGCCTTGCATGCGCAACCCGGCGATGCGTGCTGCGTCGAGGCCGAACGCATGCAGTATTTCAACGGTGTGTTCGCCCAATCGCGGCGCGGCAGTGACACGGTTGCCGGCGTACGCCGAAAATTTGACGGGTTGTGAAGGCAAACGCAGCTCGGGGCCCGCAAGGCCGTTCGCGCGGGGCACTTCCGTGAGCAAGCCGCGGAAGGCCGCCTGTTCGCTTTCGAGCGCCTGCTGCACGTTGCGGATCGGCGCGACCGGAATGCCGGCAGCGCCGAGAATCCGGTTCACTTCGGCCACCGAACGTTGCGACGACCACGCTTCGACACACGCGCGCAACTCGGCTTCGTGCAGGCAGCGCGACGCATCGTTCGCATAGCGGGGATCGCTCGTCAGTTGCGGCTCGCCGATGGCCCGAGCAAAGCTATCGAACAGCTTGTTGTTGAGCACGGCGACCACGTAGAAGCCGTCCTCCGCACGAAACGCGCCGAACGGCGCCGACGAAGGATGCCGATTGCCCACCCGCCGCGGCGCGATGCCGGTGGCCGCAAAGCGGGCCACCAGCGTTGCGCTCAGGCTCAGGGTCGCGTCGAACATCGACACGTCGACGTGCGTGCCTTTACCGGTCTTCTCGCGCGATAACAGCGCGGCAAGCACCCCCCACGAGGCGAACAGCCCGCTCACCACATCCGAAACCGACTCTCCGATCAAGGTGGGCGAACCGCCCACGGAACCGGTGGCGTCCATCAGGCCGCACATGGCCTGCAAAATGATGTCGTAAGCAGGACGATGCGATTCGGGGCCGGTTTGGCCGAAGCCCGACACGCTCGCATAGACGAGCGCCGGGTTGCGCTCCGCCAGTTGCGCGTAACCGATGCCGAGTTTGTCCGCCACTCCCGGCCGGAAATTCTCGACCACCACGTCGGCGCCGGCACACAGCGTCTGCGCCAGTTCGCGGCCCGCGACGGTTTTCAGATCGATCACGATGCTGCGCTTGTTGCGGTTCATCGCGGCGAACAGGCCACTCTCGCCCTCCGCAAACGGACCCACCGAGCGGTAGTCGTCGCCGCCGGGCGGCTCGACCTTGATGACGTCGGCGCCGAGATCGCTCAGCAAAGCCGTGCAGAACGGCCCGGCGAGTACACGCGAGAAATCGACAATACGCACGCCGCTGAGCGGCAGATCGGGTAATTCTGGCAACGTCACGGCGAACTCCTGTTGAAGACGATGCACCGATTCTCGTCGCGCCAACCTATCAAGTAAAATATTGGAATAAATTAGCCGCTATAGGATTTATTAATGCGTATCTCACTGCGGTTGTTGCGTTATTTCGCGGCCGCCGCGCAAACCGGCAGCACGACGGCGGCGGCGCGACAGCTCAACGTCTCGCAGCCGTCGATCTCCGTTGCGATCCGCGAGCTCGAAGCGCTCTTCGAACAAGCCCTGTTCGCGCGCGATGCCGGGGCGAAGATGACGTTGACGCGCTTCGGTGTGCGCAAGCTAGCGGAAGCGCGGCAGCTGCTCGCCGCCGCCAACGCGTTCGAACTGGACGACAGTGGCGACGCCGCGTCGGGAGAAGTTCATATCGGCGTGTTCAGCACGCTGGCGCCGGTGTATCTGCCGGTGTTGCTGCGCATTGCACGCACACGTTTTCCGCAGCTGACGGTACGCTTCGTGGAAGGCAATCTGGTGGAACTGGAGGAATGGCTGAACAACAGCCATATCGAACTGGCGCTGACCTACGACGTAGGCTTACCCGCCGAACTCGAACTCGAGCCGCTCGCATCCTTGCGCCCGTATGGGCTCGTGCCCGCCGGTTCGAAGCTGGCCAAAGCGCGCGGCGGCATTTCGCTTGCCGAGCTGGCGAGGGAACCGTTGATCCTGATCGATCTGCCGCACAGCCGCGAGTTCCTGATGGCGCCGTTCTGGCAATACGGGCTGACGCCGGAAGTCCGTTATCGCGCGACTTCGATCGAACTGGTGCGCAGCATGGTGGCGAACGGGCTGGGGGTGTCGCTGCTGATCACGCAAAGCCCGGCGGCGGCGGTAAGCAGTGCGGTTGCCGAGCGGCCGATCCGCGAGGACACCGTCCGTCAGCCGCTGGTGATCGCGCGCTCGAAACGGGCGGCGCGCACGCAAGCCTCGGAGTTGGTTGCGCAATGCATCCGCGACGCGGTGCGCGAGGCGATGGCCGCACGCGCGGGCCACGGCCGAAAGACACGGCGAGTCGACTCCACGCAGCCCTGATGGCGGCCTAACCCGCAGCGCTAGCGTATTCCAGCTGCGGATACCAATCCGTACCCCGGCCGCCGGGCGTCATGTCGAGCACCGTCCAGAGCGGCATCACATCGGGCGCGCCGCGTGGATCCTGGCCGGGGTCGGCTGTCGACGGGCCCATCTCCTCCGCCCAGAAGTGGCGCACCGTGCCGCCTGAGCGGGTGAACACATTGAAGGCGGGATGATCGTCGCCGGCCGGGTCTTCCGCTGCGTAATCGCGATTGAAAGTGTTGCCGCCCGACGAATACAGCCGCAAATGCCGCCAGCCACGCTCCTTCTTGAACGCAACCAGCTTTTCAATTGGCGAACGGCCAATCACGGCGAACGCGACGCGCTGCAGCATGTCGGGCATCTCGCCGTCGTACGCGCTCAACAGCGACGTGCACATCGGACACGGCCGCGTGCGCTGCGGGCCGAACATCCAGTTGTAGGTGACAAGCGTGTCGTGCGCGCCGAACAGCTCCGATAGCGTGACCGGGCCGGCCTCGCCCATGAACAGGTAATCCTCGGGCACGACGCCACCGGGCGGCAGCGCACGCCGTTGCGCGGCGACCCGCTCGATATGGCGGCGCAATTCGATTTCCTCGGCGAGCAGGTCGTTGCGCGCGCGACGATATTCCGCGCTCTCGCCGGGGAACCGGCTCGGCGCCTCGGCCAGCAGCTTCGCCGGCTTCAGCGTCTGGGTGGATGTGCGTGCGTCAGTCATCAGCCATCTCCTCTTACGAAACAAGGATGAAGAGCGCGAGCGGCCCGCCGTGGCGGCGTGCGCGTTCCGTCCTCCATACAGGCACGACGAACCGCGCGGCGGCAAATCGACAGCATCGGCGAAATTTTTCTGGCGAGGCTCCCGCATGCACGCGCGGCAAGCGAAACCGCCCGGCAAGGTATCCTTGAGCGCAACAGCACGCGCGCCTCGCCTTGCGCGCCGTCCATGGGGATGCAACATGCCGCTTCGTCTGCCACCGCTGCCGGCGCTTCGCTTTTTCGAAGCGGCCGGCAGACATCAGAGTTTCAAACTCGCCGCCGCGGAACTGAATGTCACGCCGAGCGCGATCAGCCACGGCATCGTCGGACTGGAACAGGCGCTCGGCGTCGAGCTGTTCGTGCGCGAGCCGCGCGGCATTTCGCTCACGGCAAGCGGTGCGGATTATTTGTCCTACGTCGCCGAGGCGTTTTCGTTGATCGCCATCGGCACGCAACGTCTGCCGAATCACCGTGCCGACCGGCCGATCGCGCTGAGTTGCGCGCCGACCTTCGCGTCGCGCTGGCTGCTGCCGCGCCTCGCCGTTTTCCGCGCGCGCTGGCCGAATGTGAACGTGAGCGTCGACACCTCGCATCGTCAGGTGGGCTTTCCCGTCGACGGTTTCGACTTCGCAATCCGCATGAGCCGCGCGCCGGTTGCCGGCACCGCATGGACGCGCCTGTTCGGCGAACGCTTCGTGCCGGTGTGCAGCCCCGCCTATCTGGAAACGCTGCGCGACGAGCACGGCAACGCGGATCTGCGCCGCGCGACGCTGATTCACGTCAACGCCGCCAGCGAAGACTGGCCGGTATGGCTGGACGCGACCGGCACCGAGGGCACGGACACGACCGGCGGCTTGCACGTCGACACGATCCAGCTCGCGTTCGAAGCGGCCGGCATGGGCCTCGGCGTCGCGCTCGGCAGAAAGCCGCTGGTGGATCGCGATCTCGACAGCGGCATGCTGGTGGAAGCGAGTTCGGCAACCATCGCCTCCACCACGGCCTACTGGCTGGTGAGCGCGGAAAACGCGGAGCGCCGGCCGGAGCTTGTCGACTTCAAGCGCTGGCTGGTGAGCGAGGCCGAACCACTGGACACACGCGCCGACGCGGCCGACCACGCAGCGGTCCGCGCCGCCACCTGAACCGCGCGCCCCACGCCCACAGGTGAGCCGCGCTCACCTGTCGCCGAAATCTTTTCTTTTGCCGCTTCTGATGCTCGCTGCGACCATGGTGTCAAAGGAGATCAGAACCATGTCGACAGCAAACGGCAGCAAGCGCTTCGCCCCGGCCTTCAACCAGACGACGCTCGTGATCCTCGCCGGCGCGCTCATTCTGAGCGCCGCGATGGGCATCCGGCAGACCTTTGGCCTGTTCATCGGACCGTTTTCGTTCGACCGCGGCTTGCCGGTCACGCTGATCGCGTTCGCGATTGCGCTGCACAATCTGGTGTGGGGTTTCGCCCAGCCGTTCGCGGGCGCCGCCGCGGACCGCTACGGTTCGGCGCCGGTGGTCGCGTTCGGCGCGACCACGTTCGCGGCCGGACTCGGTCTCGCTGCCGTGGCGCCCGGCGGCGCCATGCTGATCGTCGGCATGGGATTGCTGGTGGGCATCGGCGTGAGTTGCACGACCTTCGGCGTGGTGTTGCCGGCGGTCGGCCGCGTCGCCTCGCCGGAACAACGCAGCATGGCGATGGGTCTGGTGAGCGCCGGCGGTTCCGCGGGCCAGGTGCTGATGGTGCCGCTCGTGCAAGACATCCGTCTCAGTTCGGGCATCGCCACATCGCTCTTCGTGCTGGCTTTCCTGATGCTGCTGATCGCCCCGCTCGGCATGGTGCTCGACCGGCGCGCGCGGGTCGGCGCGCCGGCTCATCAGGAAGCGCCGGCCGCGCCGCTACGCAAGGTGCTTGCCCTCGCCGCCCGGCATCGCGGCTACCGGCTGCTGACGCTCGGCTTCTTCACCTGCGGTTTCCAGCTTGCGTTCGTCGCCACGCATCTGCCCGAATATCTGTCGCTGTGTCATATGCCGGTCGGACTCGGCGCCACGGCGCTCGCGCTGATCGGCCTGTTCAATATGGCGGGCAGTTGGGCCTGCGGCTGGCTGGGCGGCCGCTTCCGGCAGCATCATGTGCTCGGCTGGCTGTATCTGATTCGCAGCGTGACGATCGGCGCGTTCTTCCTGTTGCCGAAAAGCCCGATGTCGGTGGTGATGTTCGCGGCCGTGATGGGTCTGACCTGGCTCGGCACCGTGCCGCTCACGAGCGGACTCGTCGCCAAAGTGTTCGGCACGCGTCACCTTGGCAGCCTGTTCGGAGTCTGCTTTCTGAGCCATCAGATCGGCTCGTTTCTCGGCGCGTGGCTGGGCGGTCTGGTGTTCGATCTCACCGGCTCGTATTCCCTGCTATGGGAAGCGACCGTGGTAGCAGGCCTCGCGGCCGCGATGCTGCACTTCCCGATCGACGACACCGCGGTCAGCACGCCCACCCCTCAAGCCGAACCGGCCGCGGCGTAAGTATGCATGCGATGGTTGCGGGCGCAGCCATCGCATGCTCGCAACCACCCGCGCGAGGCGTAGCGAGGAAAACGGCGAGCGGCAGGCGCCTCGCCGCTATTTTCGCGGCGTATCCCCGGCGGCTTTCGGCACACGTCCCATCAAATAGAACTCGTCGTTCGGACGCATGGAAATGACGTTGGCCATACGGTTCGATAAACCGAAAAACGCCGTAATCGCCGCGATATCCCAGATGTCTTCATCGGAAAAGCCGTGCTCGCGCAGCGTTTGAAAATCGGCGTCGCCGACCGTGCCGGACTCGCTGCACACCTTGACCGCGAAATCGAGCATCGCCTTCTGACGCGGCGTGAGATCCGCCTTGCGATGGTTGACGGCGACCTGGTCGGCGAGCAGCGGTGCCTTTTCGTAGATGCGCAGAATCGCGCCGTGCGCGACCACGCAATACAGGCACTGGTTGATCGCACTGGTGGCGACCACGATCATCTCACGCTCGCCTTTGCTGAGGCCGCCCTCTTTCAGCATCAACGCGTCGTGATAGGCGAAGAACGCGCGGAACTCGTCCGGGCGGTGCGCCAGCGTCAGAAATACGTTCGGCACGAAACCGGATTTCTCCTGCACTTCGAGAATGCGAGCGCGGATGTCGTCCGGCCACGCGTCCGGCTCGGGCACGGGGTAGCGGCTGATCGGCTGAGTTTTTGCCATGCGGTGTCTCCGTCGTATCTGTATGGGTATGACGACGATTCTAGCAAGCCGCACCGCCGCAGCACGTTCGCGCGCGACAAGGTTCGATATCGACGCCCATATCGCCTAGACTTTCCACTCAAGGGCGCTTGAGCCACGACGCGACGACCGGCAGCGGCCGGATTTCGGCAGGAGTTGACCATGTCTGACGTTTTGCACGACGCCCGGGCGCCCGTCGTCAAGGTGCGCCCCGACCGGGAAATGATGACGAGCCAGCGGTTGCCTTACTTTGTCGGCATCTCCGCCGGCACCGCGGGCGCCACGGGTTTGTCGATGTATATGGTCGTGGTGCCGCCCGGCGGCCATGCCGAGCCTCATTTTCACGCCGGCTACGAAACAGCGATCTACATGCTCGAAGGCAAGATCGAAACGCGTTATGGGCCCGGCTTGCGCGAGTCCGTCATCACCGAACCCGGTGATTTCCTGTTCATTCCACCCGGCGTGCCGCATCAGCCGTTCAATCTGGACCCCACCACCCCGGCGCGCGCGATCGTGGTGCGCAACCAGCCGGACGAGCACGAACGCGTGGTGCCGTACGATCCGGCCACGGACGCCTGATCCGCCGTGCGACGCGCGGCGGCGCTCGTGCCGGTCTTGACCGCACGGATCTCGTCGGCAAAGCCGGCCGCGCACGTTTTCGCGCCCCGTCACCCTGCCTGAATCCCCCGGCACCTGGCCGCTTTCGGAGCGGCCTTGTGCCACTTGTGCTTAAATCCGCCTTTCACGCCTTTCTTGTACTATTGCGCCCGTCAGCCGACCCGGCATGACGCCCGCCGTCGTACGGGAACGGAACACGCGCTGTCTGCTCGCAACGCGCCACCCGGGCGCGGACATTTCGAATCCTTTATCGCCTTCTGAGGAGCGCGGTTGTGTGGCATTTTCCGGTTGCTATTCCACCCTCGCTGGGCGTATGGGCCGTGTTCATGAGCGTGCTCGTCACGCAGCTCGGCGTGCCGATTCCGGCCGCGCCGATGCTGATCCTCGGCGGAACCATGGCCGCCATGGGGCAAACCTCCTATGCGAGCGTCGTGGGCGCGGCGGTCGGCGCCACGCTGATCGCCGACTCGCTATGGTTTTTCACCGGACGGACCTACGGCCGCCGCTTGCTGAACTCTCTGGTGCGCTTTTCCCTCTCGCTCGACACCACGGTCCGTGTCGCGCGCAATACTTATGAGCGGTATGGCGCGCCGATTCTCACCATCGCCAAATTCCTGCCCGGACTCGGCCTGATTTCCGCGCCGCTGCTCGGCACGACGGCCATCAATGCCGGCGTGTTTCTGCTGTGGGATTTTGTCGGCGCCGTGCTGTGGGCCGGCGTGTGGGTGATCGGCGGCGGCGCCCTGCACGACCAGATCGTGCAGTTGATGCTGCTCGTGCGCCACAACGGCGGCACGATTTTCGACGCGTTCGCGGTGATCTTCGTGGCGGTGCTGCTGTATCGCTGGGTGCGCCGCTGGCAGTTTCGCCAATGGCTCGCGCATACGCGCATTTCGCCGGAGCAACTCGACGAACTGATGAAGTCGAACGAGCCGCCGCTGATTTTCGACGCGCGTCCACGCAGCGTGCGCGAAAAGGAATCGCACCGGATTGCCGGCGCGCGGCGGCTGGATCTCGACTCGCCCGAACCAATCGATCCCGCGCTGCTGAAAAGGCCGATCGTCGTCTACTGCGTGTGTCCGAACGAAGCGACGGCCAAACGGATCGTGAACCAGTTGCATCGCAAGAATATTCACCATATCCGCGCGCTCAAGGGTGGCCTCGACGCCTGGGAAAAACGCGGCTATCCGGTAGAACCGCTGCCGCCCGACTTCCACACGGCGAAGGCGCACATGCTGGAAGACGAAGGCGAAGAAGGCGAATACACGGTGCGGGCGCGGCTGGCAAAGTAAGGGCTCCGTTCTTTCTGGCTCACGTTACGCCCGTCCAAAAACCGCTTGCGCATCACGCTCAATGTGTGCAACATGCATATATGCACGTTGCACACATTGAGGTGTCGCCATGACGCAGCGCACAGAAAATCTGCTGGGCGTACTTGCCTTGCTGGTCACCGACGAAATGAATGCGCAGCCCACCGTGGCGGCGCTCGCCGGCCCTACCGCCCGCGCCATGCTCAACGCGGTCGGCCAATATCCCGATTCATCGATCGAAATACTGCGCGAGGCAGTCGATCTGTCGCATCCGGCCGCCGTGCGCGCCGCGGCGGGATTGGTCGACGCGGGTCTCGTCGAGAAGAAATCGGGCGCGGACAAGCGCGCCGTCGCCCTTGCCTTGACCGCTGCCGGCAAACGCGAGGCCAAACGTCTGCAAACGGCGCGCGACAGGATGCTGAAACGCATTGTCGGTCGGCTCGACGACGGTGAGCGCGAGGTGCTGGAAGGCCTGCTGATCAAGATCTTGTGGAACGAAACGCGCGATCCCGCGCACGCCATGCAGCTGTGCCGCCTGTGTGACGACGGGCCGTGCCTCAAAGCCGGCTGTCCAGTCGAATGCCGCGAACAGGGGCTGCCCATGCCCGCCCGGAGCCGTGCGTGACAGCGGCCGCGCCGGTGCGCTGGCCGGCAATCGCTGCATTGACCGCGGTGTCGGCGCTCGCGCAGGTCGGGCAGTTCGGCATCGGCTTCATGGTGCTGCCGGTGTGGCTCGCCCATCGCGGCCTGGATGCGCCGCGCGCCGGCCTTTTTTCCGCCGCGCAATGGACCGGCATGCTGGCCGGCCTGCTGATCGCGCCATGGCTGGTGGCGCGCATCGGCGCGAAACGCACGGTGTCGCTGGGCCTGCTGGCTACCCTCGTGGCGTTCGCGGCCTTGAGCGCCTTGTCCTGGCCGCTCTCGCTCGTGCCCGGCCTGCTGACGGGGCTGGGCATCGGCCTGCGCTGGATCGCCAACGAGACCTGGCTCTACAGCCTGGTGCCCGCTGAATCGAGCGGGCGCGTGGTCGGCGTGCACGAGGCGCTGATCGCCACGGCGGGCGTCATCGGCCCGGCGCTGGCGGTATGGTGCGACGTCGACGGGCGCATCACGTTCGCGGCCGGCGCGGCCTTCACGTTCGCCGCGGCGGTGCCGCTGTGGCTGACGGCCGCGGATGAGAAGCGGCCTGCTTTGGCAGTAGCACAGCCCGCGCAAAGAAAAAGCCTCGAGCGGCGCTTGCCGATCGGCCCGCTGGTGAGCCTCGGCATGGTGGTCGTCGCGGCGGGCGGCATCGGTGACGGCGCGCTTTATGGCCTGTTTCCGCTATTCGCCGACGCGCACGGCCTTAACGCCACGCAAACCGCCACGCTGCTAACGCTCTTCGGCGTGGGCGGCATGGCGCTGCAATTTCCGGTCGGCTGGCTGGCCGATCGCTCAGGGCTCGCTGCCACGGTGATCGTCTGCGCCGCGCTCAGCACGCTGGCCATCTGCGGCTTTGCGCTGGCCGCCCCCGCCTCATGGCTCGCGGCCGCAAGCGCACTGTTGCTCGGCGGCATGAACAGTTCGTTCATCACGCTCGGCATGTACGCGGCGGCCTGCAGCGACAAGGCCGCGCTCACGCGCAACATGCGGCTGGTGTCGCTCACCTTCACCGCCAGTTCGATCATGGGCCCGCTTGTTGCGGGCTTCGCGATGAAAGCGCGCGGCAGCGACATGCTGATGTGGCAACTGGCGCTCATGAGCGGCGCGCTGGTGATCTACTCGCTCGGATTGCGCGAAGGGCGGCGCCAGCCCGAACGCTCGTCGTCGTTGGGGTGAGCCGGCTCAATGCGATCGAAACGGTCGTTGAGCACGCCCGAGCCACTCGTTGCGCAATCTTGGCGCCGCCGCCAGAAAAAGTAGCTCGCCCGCAATGACACACCAGCGCGCGGCGGCAATCGCCGTGATCTCGCTCTGAGCGCCCCTGGGCGCGACTACCACGACATCCGCGCCCACTCGCACAGACAGGCCAGCGGCGCGTGAAGCGTCAAGGAGGCACGCGCAACGGCGGACCAGAATTGATTGGCAACGCGGCGGCACGCGTGAAGCGCGCCGCCGCGCCCGCTTCGCGAATCCTTCAGCGCAGCCGCACCAGCGTGGACTTCAGCTCGGTGTATTTTTCCAGCGCGTGCAGCGACTTGTCGCGGCCGTTGCCCGATTGCTTGTAGCCGCCGAACGGAAAGTTCATGTCGCCGCCTTCGTCGTAGCAATTGACCCATACCGTGCCGGCGCGCAGCTTGCGCGACACTTCGTGCGCGGTGGTCAAGTTCGAGGTCCAGACCGCGGCGGCAAGACCGTACTCGCTGTCGTTAGCGATCCTGATCGCCTCTTCCACCGTGTCGAACGTGATCACCGACAACACCGGTCCGAAGATTTCCTCACGCGCGACCTTCGCACCGGAAGCCGGAATCTCGAAGATGGTCGGCTCGATATAAAAGCCGCCGGTTTCCTCTTTCACGCGCGCGCCGCCGAACAACAGTCTGGCTTCGGCACGCCCTGCCTCGATATAGCCGAGCACGCGTTCGAGCTGCACCTTGTCGACGATCGCGCCCATCGACGTCTTCGGGTCGAGCGGATTGCCCGGCGTATAGCCGCGCGCCGCCGCGATCAGCTTGTCGAGGAACACGTCTTTGATGTCGCGGTGCACGAGCAGACGCGAACCCGCCGTGCACATTTCACCCATGTTGTAAAAAATCGCACCGGCCGCCGCATTCGCCGCGCGGTCCAGATCGGGGCAGTCCGGCATTACGATGTTCGGCGACTTGCCGCCGAGTTCGAGCCACACACGCTTCAGGTTCGATTGGCCGGCGTACTGCATGATCAGCTTGCCGACGTTGGTCGAGCCGGTAAACGCGAGGCAATCCACGTCCTGATGCAGCGCCAGCAGCTTGCCGGGCTCGCCCGCGCCCGGTACGACGTTGAACACGCCGGCGGGAATGCCCGCGTCCAGTGCGAGTTGCGCGAGGCGGATCGCGGTGAGCGGCGACTTCTCCGAAGGCTTGAGCACGACGCTATTGCCCGCGGCCAACGCCGGGCCGAATTTCCACGACGCCATCAAGATCGGGAAATTCCACGGCACGACCGCGGCCACCACGCCGATCGGTTCGCGCGTGACGAGTCCGACCAGATGCTGATCGGCCGGCGCGACTTCGCCGCCGACCTTGTCGATGGCTTCGGCAAACCACTCGACGCAATACGCGGCGCCCGGCACGTCCACGCTGGTGGTGTCGGCGATCGGCTTGCCCGCGTCGAGCGTTTCGAGCAGCGCGAGCTCGTCCATGTGCTCGCGAATCGATGCGGCCCAGCGCAGCAGAACGGCTTTGCGCTGGCGCGGGTTGAGGCCCGACCACACACCGGAATCGAATGCGCGGCGCGCCGCCGACACCGCCGCGTCGACGTCGGCGGCGCCGCTGTCGGCTACTTTGGCGAGCAGCTTGCCGTCGATCGGGCTCAGGCAGTCGAACGTGCGGCCGCCTTCGGCGTCACGGTATTCGCCGTCGATAAACGCGCGGCCTTCGATAGAAAGCGTAGCGGCTTTGTCTTGCCAGAAAGCGAGCAGTTTCTTGTCCATCAGGATGCCTCAATGTTATGCGCTCGACGCAAACCTGCATCGACTTGATGCGGCGCTGAACTGCGGCACTAAGTTGAGTCGAGGCGCGTTGGCGCGGAGTCTTCAGAAAGTGGGCGGCGAATTGGCCGACACGATCTCGCAGAGATGCTCCGCGCTGGGATTGCGAAAACGGTGCGGAAGACGGCTTTCGAAGTAGTAGCTGTCACCGGGGTCGAGCAGCCACGTGGTGCCGTCCACCGTCAGTTCGATCTGACCGCTGACCACCACCCCGCCCTCGTGCCCTTCGTGCTCCAGCATTTCCGGCCCCGTGTCCGAGAGCGGCTGATAGACCTCGCGCAGAATTCCCATGTTGCGGTCCTTCACGCTCGAACCCGCGAGATAGAACTCGATCGACTCGTTGCCGAGGTTCGGCATATCCGCTCGGCGCGACACGACCGAACGCTCCGCTTCGACTTCGAAGGTGAAAAACTCGGCGAGGCTCATGGGAATGCATTCGAGCAGTTTCTTCAGCGAGCCGACCGAGGGGCTCACGCGATTCTGTTCGATCAGCGAGATGGTGCCGTTCGTCACTCCCGCCCGTTTCGCCAGTTCACGCTGGGACAAGCCGTGCTTCTTGCGGATGTATTGCAGACGGGTTGCTACTTCTATGGACATCGCTAGGTTCTCTGACATGGAAGACGGTCGGCGCTGAGTGACGACGTGACTCGGACAACGAGGTGCCCGCGAGTGTTGAATATTCTAATCACTTTAATCGTCGCGCCGCTGGGGAAAACCCTGAAAGGATTCCGAAATGTGAATGACGCAACGAACGTTCCCAGCAGGCAGGATTCTAGCCAGACCTTCGGGAAAGCCCTGATAAATGTTTTATCAAAAAGGATTTGACGGCTTTATTGGCTCGTATATGCTGATTCTCAGGCGGTCGTCATGCCGGCGTCGAGAAGCACCCAAGCGTGTTTTGCGGCGCAGCGAATTCAGTTCGCATCGGTTCGAGACGATTTTCCCAGCGTCCTGTTTCTTTAAACGCCCCGGGCGGATTTCGAGCAGGCCGTTCAATACTTTCAACGTCGCTAGTCGAGTGTAATCGTGAGAGTCCGAGGCCCTTTGGTGAGATGGAATCGTAGTCAGGCGAGTTGTCCTCGCGCTGACGGCGCCATCGCCGACGGCAGCAACGGCAGCCTTGCGTTCCGCCGCTTTCTGTCCGTCTTCACGATCCTGTCCCGCCGTTCAGTTCGACGTCACAACTCCATCTCCGCGCGCGCCTTCATCGCCGTGCGCACGGATGAAGTCGCCTCGCTGCTGCCGTAGCGCCTCCCACCTTTTCGCCGTTCGATTCATCCGTTTGCGTGAGCGCGCTCTTTCGAGCCGTGCGTTCCTGCATGTGCGGTGCCGTCTGCCGCCCGCGCGTGTCATGCCCATCGGATCGGTTGCGCACCGCAGCGGATCGAATCGAACAGCCCATCCGATCACCACGCGCGGCGCGTTTCTGTTGACGACGGCCGCCTGCACTACCCCGGTGGCTTTGCGCGCGGCGCACGGCTGCGGAGTCGTGCCGCGCTGTGTTTAACGTTGTTCATGCCGCGTCCCGCGGGGAACACACACGTCTATTCGTTATGCGAACCAAACCCCTCGTCGGCATCAGCGCCGACAGAACGATGATGGGAGTCCACCCGTCGCACGTGGTCGGCGAGAAGTACATCGCCGCGATCGTGGACGGCTCACAGGCGCTGGCCATGTTGCTGCCGGCGCTCGGCGAGCGGCAGTCCGCCGCGGACGTGCTCGCGACGGTCGACGGCCTGCTGTTTACCGGCAGCTATTCGAACGTCGAGCCGCACCGCTACGGCGGCGCGCCCAGCACGCCGGGTACGCTGCACGACGCCGCTCGCGATGCGACGACGCTGCCGCTCATGCGCGCGGCGATCGCCGCCGGTGTGCCGGTGCTGGCCGTCTGCCGGGGCTTCCAGGAAATGAACGTGGTTTTTGGCGGGACGCTGCATCAAAGCGTTCACGCGGTGGCCGGCCTGAACGACCATCGCGAGAACAAGGAAGACGACCTCGACGTGCAATACGCACCGTCGCATTCGATCACGCTGACGCAGGGCGGCTTGTTACAGCGCCTCGCGGGCGGCACGAATGAAGCGCGTGTGAATTCATTGCACGGTCAAGGCGTCGAGCGGCTGGGCGTCGGCCTCATGGCCGAAGCCACCGCGCCGGATGGCCTGATTGAAGCGGTGAGCGTGAAAGATGCGCGCGCCTTCGCGCTGGGTGTGCAGTGGCACCCGGAGTGGAAGCATGCCACCGACGCGCTTTCCACCGCGATCTTTCGTGCGTTCGGCGACGCCTGCCGCGATCGAATGCGCACCAAGGCCGGCTATGGCGCGGCATCCGCCGCTGCCACGCATGCCTGAGCCGGTCGCGCACCAAAACAGAGAGAACAATCATGCATGACATCGACGAATTTCTGAAGAAGAACCGTGTCACCGAAATCGAAGCGATCATTCCGGATATGGCCGGGATCGCGCGCGGCAAGATCATTCCGCGCAGCAAATTCGAGTCCGGCGAGTCCATGCGCTTGCCGCAGGCGGTGATGATCCAGACCGTCACAGGGGACTATCCGGAAGACGGCACGCTCACCGGCGTCACCGATCCGGACATGGTCTGCGTGCCCGACCCGAGCACCATCCGCATGATTCCGTGGGCCGTCGATCCGACCGCCCAGGTGATCCACGATTGCGTTCACTTCGACGGCACACCGGTCGCGATCTCGCCGCGCCGCGTACTGCGCCGCGTGCTCGAACTCTACAAGGCCAAGGGCTGGAAGCCGGTCATCGCGCCCGAGCTCGAGTTCTACCTGGTCGACATGAACAAGGATCCGGACCTGCCGCTGCAACCGCCTATCGGCCGTACCGGCCGCCCGGAAACCGGCCGTCAGGCGTATTCGATCGAAGCGGTCAACGAATTCGATCCGCTCTTCGAAGACATCTACGAATACTGCGAGGTGCAGGAGCTGGAAGTCGATACGCTGATTCACGAAGTCGGCGCCGCGCAGATGGAAATCAACTTCATGCACGGCGATCCGCTCAAGCTCGCCGACAGCGTGTTCCTGTTCAAGCGCACCGTCCGTGAAGCCGCGCTGCGCCACAAGATGTACGCGACCTTCATGGCCAAGCCGATGGAAGGCGAACCGGGTTCGGCGATGCACATGCATCAAAGTCTCGTCGACGAAGAAACCGGCCACAACCTCTTCACCGGCGCCGATGGCAAGCCGACCACCTTGTTCACGAGCTATATCGCCGGTTTGCAGAAGTACACGCCTGCGCTGATGCCTATTTTCGCGCCGTACATCAACTCGTATCGCCGCCTGTCGCGCTTCATGGCCGCGCCGATCAACGTGGCATGGGGTTACGACAACCGCACGGTGGGCTTCCGGATTCCGCATTCGGGGCCGGCCGCGCGCCGCATCGAAAACCGCATTCCTGGCGTGGACTGCAACCCGTATCTGGCGATTGCAGCGACGCTCGCCGCCGGCTACCTCGGCATGACGCAGCAACTCGAAGCCACCGAGCCGCTGCTCAGCGACGGCTACGAATTGCCGTATCAGCTGCCGCGCAATCTCGAAGAGGGCCTCACGTTGATGGGCGCCTGTGAGCCGATCGCCGAAGTACTCGGCGAAAAGTTCGTCAAGGCGTACCTCGCCCTGAAAGAAACCGAATACGAAGCGTTCTTCCGCGTGATCAGTTCGTGGGAACGCCGGCATTTGCTGCTGCACGTGTAAGGCAAACGCAAAATTATTGGAGGCAGTATGAGCTACAGAACAGAAGAAGTCGCTTACGTGCAACCGGCGCAACCCGGCGCAAACGCACAAGCCACGCAACAGCAACGCAGCACCGCCGAATATCGCGCGCTCGACGCCGCGCACCACATTCATCCGTTTTCGGATATGGGCGCGCTCAATCGCGCGGGCAGCCGTGTGATCGTCAAGGCACAAGGCGTGTACCTGTGGGACTCGGACGGCAACAAGGTGATCGACGGCATGGCCGGCCTGTGGTGCGTGAACGTGGGTTATGGCCGCAAGGAACTGGCCGACGCCGCGTACCGGCAGATGATGGAACTGCCTTTCTACAACACCTTCTTCAAGACGACGCACCCGCCGGTGATCGAGCTGTCGGCGCTGCTCGCGGAGCTGGCGCCGGAACCGTTCAATCATTTCTTCTACTGCAACAGCGGTTCGGAAGGCAACGACACGGTGCTGCGCATCGTCCACCACTACTGGGCCACGCAGGGCAAACACTCGAAGAAATTCGTCATCTCGCGCAAGAACGGCTATCACGGTTCGACCATCGCGGGCGGCACGCTCGGCGGCATGGGCTACATGCACGACCAGATGCCCTCGAAAGTCGAGAACATCGTGCATATCGACCAGCCGTATTTCTTCGGTGAAGCAGAAGGCAATCTGACGCCGGAAGAGTTCGCTCTGGCTCGCGCGCAGCAACTGGAAGCGAAGATTCTCGAAATCGGTGCGGACAATGTCGCCGCATTCATCGGTGAGCCTTTCCAGGGAGCGGGCGGCGTGATCTTCCCGGCTTCGACGTACTGGCCGGAAATCCAGCGCATCTGCCGCAAGTACGACATTCTGCTCGTCGCCGATGAAGTGATCGGCGGCTTCGGCCGCACCGGCGAATGGTTCGCGCATCAGCACTTCGGTTTCGAGCCGGATCTGATCACGATGGCCAAGGGCCTGACGAGCGGCTACGTGCCGATGGGCGCGGTCGGCCTGCATGACCGCGTCGCCAAGGCGATCATCGAAAACGGCGACTTCAACCACGGGCTCACGTACTCCGGGCATCCGGTCGCCGCCGCCGTCGCGGTCGCGAACCTCAAGCTGCTGCGCGACGAGAAGATCGTCGAGCGCGTCAAAACCGATACGGGTCCGTACTTCCAGAAGAAGCTGCGCGACACGTTCGGCGCTCACCCGATCATCGGCGAAATCTCCGGTGCGGGTCTGGTGGCCGGCCTGCAACTCGCGCAAGACCCCAAGACACGCAAGCGTTTCGCCAATGGCGGCGATGTCGGCACGATCTGCCGCGACTTCTGCTTCAACGGCAATCTCATCATGCGCGCCACCGGCGACCGGATGCTGCTGTCGCCACCGCTGGTCATCAACAAGCTGGAAATCGACGAGATCGTCTCGAAGGCCAAAAAAGCCATCGACGCAACGGCACAACAACTCGGCATTTCGTAACGGCAGTTCGTACCGGCATGGGCACACCCACACATCACGCTCATGCCGGCTCTTCACATCAAGGGAAAAAACCATGAGCGTTAGTCATCTTCGTCATGCGGTCGCGGGGGCCGCGCTTCTCGCCTTCACCGGTTTTGCGGCGCTGTCGGTGACGCCGGCCCTTGCGGCCGACACGGAACTGAATGTGTACAACTGGTCGGACTACATCGCGAAGGACACGATTCCGAACTTCGAGAAGCAGGACGGCATCAAGGTCAAATACGACAACTACGATAGCGACGACACGTTGCAGGCCAAGCTGCTTGCCGGCAGTTCCGGCTACGACATCGTGGTGCCGACGTCGAATTACATGGCCAAGCAGATTCAGGCCGGCGTGTACCAGAAGCTCGACAAATCGAAGCTGCCGAACCTCGCCAATCTCGACCCCGTGCTGATGAAGATGATCGCGGACGCGGACCCGGGCAACCAGTACGGCGTGCCTTGGGCATACGGTACGGACGGCATCGGCTATAACGTGCAAGCCGTGCAGAAAGCGCTCGGCGCCAATGCGCCGGTGGACAGCTGGGCACTGATCTTCGATCCGGCCAATCTCTCCAAGCTGAAAAGCTGCGGCGTATCGATCCTCGACCAGGCCGTCGACGTCTTCGCCGCCACGCTGCAATACATGCACAAGGATCCGAACAGCACGAATCCCGCCGACTACCAGGCCGCATTCGAAGTGCTGAAGAAGATCCGCCCGTATATCACCCAATTCAATTCGTCGGGCTATATCAACGACCTCGCCAACAACGACGTATGCGTCGCATTCGGCTGGTCGGGCGACGTCGGCATCGCGAGCCGCCGTACCGAAGAAGCCAAGCGTTCGTACCAGATCAAGTTCTCGAACGTGAAGGAAGGGGGCCTGCTCTGGTTCGACGTGATGGTGATTCCGAAAGATGCGCCGCATCCCGAAGCCGCGTTGAAATGGATCAACTACATTTCGGACCCGAAGGTCAACGCCGCCATCACCAACGAGGTGTTCTACCCTACCGCGAACAAGGCCGCGCGCCAGTTCGTGACGCCTGCTGTCGCACAGGACAAGACCGTTTATCCGGGCGATGAAGTGTTGAGCAAGATGACGCTGATGAAGCCGATGCCGACCGACATTCTGCGCCTTGAAAACCGTCTTTGGGCCCAGCTCAAAACCGGCCATTAATCAGGCCGACGATATAAAGCATTGATCCCGCGCTCAGGGATCGCTCGAACCCCGAGCGCATGAATAGCAGTCACGGTAGTCAGCCTGCGCGCCTCCAGCGTCCCACCGGTGCGCAGTCCCATGTTTTCCGATCGCAGCGCACGTTGCGAAGCGCTTCCCGCGCCTCGTATGGAGACACTTGCGCCCGCGATCCGCAAGGAATGGTTACATCATGAACTCGACGACCTTAAACAGTGCCGCCGGCGCCACCCAGATGGCTCGCCCCGCAGCGACGGCAAAATCGAAAGCGGACGAATTCGTTCGGATCGAAAATGTCGTGAAGAAATTCGGCGACAGCACCGCTGTCGACAACGTCAACCTGAGCATCGCCAAGAACGAGTTGTTCGCGCTGCTCGGCAGCTCCGGCTGCGGCAAGTCCACGCTCCTGCGCATGCTCGCGGGGCTCGAGACGGTCACGTCCGGACGCATTTTCGTCGACGGCGAAGATCTCGCCGCGATGCCGCCGTACAAGCGGCCGGTCAATATGATGTTCCAGTCGTACGCCCTCTTCCCGCACATGAGCGTGGAGGCGAACATCGCCTTCGGCCTGAAGCAGGAAGGCACGCCGAAAAACGAAATCAGGGAACGCGTGGCCGATGCGCTCAATCTCGTGCAGATGAGCAAGTACGCGCAACGCAAGCCGCATCAACTGTCAGGCGGCCAGCAGCAGCGTGTGGCGCTCGCCCGTTCGCTCGTCAAGCGCCCCAAGCTGCTGCTGCTCGACGAGCCGATGTCGGCGCTCGATAAAAAAATCCGCCAGAAGACCCAGCTCGAACTCGTGAACATCATCGAAAAGGTCGACGTGACCTGCGTGATGGTCACGCACGACCAGGAAGAAGCGATGACCATGGCCGGACGCCTCGCCGTGATGAGCGAAGGCCGCATCGTGCAGATCGGCTCGCCGAGCCAGGTCTACGAGTTTCCGAATAGCCGCTTCTCCGCCGAATTCATCGGCTCGACCAACCTGTTCGAAGGCACGGTGGTCGCGGATGAGCCAGACCACATCTTTGTGGAAAGCGAAGACCTCGAATCGCGCATTTATGTGAGCCACGGCATTACCGGGCCGCTCGGCATGCTGGTCGGCATCTCCGTGCGTCCGGAGCGCATCAAGGTCTCGCTCGACAAGCCGTCCACACCGCACAACTGGGCGCGCGGCGTGGTGTCGGATGTCGCGTACATGGGCAGCTATTCGCTGTATCACGTGCGTCTGCCGAGCGGCAAAACCGTCGTGTCGAATCTCTCCAGCTCGCATCTGATGGCCGAAGGTGCGCCCTCCTATAACGACGACGTGTTCGTCTACTGGTCGCCGGCTAGCGGCGTGGTGCTGACGCAATGAGCAATCCCACTACCTCCTCCGCGGCGCTCGGCGCGCCGTCCGGCAGCCGTGTGCCCGGCTCGCTGAAAAAACGCCTGTCGATGCTGCTGCCCTCGGGCCGCGCGACCGTGATCGGCGTGCCGTTCCTCTGGCTCGCGGTGTTCTTCGCGTTGCCGTTCGTGCTGGTGCTGAAGATCAGTTTCGCCGATCTGCGTCTGGGCATTCCGCCCTACACGGATCTCGTGACGGTCAAGGACGGCATGGTGCATTTCGCCATGCAGCTCAGCCACTACGCGTTCCTGCTGCAGGACGATCTGTACGTCGCCACGTATATCAGCTCGCTGAAGATGGCCGCGGTCTCGACCTTCTTTTGCCTGCTGATCGGCTATCCGATTGCGTACTACATCGCCCGTTCCGAGCCGACCAAACGCAACCTGCTGATGATGGGCGTGATGCTGCCCTTCTGGACCTCGTTCCTGATTCGTGTCTATGCATGGATCGGCATCCTGAAGGACGACGGACTGCTCAATCACACGCTGATGGCGATCGGCATGATTCATTCGCCGTTGCGCCTCTACCACACGGATATTGGCGTCTATATCGGCATGGTTTATTCGTACCTGCCCTTCATGGTGATGCCGTTGTATGCGCACCTCGTGAAGATGGATCTGACGCTGCTCGAAGCGGCCTACGACCTCGGTTGCAAACCGTGGACGGCCTTCACGCGCATCACGTTGCCGCTGTCGAAGAACGGCATTATCGCCGGCAGTCTGCTGGTGTTCATTCCGGCGGTCGGCGAGTACGTGATTCCGGAACTGCTCGGCGGCGCCGACACGCTGATGATCGGCCGTGTGATGTGGGATGAATTCTTCAACGATATGGACTGGCCGATGGCATCCGCAGTGACGGTCGCCATGGTTCTACTGCTGCTCGTGCCGATGGCCGTGTTCCAGTACTACCAGGTCAAGGAACTGGAGGGCGCGAAATGATCAAGCCTAATAAGACGCTGTCCAATAGCGTGCTGACATTCGGATTTCTGTTTCTTTACATTCCGATCATCAGCCTGGTGGTGTATTCGTTCAACGAATCGAAGCTCGTCACGGTGTGGTCCGGCTTCTCGCTCAAATGGTACGGCGCGCTGTTGCACGACGGCGAACTGCTGAATGCCGCATGGCTTTCGCTGAAGATCGGTCTGTTGACCGCGTGCGCTTCCGTTGTGATCGGCACATGGGCCGGATTCGTGCTCGCGCGCTTCGGACGCTTTCGCGGCTTCACGCTGTTCGCCGGCATGATCAACGCGCCGCTCGTGATTCCGGAAGTGATTCAGGGTATCTCGCTGCTGTTGCTGTTCGTCGCGCTCGAACAAATGCTCGGTTGGCCGAAGGGCCGCGGGCTCTTCACGATCTGGATCGGCCACGTCATGCTGTGCGTGTCGTATGTGGCGATCATCGTGCAATCGCGTGTGAAAGAGCTCAACAAGTCGCTCGAAGAAGCCGCGCTCGACCTCGGCGCCACGCCTTTCAAGGTGTTCTTCCTGATCACGCTGCCGCTCATCTCGCAGGCGCTGATGTCGGGCTGGCTGCTGTCGTTCACGCTTTCTTTCGACGACCTCGTGCTCTCCGCGTTCCTGTCCGGCCCCGGCTCGACCACGCTGCCGCTCGTCGTGTTCTCGCGTGTGCGTCTCGGCCTGAATCCGGAAATGAATGCGCTCGCCACGATCTTTATCACCACCGTGACAATCGGCGTGATTGCCGTGAACCGCTGGATGCAGTTGCGCGAGCGCAAACGCAACCGCGACATGCAAATGGCTTTCGCCCTCGCCGAAGCCGCCGATCCCCTGCCCTCCGCTCCACAACAAGCCGCCGTACGGAAGTCGCTCGATACGGCACGTGCATAAGCAGTGATTTTGCAGTACGACCAATAAGGAGAATTTGAATGAGAAAGAAACTCATCTGTCTGTTGGTGGCGGGGAGTCTGCCTGGCATTGCCATGGCGGATGCCACCAGCGACCAGATCAAGGCGCTTCAGGCTCAACTGAATGCACTGCAAAAGGAGGTCAAACAGTTGCGCGCTGAAGTCGCCACCAAACCGAAGGCAGCCGCGGCGGCGAGCGCGCCCCCTGCCCCGGCGGTGGTGGCGGCGCCCGTGGATATCTCGTCGCCTGAATACGGCAAGGCTCAGGCAACGCTGACCAACGACGACGTGACGGCGATGAAGCAACAGATCGCCAATCAGCAGTTGAAGGTCGATTCGCTCGAAGACGCGGCGCAGACCGGACCGATCGCCGGTCTGTCGGTGACGGGCTATATCGATCCGACCTATATCTATAACCGCGCGCAGAGCAGTTCGTCGTTCCTGTTCGCGAACCACGAAAGCAGCTACAACTACTTCAACAGCACGTTCGGCGACCTGTACCTCGACATCAAGAAGACTTTCGGTGTCGGCCCGATGGCGCCGTCGGCGGAAATCACGTTGATGCCCAATCGCGGCAACGGCATTACGCTGCTGCAGAATTCGCACGGCAATATCGGCAACAACATCCTGAATACGGCGGTGGTCAACGTGCCGCTGACGGCGAGCACGACGCTCGTGGCCGGTTTGATTCCGAGCTTCGGCGGCTATGAAGTGCAGCAGTCGAACCAGATGCTCACGCTCACGCACAACCTGCTGTACGACTTCTCGGATCCGGGCAGCTATGTCGGGATCGGCGCGAACTACACGGCCGGCAACTGGGCGTGGAAGTTCTTCCTCGGCAACGAGCAGTACCGCACCTATGGCGCGACGACGCAGATCGGCACCAACGCGCTGGGCGACCCGATCACGACCAGCAACAAGATCCCGACCTTCACCGCGCGTACCGACTACACATGGTCGAGCGCGCTGGATATCGGCGGATCGTTCAATATCGGGCGTCAGACCTTGCCTAGCGCGATCGACGCGAACGGCGTGGTCAGCTACGGCGTAGGCGGCCAGGCGCCGAGCTCGGGCGGTACCTTCTTCTTCACCGAAGCCGACCTGACCTATACGCTCGCCGACGTGCAGTACAACGCCGAGATCGACTACGGTCAGCAGCAAAACGCCGCGTACAACGGCGGCCAGGCGCAGTGGTACGGCCTGTCGCTGCTCGCGCACCGCAAGTTCAACCTGCCGGTGGTGGGCCGCATGGGCGCGACCCTGCGCTATGACCTGCTGGTCGACAGCAAGAACGGCGGCGGCGGTGGCGGCATCGCGTTGAACGGCAACGGCATGGACACGGCGAACGGCTTCGGCATCGGCGCGGACTGTCTGGCCAATTCGCAGGCGAACGGCGGCCTTGGCTTCGAGTGCAAGGGCGCAACCCGCCAGGACGTGTCGCTCGACCTGCTGTTCTATCCGACCCAACAGATCACGGTCAAGGTGGAATATCGCCACGACTGGGCCAACAAGCAGGTGTTCCTGAAGAACGACGGTTCGTACGGCAAGTCCAACGACCTGCTCGCGACCCAGTTCATCTACTCGTTCTAATCCGCTCTGCCGGCGCGTGGCCTTGCAGGAAAGGCCACGCGCACAGGCTCATTCCGCACGCACTGCCTATGCTCCGATTCTCGAACCAGCCTCACGTCGCCTCGTACTACGCCGCCACCGCCAACGACACCACCCGCTATCCCGCGCTCGAAGAAACGATGACCGTCGACGTCTGCGTGATCGGCGCAGGCCTCACCGGCATTTCCACTGCGCTGAACCTTGCCGAACGCGGCCATTCGGTCGCGGTGCTCGAAGCATCGAAAGTCGGATGGGCGGCGAGCGGCCGCAATGGCGGCCAGTTGATCGGCGGCTTTGCGTGCGATATCGATACGTTCGCGAAGTACATGCCCGCGGACGACGTGAAGCGCGTTTGGGACATGGGGATCGAAACCCTCGATATCGTCAAGGAACGGGTCGCGAGGCATCAGATCGATTGCGACTTGACCATCGGCTATCTGACCGTTGCCAATAAGCCGCGCGATACCGACGCGCTGCAGAAATGGCGCGATGAAGCGCAACGGCGCTTCGGCTACGACCGCTTCAGTTATGTCGACGCCGACGGCGTGGGCAACTATGTCCAGTCCCAGCGCTACCTGGGCGGCCTGTTCGACGCGGACAGCGGCCATCTGCATCCGTTGAATTACACGCTTGGCCTCGCGCGCGCGGCACGCGAGGCCGGCGTGCGGATTTTCGAAGACAGCTGCGTCACCGCCTTGCGTGAAGAAAACGGCCTGCATGTCGCGCAGACCGCGCGTGGCGACGTGCGCGCGAAATTCGTCGTGCTCGCCTGCAACACCTACCTCGGCAAGCTTGCGCCGGAGGTGGCGAGCAAGATCATGCCGGTCGGCACCTACGTGATCGCCACCGAACCGCTCGACCCCGATCGCGCCGAAGCGCTGATGCCCGCCAAAGCCGCCGTGTGCGACAGCCGCTTCGTGCTCGACTATTTCCGGCCCGCGCCCGATCACCGCTTGCTGTGGGGCGGCAAGGTGAGCTACTCGACGTTCGCACCGCGCAACCTCGGCGAAGCGATGCGCCGCGATATGCTCAAAACCTTTCCGCAACTCGACGATGTCAAAATCGCCTATGCGTGGGGCGGTTTCGTCGATATCACCATGAACCGCGCGCCGCATTTCGGCCGGCTCTCGCCGACCGTGTATTTCGCGCAAGGCTTCTCAGGGCACGGCGTGAACACGACCGGTCTCGCGGGCAAGCTGATCGCCGAGGCGATCGACGGCCAGGCGTCGCGCTTCGATCTGTTCGGCAAGATTCGCCACCGCGACTTTCCTGGCGGCGCTACACTGCGCACCCCTGCCCTCGTCCTCGCGATGGCGTGGTATCGAATGAAGGACCTGCTTTGATGAATGCTCCGACGCCTGGCTTCAACACACTCGATCTGCGCGCCGACGCGCTGATCGCCAACTCCTACTATGAGGCGAGCGCAGTCCGTCCGCTCACCGACGACCCCGCGCTCGACGGCACGCTCGAAGCCGACGTGTGCGTGATCGGCGCGGGCTTCTCCGGTTTGTCGGTGGCGCTGGAGTGCCGCGCGCGCGGGCTCTCGGTGGTCGTGCTCGATGCGCACCGTCCCGGCTGGGGCGCGTCGGGCCGCAACGGCGGGCAGACGCTCGTAGGTTTCGCGAAAGACGAGATCATGGAGCGCCAGCTCGGTCTCGACGGTGCGCGAGCCGCGTGGGCAATGTCGGTGGAAGGTGTAGCGCTCGTGCGCGAGCGCATCGAGCGTTATGGCATCGACTGCGATTTCACGTCCGGCTATCTGACGGTCGCCACCAAACCGAAACGCGTGCCCGATCTGCGTGCGTGGATGGAATCGGCTTCGCAACGCTGGGGGTATGCCAGGCTCGCGTGGCTCGATACCGACGAAATTCGTGCACGGGTTGCGTCGCGACGCTATCTGGCCGGTGTCTACGATCCGTTTTCCGGCCATCTGCATCCGCTCAAATACTGTCTGGGTCTCGCCGCTGCGGCGCGCCGCGAAGGCGCGCAATTGTTCGCCCATTCGCCCGTCATCGAAGTCGTGCGCGGGGCGCGCCCCGTGGTGCGTACCGCGCGCGGCGAAGTGCGCTGCCGCTTCGTCGCGGCCTGCGGCAATGCGACGATCGGCGAGGTGCTGCCCGTGCCGGTCGCCGCGCGCATCGCGCCGATCGCGTCGTATATCGTCGCCACCGAACCGCTCGGCAAGGAACGCGCGGATGCGTTGATCAAAGGCCGCGAAGCGATTTGCGACAACAACTTCTTTCTCGACTACTTCCGTTTGTCGGCGGACCATCGCGTGCTGTTCGGCGGGCGGGCGAGTTCGACCGGCGCATCGCCCGTGCAACTCGGTGAAGAGATTTGCCAACGCATGATCGCCGTATTCCCGCAACTCGCCGATGTGAAAATCGACTATGCGTGGGGCGGCTTTGTCGACGTGACGCGCAATCGTGCGCCTGATTTTGGCTCGATCGATCCGAATTACTTCTACGTGCAAGGGTTTTCCGGGCACGGCGTCGCGCTGACAGGCATTGCCGGGCGCGTGGTGGCCAAAGCGATGGCGGGCGAGACGGCCGCTTTCGATCTGTTCGCGCGCTTGCGCCATGCGCGTTTTCCGGGTGGTCCGGCGTTGCGGGGGCCGGCGCTGGAACTCGGGATGATGTATCACCGGATCCTCGAGTTGTTCTAGCCGTCGTTGCTCGTCAGGAACAGCACACGCGCGCGCCGCTGTGCCGTCTTTCCCTTCTCCACGCTTTCGCCACGCCTAACGCGCCGCCGGGTCGACGCGTGAGCCTGGCTCGCCTTTCCCTCCCCTGCGCCTCGACCCGATTTTCTCTTTTAAGCGTTTACCCGCAAAACCCAATTTGTCGACTATTTATCGATAAATTCTCGTGTTAGATTGCTTCGCCTGTGAGCCAGTGCAACCTGGCGCAACCAACCGGCGCCCACGTGCAACCCGTGCGCTCCGGAACAAAAGCACGCATCCGGCAGCACACAATAACGACACATCAGCGACGCAGCAAGGAGAACAGCATGGGGGTTTTAATCGGCGTGCCGATCGTCGTATTCGGCTTCGCAATGCGCTTTAACGCGCTACTGGTCGTGACGATCGCGGGGATCGTCACGGGCATCGCCGGCGGCTTGCAGCCGGTCGAGATCGTCAGCGCATTCGGCAAGGCATTCGCGGATAACCGCTACATGGGGCTGATCTGGCTGACGCTGCCGGTCATCGCGCTGCTGGAGCGCAACGGCCTGAAAGAACAGGCGAGGCACCTGATTTCGCGCCTGCACGCCGCCACCACCGGCCGTGTGCTGATGCTGTACTTCGTGATCCGCCAGATCACGGCGGCGCTCGGGCTGACATCGCTCGGCGGCCACGCGCAGATGGTGCGTCCGCTGATCGCGCCGATGGCGGAGGCCGCCGCCGCGAACCGCTACGGTGAACTACCGGACGCGGTGCGCCAGCAGATCCGCGCGAATGCATCGGCGGTCGACAACATCGCCGTGTTCTTCGGCGAAGACATTTTCATTGCGATCCAGTCGATCCTGCTGATCAAGGGCTTCCTCGAACAGAACGGCATCGCGGTCGAACCGCTGCAGGTGTCGGTGTGGGCGATTCCCACGGCCGTGGCCGCGCTTCTGATTCATGTCGTGCGCCTGATCCTGCTGGACCGCAATCTCTCGCATAAGATGACCGCGTACGGCCGAGGTATCGCACGATGATGGTCAAACTCGAATCACTCTACGTGCTGGCCGGTTTGATGTTTGCCGCCTTCGCCCTGTTCAATCTGCGGGATCGTTCGAATCCGCGCCGCATCGGCAACTTCCTGTTCTGGGGGATCTACGCGATCACTTTCCTGTTCGGCGGAGAACTGCCGCACTTCGTGACAGGCTGCCTCGCCATCGCACTTGCCGTGATCGCCGGTTCCGGCAAGCTCGGCAAGGGCAAGACGGACAACAATACGGAAGCCGCCGCCACGCGCCGCGAAGCGAATGCGCAGCGCTTCGGCAACACGCTATTCATTCCGGCGCTGCTGATTCCGTTCATCACGTTGCTCGGCACGTTGGCGCTCAAACACGCGCCATTCGTCGAAGCGAAGAACGTCACGCTGATTTCGCTCGTATTGGGCACGCTGGTCGCGTTCGGCGCGGCGCTCTTCATGCTGCGCGACTCGCCGGTGCACGCATTGAAAGACGCGCGGCACACCATGGACACCGTCGGCTGGGCCGCCATTCTTCCGCAGATGCTGGCCGCCCTCGGGGCGCTGTTCGCCGTCGCGGGCGTGGGCCACGTAGTGTCGGATCTGGTGAAAACGTGGATTCCGCTCGACTCCGCCTTCGCGGTGGTGGCCGCTTATACGTTCGGCATGGCGATCTTCACGATGATCATGGGCAACGCATTCGCCGCGTTCCCTGTCATGACCGCGGGTATCGGCCTGCCGTTGATCGTGCATCAATTCCACGGCAACCCCGCCATTCTGGGCGCTATCGGCATGCTGTGCGGCTTTTGCGGCACTTTGATGACCCCGATGGCGGCCAACTTCAATATCGTGCCGGCCGCGCTGCTGGAGCTGAAAGATCAGAACGGCGTGATCAAGGCGCAATGGCCGACCGCTTTACTATTGTTGATCGTCAACACCATACTGTTATATCTGTTCGTATTCCGCTTTTGAGGAGGCGCCGATGACTACTCTGCTCACTCGCGAATTCGCGTCGAAATTCGCCAATCTCGCGCTTGCCCATCTCACGCGCGAATATCCGAACAAGCTGACCCACTCGCTCGCCGGACCGCAAGACGTGCAGGGCCCGCGCGCGCTGCACCCGATTTTTTACGGCAGCTACGACTGGCATTCGTGCGTGCACGGCTACTGGTTGATTCTGCATCTACTGGAACGCTTTCCCGATCTGCCTGAAGCGGCGCGCATCGTCGCGGTGGTCGACGAGCATTTCACCGCGGCGAATGTGGCCGGCGAGATTGCCTATCTCGATCTGCCGCATAACCGTGGTTTCGAGCGCCCGTATGGTTGGGCCTGGTTGCTCGCCCTCAGCGCGCAAATCGATTCGCTGAAACTCTCGGAAGCCGCGCGCTGGTCGAAAACTTTCGCGCCGCTCACCAAGGTGTTTGTCGAACGTTTCGAGGAATTCCTGCCGAAAGCGACCTACCCGTTGCGCGTGGGCACGCACTTCAACATGGCCTTCGCGTTGGCGCTGACGCTGGATTTCGCACGGCAAACGTCGCGCGAATCGCTGGAAGTACTGGTCGTGAATACCGCGGAACGCTGGTTCGTGGACGACGTCGCGTGTCAGGCGTGGGAGCCGGCCGGCGACGAATTCCTCTCGCCTTCGCTGATGGAAGCGGAGCTCATGCGCCGGGTGTTGCCGCCCGCGCAATTCGTCGACTGGTTCGGCCGCTTTCTGCCGAACCTCGGCGCGAAAAAACCCGCTACGCTGTTCGAGCCCGTCACCGTAACGGATCGCACCGACGGCAAGATCGCTCACCTCGACGGCCTGAATCTGAGCCGCGCATGGTGCCAGCGTTCGCTGGCGCGCGCGCTGCCCGCCGGCGACATTCGCCGCACAGTCCTGTTCGACGCAGCCGAGCGCCATCTGCAAAGCGCACTACCGCACGTGGCCGGTGATTATATGGGCGAGCACTGGCTCGGCACATTCGCCACGCTCGCGCTGCAAGCCTGATAAGGCCTGATTCAAGGCTCCAAATCCAATTTTTATGGGCGGCCTCGTCCGCTGAAACGACGAAAGCGGCGCCGCACGCGCGAAACGGTTTCTCTCACCAACCGTTTCGCACCGCGAGCGCCGCTTTGTCATGATCGCGCCCAACTCGAGCCGCTTCTTGCGGCTCAGCCGGCGACCACGCCGGCTTTCTGCATCACTGCCCCGTCAGCTTCTTCGGCTTCGGCGGCGCTTGAACCTTGTTGTACTGGAATGCGGGGGTCGCCTTCAAGGCGTCTTTGGTGGCGCCGGCCAGATAGAAATTGCCCTGGCGGATATCCAGTGCCGCGATGGGCACCGCAACGTCGTGCGAGGCCACGCCGAGGAATCCACCGGCGGAGACGATTGCGGCGGACAGCGAGCCGTCCGGCGCAACCACCAGATCGCGGACCGTACCGATCTTCTCGTTCTGATCGTTGTACACCGTCTTGCCGAGAATGCTCTTCTTCACACTCCAGCCGCTCAGCAGTGCGGTCGACTGTTCGACGGTGACGCTCAGCGGTTGCGTGCCGGCGACTTGCGCCTGCGCACCCAGGCTGGTTGCAGCTACTGCGACGACAACAACTAGTTTGCCCAAAGTCATATGGTTCACTCCGTATTTAAAGACTTGATCGGCACATGGCCTGCGCCAAAAGGAATCGCTGCAGCACGATCATACAGATTGCGCCGCGCGGCTGCATCCAGCGTGGCGCAAGGCCGCATGCGCGCCACTTCACGCGCCTGCGTTGCCACGCCCGGCGCTGGCGTCACGACCCGAAGCGCATGGCGGTAAAATCGTGCAAGGCGATCACGCCCGCTTTAGAGGTGGCAGTTTGACTGAGCTTGAACAGGGTTTCATTTTGACCCGACATTGGCGGGATACGCCCGCCGGCACGGAAGTCGATTTCTGGCTGGCAACGCACAGCGGGCCCCGTCACATCCGTCTGCGCCCTCAGCCTTCGGTCGCGTTCATTCCCGCGGAGCACCGCGAGCGGGCCGAAACGATCCTGCGCCGCGAAACACCGCTCGATCTGCGCCCGCTCGATCTCCGCGACTTTCAGCATCGGCCGGTAATGGGACTTTATTGCCTGCAGTACCGGCAATTGACGGGGTTCGAAAAACGCCTGAAGCAAGGCGGGGTCGATGTCTACGAAGCCGACATCTTCCCGCCTGAACGCTACATGATGGAGCGCTTCATCACGGCGCCGGTATGGTTTACCGGCGATGCGCCGGGCAACGGCAACCACGGCCCGCTTCTGAACAGCGAACTCAAGCCGGCCACGGGTTATCGCCCGCCCTTGAAACTCGTTTCGCTCGATATCGAAACCAGCGCTCATGCCGAGCTGTATTCGATCGCGCTGGAAGGTTGCGGGCAGCGCCAGGTGTATATGCTGGGGCCGCCCAACGGCGACGCGAGCACGCTCGACTTCGACCTCGAATACTGCGAAACCCGCGCACAGTTGCTGGAAAAACTGAACGTGTGGCTGGAGCGGCACGATCCCGATGCGATCATCGGCTGGAATCTGGTGCAGTTCGATCTGCGTGTGCTGCAGCAGCACGCCGAACAATATCGCGTACCGCTGCGGCTCGGCCGCGGCGGCGCGGTCATGGAATGGCGCGAGCACGGGCTCAAACAGAACCATTTTTTTGCCGGCGCCGCGGGGCGGCTGATTATCGACGGCATCGAGGCGCTGCGCTCCGCGACATGGAGTTTCCCCTCGTTCAGTCTCGAACACGTCGCGCGCTCGGTGCTCGGCGAAGGCAAGTCGATCGACAACCCGTATCAGCGCATGGACGAAATCCAGCGCCGCTTCGACGAAGACAAGCCCGCGCTCGCACAATACAACCTCAAGGACTGCGAGCTGGTCACGCGCATCTTCGCCAGAACGGAGCTGCTGCCGTTCCTGCTGGAGCGCGCGAGCGTCACCGGTCTGCCGGCGGATCGCAGCGGCGGATCGGTGGCGGCGTTCACGCATCTGTATATGCCGCGGATGCATCGGCAAGGCTATGTCGCGCCCAATCTCGGCGACGTGGCCGGCGCCGCGAGCCCCGGCGGCTTCGTGATGGATTCGCGGCCCGGCCTCTACGACTCCGTGCTGGTGCTGGACTACAAGAGCCTGTATCCGTCCATCATCCGCACCTTTCTGATCGACCCGGTCGGCCTGGTGGAAGGCATGCTGAATCCCGCCGACGATCAGTCGGTGCCCGGCTTTCTCGGCGCGCGCTTTTCGCGCACGCGCCATTGTCTGCCATCGATCGTCGGGCAGGTCTGGCAAGGCCGTGAAACCGCCAAACGCGAGAACAACAAGCCGCTTTCGCAGGCATTGAAGATCATCATGAACGCCTTTTACGGCGTGCTGGGATCGACTGGCTGCCGCTTCTTCGATCCGCGTCTCGCCTCGTCGATCACCATGCGCGGCCATGAAATCATGCACACCACGCGCGAATTGATTCAAGGCGAAGGCTACGAGGTCATTTACGGCGACACGGATTCGACCTTCGTGTGGCTCAAGCACGCGCATAGCGAGGCGGACGCGGGGCGTATCGGCCGGGCGCTGGTCGAGCATATCAATGCGTGGTGGCGGCAGAATCTGCGGCAGCGCTTCGGACTCGACAGCGCGCTCGAACTGCAATTCGAACGGCATTATCGGCGCTTCTTCATGCCGACCATTCGCGGCGCCGAGGAAGGCAGCAAGAAACGCTACGCCGGGCTCACGGTTTTGCCTGACGGCAGCGAGGACATCGTCTATAAAGGGCTCGAAACGGTACGCACGGACTGGACGCCGCTCGCGCAACAGTTTCAGCAGGAACTCTACCGGCGCATCTTCACGCAGCAGCCGTATCAGGATTACGTGCGCGACTATGTGCGCGATACGCTCGAAGGCAAGCTCGACGATCAGCTCGTGTATCGCAAGCGCGTGCGCAGGCCGCTCGGCGAATATGAGCGTAACGTGCCGCCCCATGTGCGCGCGGCGCGTGTGGCGGACGAATTCAACCGGCGGCAGGGACGCCCGCTGCAATACCAGAACGGCGGCTGGATCAGCTACGTGATGACGGTTGCCGGGCCTGAGCCGCTGGAAACGCTGCGCTCGGCGATCGATTACGAACACTATCTGACGCGGCAACTGCAGCCCGTCGCGGACGCGATCCTGCCGCTGCTGCGCGATGATTTCACCACCTTGATGTCAGGGCAACGGCCCTTGTTTTAAGGCAGTGCTAGCATCGGGCGAATCGACGCAAAGCAAAGCTCACGCATGAAGGAGGCGAAATTGAACGCGGCAGGCGAGCTGAAGGACGAGGCGCACACCCCTATCAATCGCGTGTTTTCGAACGGTGCGCTCAGTATCGGGCTCACTTTGCCGATGTTGCGCGCCGGCGCCGTCGTGGCCGATTTCGACGAGCAACTCGCGCTCGCGCGCCTCGCCGACGAACGCGGCTTTCGCGCACTCTGGATACGCGACGTGCCGTTGAACAGCGCGGATTATCCGGACCCTGTCGGCCATCTCGACCCGTGGGTGCTGGTCGGCGCGCTCGCCATAAGCACTCGGCGTATCGCGCTGGCGAGCGGCGCCATCGTGCTCACGCTGCGTCATCCGCTGCATATCGCCAAGGCGGCCGTGTCCGCCGGCTCGCTCAGCCACGGGCGCTTCATTCTGGGGCTGGGTTCAGGCGACCGCCCACCGGAATATGCCGCGTTCGGCCAGAACTCCGACGAGCGCCGCGAACTGTATCGCCGTCACTGGGAAACGGTTGCTGCCGCGCTCGGCGAACCGTCTCGCGTGATTCCCGATCGCTCGCCAGAAGGCGCGCCGAGCTTTCGGCTGCTGCCCGAGAACTCGCATGCGGTGCCGATGCTCGCCGTGGGTTCGGGCGGACAGAGCGTCGACTGGATTGCGCGCCATTCGCTGGGGTGGATGACCTACCATCGTGAACCGGACGCGCAGCGGGCACGCTACAGCATGTGGCGCGCCGCCGCCGAACGCGTGGCGCCCGAGGCCTTTCGCGCGTTCGGCGTCGCCATGCGGCTGGACCTCAGCCGCGATCCGCATGAACCGGCGCAGGCCGTTTCACTGGGCTACCGGACCGGCCGGCATGCGTTGATCGACGTACTGACGCAGATGCGCGCGGACGGGACGCATCATGTGACGTTCAATCTGTCATCGGAGCGTCCCGTCGCCGAGGTGGTCGGTGAATTGGCCGACGAAGTGTTGCCGCAGTTTCACCAAGAGAAGTGAAGCGCGCGCCGCGCCTCTACTTCGAAATCTTTTCCAGCTCGAGCCCTTTCGTGCGCGGCCCGATCAATCCAATCGCCAGCATCACGATCAGCATCGCCCCGGCGATGAACACAAAAACGCCCACCGTACCGAACTGTTTTAACACCGCTGCAATCAGAAACGCAGTGAAAATCGCGGAAAAGCGGCTCCACGAATAAACGAAACCCACCGCGCGCGCCCGAATGCTGGTCGGAAACAGCTCAGTCTGATACGCGTGGTAGCTGTACGAAATGATGTTGCCCGCGAGCGTCAGACACACGCCGAGACTCACCAGCAATACGGCCCCCGATGCCTGGCTGAACCATAACCCGCAGACGATGTTCACACCCGCCATCACCACGATCACCGTCTTGCGCTCGAAGCGGTCGCCGATGAAGAGCCCGATGATCGGCCCAAGCGGCGCGGCCAGCGCGATCACGCTCGAATACATCAGACTCGTGGTAATCGTAATGCCCTGCTTGATCAACAGCGTCGGCACCCAGTTCGCAAAGCCGTAAAAGCCCACTGTCTGGAAGATATTGAAGATCGTCATCATCAGCGTGCGGCTGCGGTACGGCCGCACCCACATATCGCGGAAGCTGCCGCGCGGGGCGACCGGCACCGCCGGCGCGGGCGGCGGCAGTTCGCGCCCGTACTCGCGGCGCACTTTCGCTTCGAGCTCGGTCATCACGCGATCGGCCTCGGCGAGACGTCCTTGTTGGGCAAGCCAACGCGGGCTTTCCGGCAAAGCGCGGCGAATCCACCACACGAACAGCGCGCCATGTGCACCGATCAGCACGACCCAGCGCCAGCCGTCAAGGCCGAGCAGCGTGCGCGGCACCAGCAGATACGAAAGAAACGCCACCACCGGCACGGCCGTAAAGCCGACCGCCTGCTCGCACGCGAATGCACGGCCGCGAATCTGCTTGGGCACCAGCTCGGAGATATACGTGCCGATCGTCACGAGTTCGACGCCGATGCCGACGCCCGCCACGAAGCGCCAGAAGTTCAGTCCCGTCGCCGTTTCCTGAAACGCCATCACGACGTTGGCCGCCGTGTACCACAGCAGCGAATACGTAAACACCGCACGGCGTCCGAAGCGATCCGCCAGAAAGCCGCACGCGATCGTGCCGATAAAAAGGCCGCTGAACAGCGCGGCGATAAAGCTCGCGACGCCGGTCGAGCCGAACAGGCCATGCGTGGTCGCGGTGAGCAGGCCGCTTTTGACGAGACCCGGCGCGACGTAGCCTGAATACAGCAGATCGTAGAGTTCGAAGAAGAAGCCGAGGCTTAGCAGCACCACCAGCTTCCAGATGGAACGCGTGGCGGGCAGCCGGTCGAGGCGCGCGGAAATGCTGCCGGCGTCGAGCGGCGCGGCCGCGGCCGCTGCTGTCGCCGCTGCGATTGCCGCGTGATCGGAATATGCCGCGCCGCCGCTCTTCGCGACGGAGCCGGCATGATCTGGGGATGCCATGTTGTCTGTCTCCTCATGAGGCGGGCGAAAGTTTGGGGCTCGCCAGGCCGGTCTCGTGCCGGCCTCTCGTACTGTCGCAAGTCAAACGCGCAATGAAGCCGGGCCCAAGGTCCGGCCAGCATTCTAGCCGTGCGCGCGCTTCAATTGTTCGAAGGTCGTGATTTTTCCGGCCAGCGCGCTTGCCGCCACCGTGTAAGGACTCGCGAGCCACACATTGCCCGGTCCCGAGCGGCCCGGAAAATTGCGGTTGATCGCGCTGATCGTCACCTCGTTCGCATCGGCCGATTGCCCCGGCCCGCAATTCGCGCAGGATCCGCAGCCCGGCATGACGAGCGTCACGCCCGCGCGCTCGAAGACCGGCAAATAGCCCTGTTCCTCGCAATACGCGCGCACCGCCATGGTGCCGAATTGCAGGAAAAGACGCGTACCCTCGGGCACCCGAATGCCCTGCTCGACGCCCCAGCGCAGCACCTCGTGATAGAAATCGAAGTCCTCGCGCTTGCCCGCCGTGCATGAGCCACCATAAGCGATGTCGATGGCGACGTCCCGCTCCAGTTGCAACGCCGGCACGCCATTGCCGGGATCGCCGGGACGCGCGAGCATCGGCTCGATGGCGCTCGCGTCGATGTGAATCGTGTCGCGATAGGTCGCGCCCGCATCGCTTTTCATCCAGCTTTCAAGGCTGAAATCGACGCCGCGCCGCGCTTTCAGAAACGCCACCGTGCGCTCATCCGGCTCGACGATTCCGGTGAAGCCCCCCAGTTCCGCGACCATGTTGGTCAAGGTCGCGCGTTCGTCGATCGACATGGCGCGCACGGCCTCACCGCCGTATTCGAACACCAGTCCGATCGCGCCGCCCGAGCGGATCGCCTCCATGTGCAGCAGATGCAGCACCACGTCTTTCGCGGTCACGCCGTCGCGCAATTCACCGCTGATTTCGATGCGCAAGGTCTCCGGCACTTTGCAGCGCACGTAGCCCGTCACCCAGCTATTGGCAATTTCCGTTGCGCCCGCACCGAATGCGAGGCAGCCGAGCGCGCCCGAATGCGGCGTGTGCGAATCGGTGCCGCACGCCACCTGACCCGGCAACGCGTATTGTTCGGCCATCAGCGCGTGACAGATGCCTTCGGAGCCCGGCATACCGTCGAGCGCGCCGTGCGAGCGCACCGGATAGTCGCGCGAGAACGACGTATGCCCTTCCATCAGATTGGCGACGCCCGGCAGCAGACCGTCGCGCACGTGCGGAATGCTTTGCGACGCAAGCACCAGATGATCCTGGAACGCGATGATGTGATCCGGCGCATGCAACGGCGCAGGCTTGCCGAACGCGCGGTGCATCAGGTGCGCGCACATGCCGGTAAAGTAATCGTGGCTGAAGCGCCAGTCGGCGGCAATGAATACGCCGTCGCCGCGCTGCGCGCCCACGCTGCCCGGATGCAGGTGCCGTTCGATGATCTTCTCGACCAGCGTCTTCGGCGCCGCGGCTTGCGCAACATGGCCGCCCTCGGCCACGCGCGGCGCGGGCCAGTCGGCGAACCTGCTATATGCGAGCAGGCCGCCGCTGCGAATGATCTGCTGCGTGAGCGCGTCGCGGCCTTTGAGAAACTCGTCGATAGGCACCGCTTCTCCCGCGCTCAACCGATCGAGCACGGCGAAATCGGTCGTGGTGAGAATGCCGATGTTGTCGCAATTCTGCTGATAGATCCGCTCGAAACTCTCCGCGACGATCAGCCGGATACCGGCGGAAAGCTCCGCCAACGGGCTCGATTCGCGCGACGAACCCTTGCCATAACGCTTGCCGGCCACCGTCACCTGAAAGCCGCCGTTCTTCACCGCATCGCGGCCGATCGGCATGCGCTCGCCGGCCTTGAGACCGACGTACGGATACTGCCCGAGGCGTTCGTCGTACGTGAGCATGACGGTGACCGGCGTGATCTCGTCGGTGGAGACGTTCTCGCGCAACGGGCCCGCGGTGGCGAGCGTGAAATTTTCGCCGGCGAGTTGGGCCTCGATCACCGCGGGGTCTTGAGACAGGTACAGCACGCGGCCGTCCAGACGAATCGTATCGCGCATGGGCATTCTCCTTGCGCTCACTATACGGCGCGCGCGGTCGATGCCGAAGTGCCGGTGCGGCAACGCAGACCTCTCGTTTGGCGACGCTCGGCGCCCGCCGCCGTTGCAGTCACACGCCCTTGCCGAGAAAGCCGACCAGCGCCGCCGCGCTCGCGCTCAACTGGTCGCGTGCCTTGAAAGATCATGATGAGGCGGCGCACCGCCCACGCGTCGCTCAATGACAGCAGGCTCACGTCGAGCGCGTTCAGATAGAGCAGCCCGACCTGCTCCGGCACGATCGCGATGCCGAGCCCGGCGTGCACCATCCTGCATAGCGCGTCGAGGCTGCTCACGCGAATCTTCACATCCAGTTGCCGCCCGGCGCTGGCCGCCTGTTGCGTGAGCAGTTGCGTCAGCGCGCTCTCGCTGCGCAGGCCGACGAAACTGTCGTCGAGCAATTCGTCGAACCTCACGCGCATCGCGCCGGCCAGACGATGGCCGCCCGGCACCAGCACCGCCAGCCGGTCCTGCCGGTACGGCACCTGCTCGAACGATTCGCTGCCGGCCACCGCATTGCAGATGCCTAAGTCCGCGCCATGTTCACCGACGATCCGCAGCACGTCGGCGCTGTTCTCCTCTTCAAGTTCGATCGACACTTCAGGAAACGCGCGGCCGAACGCGGCCACGTCTTCCGGCAGGAACTGCACGATGGAAGACAGATTCGCCACCAGCCGCACGCGCCCCTTTGCGCCTGACGAAAAGCGCGACAGCTCCGCGCTCATCTGTTCGATATTGCCGATGATCGCCAGCGCGTAGCGCAACACGGTCTCGCCAACCGGGGTCACGGCGATGCCGCGCGACTGGCGCTGGATCACGGGCAAGCCGATCACCGCTTCGATCTCGGCGATGCGCCGGCTCACCGCCGACGACGCGATGAACTCGCGCTCCGCCGCGCGCGCGATGTTGCGCTCCTGGCAGACCGCGACGAACAGGCGCAACGAAGTGAGGTCGAGCTTCTTGAGAAGGTTTTCCATTGTTGTGCCTTCACGCCCGGTGAGGCCGAGGCACGCGAGGGCGAACCCGGCGGCGGGACGAAGGAACCCGGCAAACGAGATGGGCAAGTGTAACGCAGGCGAATGCGTGCACCGGCAGCGCCCGCGCGCCGCGCGGCGTCGATCCGGCAATACGACGCGGCCTCGGCGCGAGGCGAGCATGCCGGCGCTTGCCCGGCACATTCAGCGCTGTGGAGCCCTCTCCGCATCCTGGCGCTCACCTCAGGATGTCAGTGGCGCGATGCCGCTCGTCCACACCATCGATCAGAATCACCGGCCCACGCGCATGTTTCGTTCGCAACGGCAGAATCCGCTGATACGCATGCGACTCGTACCAGGCACGCGCGGCATCGAGATCGGGGAACGCAATGGCGATCAGATCGCCGCGCCATTCGCCTTCGCGCACCTCCGGCCGGGCGCCGTGCACGATGAAATGGCCGTCGAACGGCGCGAGCGTGGCGTCGATGCCGTTGAGATAGTCGACGATGTCGTCGCACAGTTCGACGTCGTGCAGGTGGGCGATGGCATACGCAGTCATGGCGTGGCTCCGGGGAAGTGGCTCCTGGGAAGGGATGGATGCGAATCGATGACTCGCATACCGCCCATGGTCGCCGCGTGCGTGACGCCCGTCGATTACCTGCCAGGTAAAGAATCTGCGGCTGCGCGCCCGGCGCCGCCACCCAGCGCCACCCATCGCCGCCCATTCACCGCCCATTCGCCCCGTGTTGCGCGCGCGCCGCAACGGGATCGCCGAAGCCCCCGCCCCGAGCTCGCCAGCGCCCCGCGCCGCTGCTGAAAACCCTTGATTAAAAAGATGTTTCCCCGGAGGAGCGGGATTGGATCACTTCGCGAAACAACTTATTGTAAAAAAGTTAAAAGACTTTGGAACCGGTTCCATTTACTATACCGCCGGCAATCCGATGACTGCCCGGGGCCGCAATGGCGCGCTCCAATCTGGTGACTAGAACAATATGCCTTCATCCCCTCTCAGCTCTCGCCGCGGCTTTTTACGCACGGCTATCGCCCTGGTTCCGGCCGGCACGCTTGCCGGTTGCGAGGTCAAACAATCCGCGACCACCGCCGCGGCGGGCTCGAACGAAGGCGCGAATGCGTCCGCGGACCACGCGCCGCGCGCCCACTACCAGCCGCATTTCTTCGACGCGAAGGAATGGGCGTTCATCCATGCGGCGGTCGACCGTCTGATTCCGCCGGACAGCGAAGGCCCCGGCGCAGTCGAAGCGGGCGTGCCCGAATTCATCGACCGGCAGATGGATACGCCGTACGCGCACGGCGCGCTCTGGTACATGCAGGGTCCATTCGCCCAAGGCGCGCCGGAACTCGGCTACCAGTTGAAGCTCGTGCCGCGCGATCTCTACCGGCTCGGCATCGCGGCGCTCAACGCATATTGCGCGAAGACCTACGCGCATCCCTTCGACGCGCTCGACGCCGCCACGCGCGACACCGTGCTTGCCGCGCTCGAGAAAGGCAGGATCGAGCTCGCCGACGTGCCCGCCGCGACCTTCTTCGGCCAGCTTCTGCAAAACACCCGCGAAGGCTACTTCTGCGACCCGATCCACGGCGGCAATCGCGACATGGCCAGCTGGAAGATGATCGGCTTTCCCGGCGCGCGCGCCGATTTCATGGACTTCGTCAATCAGAACGGCGCGGCCTATCCGTATGGCCCGGTGTCGATCGAAGGAAAGCGCAGCTGATGTCTACTCAAACCAAACCCCATGTGGACGCGGTGATCGTCGGCTTCGGCTGGACCGGTGCGATTCTCGCGAAGGAGCTCACCGAAGCGGGCCTGCAAGTGCTCGCGCTCGAACGCGGCGAGTATCGAGACACCTACCCGGACGGCGCGTATCCGAACACGATCGACGAGCTGACCTACAACGTCCGCAAGAAGCTGTTTCTCGATCTCTCGAAGACCACCGTGTCGATCCGTCATAACGTCGGCGATACGGCGCTGCCATACCGGCAACTCGCGGCGTTTCTGCCGGGCGAAGGCGTGGGCGGCGCGGGTCTGCACTGGTCGGGCGTGCATTTCCGCATCACGCCGGAGGAACTGCGCTTGAAGAGCCATTACGAAGAACGCTACGGCAAGCGCTTCATTCCCGAAGGCATGACGATTCAGGACTACGGCGTCAGCTACGAAGAACTCGAACCGCATTTCGACTTCGCCGAGAAAGTGTTCGGCACCTCGGGGCAGGCGTATAAGGTCAACGGCAAAGTGGTCGGCGACGGCAACGTGTTCGAAGCGCCGCGCAGCGACAATTTTCCGCTCGCCGCCCAACTGAACACCTATTCCGCAGAACGCTTCGGCAAGGCCGCGCGCGAACTCGGGCTCAATCCATACCGGCTGCCGTCGGCGAATACGTCGGGTCCGTACACGAACCCGTACGGCGTGCAGATGGGTCCGTGCAACTTCTGCGGATTCTGCAGCGGCTACGCGTGCTACATGTATTCGAAGGCGTCGCCGAATCTGAACATTCTGCCCGCGCTCAAGCAGTCGCCGAACTTCGAATTGCGCTCGCGCTGCCACGTGCTGCGGGTCGAACTCGACGACACAAAAAAGCGCGCCAGGGGCGTGACCTATGTCGATCCGGCGGGCAACGAAGTGTTCCAGCCGGCCGATCTGGTGATCGTCGCGGCGTTCCAGTATCACAACGTCCATCTGCTTCTGCTGTCGGGCATCGGCAAGCCGTACGACCCGATTTCGGGCGAAGGCGTGGTCGGCCGCAACTTCGCGTATCAGAACCTCTCCACGATTACCGCGTTCTTCGACAAGGACACCTTCACCAATCCGTTCATCGGCGCGGGCGGCAACGGCGTCGCGGTCGACGACTTCAACGCCGACAACTTCGATCACGGCCCGCTCGGCTTCGTCGGCGGTTCGCCGTTGTGGGTGAACCAGGCGGGCACCAAGCCGATCAGCGGCATCGCGACGCCGGCGGGGACGCCGAACTGGGGCGCCGACTGGAAGAAGTCGGTGAAGGATCACTACGCGCACACCATTTCGATGGACGCGCACGGCACCAACATGTCGTACCGCGACGTGTTCCTCGACCTCGATCCGACCTACCGCGATTCATACGGCCAGCCGCTGTTGCGCATGACCTTCGACTGGAAGGACAACGACATCAAAATGGCCCGCTACGTGACCGGCCAGATGCACAAGATCGCGCAGCAGATGGGTCCGAAGTCGATCAACGTCTACACGCGCGAATTCGGCGCGCACTTCGACTCGCGCCGCTATCAGACCACTCACCTGGTGGGCGGCGCGGTGATGGGCACCGATCCGAAGACGAGCGTACTGAACCGCTACCTGCAAAGCTGGGACGTGCATAACGTGTTCGTGATGGGCGCGTCTGCTTTCCCGCAAGGTATCGGCTATAACCCGACCGGTCTTGCCGCGGCGCTCGCTTACTGGTCGGCGCGCGCCATCCGCACGCAGTATCTGAAGAACCCCGGGCCGCTGGTGAGCGTATGACGAAGAAGATCGATATCCAACGCCTCACGCGGGCACTCAAACGCGCGGGCGCGGCCTCGTTGTGCGCAGCCGCCGCGCTCGGCACGACGCCGCTCGCCGCGCACGCGGCGGCGCCTCACAACGCGAACGACGCGGCGCTGATCGCGCGCGGCGAATACCTCGCGCGGGCCGGCGACTGCATTGCGTGTCACTCCGCGAACGCGGGCAAGCCCTTTGCCGGCGGTCTGAAGTTCGACACGCCGATCGGCGCGATCTACTCGACCAACATCACGCCGGAGCGCGGCACCGGCATCGGCGCGTGGAACTTCGCGCAGTTCGACCGCGCGGTGCGCGCCGGCGTGAAGCCGAACGGCGACACGCTGTATCCGGCCATGCCGTACCCGTCGTATGCACGATTGAGCGAAGACGATATGCACGCGCTGTACGCGTATTTCTCGCAAGGCGTCGCGCCGGTAAAACAGGCGAACCGTCCGGTCGATATCGTCTGGCCGCTATCGATGCGCTGGCCGCTCGGCATCTGGCGCCACCTGTTCGCGCCCGAGCCGGTTTCGTTCGACGCGAAGCGCTACGCCGACCCCGTCATCGCGCGCGGCGCCTACCTCGTGCAAGGGCTCGGCCATTGCGGCGCGTGTCATACGCCGCGCGCGGCAACGATGCAGGAACGCGCGTTGAGCGACCTCGACGGTTCGGCGTTTCTCGCGGGCGGCGCGACGATCGACGGCTGGACGCCGTCGAGTCTGCGCGGCAATCCGCGCACCGGCATCGGCGCCTGGAGCGAAGCCCATCTCGTGCAATTCCTGAAGACCGGACGCACGCAGCACAGCGCGGCCTTCGGCGGCATGACGGACGTCGTGCAGCACAGCATGCAGCACATGAACGACGCCGACCTCACGACGATGGCACGCTACCTCAAGACGCTGCCGTCGACCGATCCGAAGGAAGCGCCGTACGTGTACGACGACACGGCCGCGCACGCGCTGCGCTCGGGCGACGCCACCGCGCCGGGCGCCGCCGTCTACCGGGACAACTGCACCGCCTGCCACCGCAGCGACGGCCACGGCTACAACCGCGTGTTTCCGGCACTGAGCGGCAATCCGGTCGTGCAGGGCAAGGACGCGACCTCACTGATTCACGTGCTGCTCACCGGCAGCACGCTTGAAGGCACGAAGACCGCGCCCTCCTCGTTCACGATGCCGGCCTTCGGCTGGCGCCTGAACGATCAGGAAGTCGCCGACGTAACCAACTTCGTGCGCAACAGTTGGGGCAACACTGGTTCGACGGTCAGCTCGACGGATGTCGCGAGAGTCCGCAAGACGGTCACGGTGCACACGCCCGAGATGCCACGAGGCGCCGCGTTGAGCCATTGATCGCACGCCGCCTTGCGTGACGCGTCCGGTTGCGGGGCGCGCCGCAAGCACCGCATCAGTACCCCTTTCCCCGCTTCACGCGGTCCGCTCCGATGGTCGGGAGCGGGTGCTCGCGTGCGCGGAAAAAAGAGAAATCGCCAATCAGGTGACCTGAGATAGACGTTCCAACCAGACTGAATACAACGATGAAAAAGCCATGGATTGCCGCCCCCCTTTTGATGTCTTTTGCCGGCATTGCGTCCGCGCAGAGTTCTGTCGTGCTGTACGGCATCGTCGATGCGGGCATTTCGTACCGCAGCAACGAGCGCACCGGCACCACCGGCAACTATAGCGGCCACTCGAATGTCGCCCTGACGAGCGGCAACCTGTCCGGCAGCCGCTGGGGCATCAAGGGGCAGGAGGACGTCGGCGGCGGCTGGAACGCACTGTTCCAGCTCGAGGACGGCTTCGACGTCACCAACGGCAAGACGGGGCAGAACGGGGGCCTGTTCGGCCGCCAGGCGTATGTGGGGATCGGCAGCCGGCAGTACGGCACGATCACGCTGGGCCGGCAGTACACGTCGCTGAACGACTTCGTCTCTCCCGTCGCGCCGGTGGCAATGGTCGGCGGCTATGGCGCGCATCCGGGCGACATCGACGATCTCGATCAGACCGCGCGCGTGAACAACTCGGTCAAGTACACGAGCGCGAACTATTCCGGCTTCACATTCGGTGCGCTGTACGGTTTCGGCGGCCAGCCCGGCAGCCTGAAGCAGCAGAATACGTGGAGCGTGGGCGCCGCCTATGGCAACGGTCCGCTGCATGTGGGCGTCGGCTACGAGCGCTCCGACAACAGCAAGACCGGCACGCGCGACGCCACCTACGGCAAGTGGAGCGGCACGGACGACGGCCTGTTCAATTCATCGATCAACGAAGGCTACGCGAGCGCGCAATCGCAGCAGATCATCGCGACGGGCGCCACGTACGACTTCGGCCCGGCCGTCGTCGGCGTCAATTACAGCAACGTGCAATACCGCTCCGGCGCCGACTCGCTGTTCAAGGGACACGCCACGTTCAACGTCGCGGGCGTGTTCGGCCAATGGACGATTCGTCCGGCCGTGCAACTGTTCGCGGGTTACAGCTACACGCGCGGCGGCGAAGTGGATGGCGTGGATGAGCGCGCGCAGTATCACAACGTGACGCTCGGCGCGCAGTACGCCCTCTCGAAGCGTTCGACCGCCTATCTGATGGGCGGCTATCAGCACGCATCGGGCGGCACGCTGGATGCGCTCGGCAATCCGGTCGCGGCCACCGCGTCGGTCAGCGACAAGGGCAACGGCCATTCGTCGTCCGCGCAGTCCCAGGCGATCGTCAGCATCGGCTTGCGGCACAGGTTCTGATGCTGCGGGGCGGCGCCGCAACGCGCCGCCGGCGGATCCGCCGCTCACGGAGGGAGTCGCTCCTCGTTCGTTTGCGCGGCGGGTGAGGCACCCGGCTCGTCCCGCAACGCCGGCGTCCGATCGTCGAGCATGCGCCCACAGCCCGTGGTATTTGGCCGACAATGGAGACCGCGACGCTCTGATCAACGACATCGCCCTCTCATTGTCCGGAGACCACGCTCATGAACAAACGCCAGTTTCTCGGCAGTGCGGCGCTGCTGAGCGCGGCTGCCGCGCCCGCATTCGGCAGCCAGCACGCCCGTAAATCGGCCTGCGCGGCATCTCCCGTCATGCTCACGATCAGCGGTGCGATCAGGCGCCACAATCGCGGCGCGCTCGATCCCGCGTTCGACCCGTTGCTCGCCAAGCACCAGGTGAAGTTCTCCGAAGCCTATGGCGTCGATCTGGCGCTGATCGCCGGCATGCCGGCCGTGACCATCAACCCCACCACCGAATACGATTCTCGCCAGCACAGCTTGAGCGGCCCCTTGCTCACCGGCGTGCTCGAACACGTCGGCGCGCCTGCCGCGGGCAGCACGCAAATCGTCATGCACGCGGTGGACGGCTACGCGGTCGCCACGACACTCGACAAGGTGCGCGCCTATCGTTTCATCGTGGCGACGCACATGGACGGCAAGCCGCTGCCGCTTGGCGGCGTCGGCCCGCTATGGGCAACCTACGACGCGGACCATATCCCCGAGTTGTCGAACAAGCCGCTCAAGGACCGCTTCGAGCTGTCGCCGTGGGGTCTCTATCACATTCAGGTCGCCGAAGGCTAACGGTACGGCGCCGCAAGCCGCCGCCCGGCGTCGTGGAGGTGCGCGCGTTCGCGCAGCCTCTCGGGCAGGTCACGCCGCCGGGCCATCCGCTCACGAAGCTCCAGAAGCGTCCACGCCTGCGCGATTGCCTCGACTACCCGCTTATCCTGATGACGCCGGACACCTAATTGCGCGCGATGGTGGGCCAGATCGATCACCGCGAACGGCGCAAGGCGCGTCCGCTGGTGGAAACCAGTTCGGTTTCGATGGTGCGCCGGCTCGTGGCGGATGGCGTCGGCATCGGCATCGGCTTTCTGATCGCGGAGAACGTTGCGGAAGACGTCACGCAGCGTAAGCTGGCGTGGACACCGCTCGCCGATGCGGAACGCGCAATCGTCCAGTTGCCTGTATCAACGCTCGGATTTGACGACCACCGTCGCGATGAGCATGTTCCTGCAGTTTCTCGGCCAGGCGATCGAGACGATCGAAGACCGCTTTTACACAGCGACGCAAGCCGCCCGCAAGCGCCGCGCGCGGCTCACGTGAGCGCGCGGCCAGCCGCGGCGAATCGCTGCACGCAAGCCTGCCGCACGCGCTCGACCGGCATCGACCAGTCCTCGACCGGCGCGCGCCGGAACAGGCGCAGCGTGTGCGGATACCACGCCGAATCGTTGCGTTCGTGCAGCCAGCGCCAGTCGATGTCTTTTTCCGGCAGCATCACCCAGCACGGCTTGCCGAGCGACGCGGCCAGATGCACGGTGGATGTGTCCACGGCAATCACCAGATCGAGTTGCGCGATGATCGCGGCGCTGTCCGCGAAATCCGTCACACGCGATCCGAGGTCGAGCAGCGGCTGACCAGCGGGAGGATTGGCCGCCTCGTCTTCGCCGCGCCCTTTTTGCAGACTCACGAAACTCACGCCGGGCACGCTCCAGAGCGGCGCCAGCACGGCGAGCGAAGGAATCGACCGGTTCGCGTCGTTATGATGGTTCGGGTTGCCCTTCCACACGAGACCGATCCTGCGGCCGGGTGGCAATGCGTCCAGCAACGGCCGCCACTGTTCGACCAGCCCCGGCTCGGCCGTGAGACGCACGGCGCGCGGAATCGTATCCACTCTCGTGCGCAGATGCAGCGGCGCGCTCAGCAGACTGGTCCAGCAGTCGTAAGCTCGCGCGTTGGCGCGAGCGGTGTCATGATCGAACACGGCGTCCACGCCATCGACGCGAGCCATCAGCCGGTGCAGCGACGGCGCGCAGGCGAAGGCGATATGCGAGGCGCCCTGAGCCTTTAACAAAGCGAAATAGCGGCTGAACTGGATCATGTCGCCGAGGCCGTCTTCCTGCCACACCAGCAAGGACTGGCCCGCGAGCGGAGCGCCTTGCCACCGCGGGCAGCCTAGCATCGACGCGCTCGCGTGATGGACGAAACCGGGATGTTCGTAGCGGCACTCGTACAGACGCCACCCTTCCTCGAAGCGGCCCATGCCGAGCAGCAGGACGGCCAGCCCGAACTTCGCATCGCCATAATCGGCACGTAAAGCAAGCGCCCGGCGATATGCGCTTTCGGCCTCGGGCAGTTGCGTGAGCTGCGCCAACGCCGCGCCGAGGTTGTAGTGCGCCTCCGCCAGATCCGGACACACGCTGAGGGCCTGCTCGAAAGCCGCGACAGCCGCGGGCAGACGATCGAGCCGTCGAAGCACACAGCCCAGGTTGTTATGCGCACGGGCGAGATCGGGCCGCAGGCGGATCGCCTCGCGATAAGCCGTTTCGGCCTCGAACAGCCGCTCCAGTTTGCCCAGCGCCGCGCCCAGGTTGTAGTGTGCTTCGGCGTAGTCGGGGCGTTGCGCGATGGCTTCGCGGTAGGCGGCTTCGGCTTCGGGCAGGCGTTCGAGATCCGCGAGCACCGTGCCGAGATTCAGATGGGCTTGCGGATAGTCCGCACGAATGGCAATCGCGAGGCGAAAAGCCAGTTCGGCTTCGGCGAGACGGAACGTGGCCTTGAGCACGCCACCGAGGTTGTTGAGCGCCTCGGGATACTGCGGCCGGATTTTCAGCGCTTCGCGGTACGCGTCGTCCGCCTCGGCGAGACGTCCCAGCTCCATCAGCACGTTGCCCAGGTTGTTATGGAGTTCGGCGCGATCCTGCAGCCCCGGCAATGCGCGGCGAAACGCCGCTTCCGCTTCGTGCAGGCGGCCCAGCTCGTGCAGCACGATGCCGCGGTTGTAGTGGGCTTCGACGTAGTCGGGACGAAGCGCCAGCGCCTCGCGATAGGACGCCTCCGCCTCCTCCCTGTAGCCGAGGCCGTGAAGCACGGCGCCAAGATGATTGCGGGCGTCGGCGTGGCCAGGTTGCAGCGCGACCAGTTGCCGGTACATCGCCTTGGCCGCCGACAGCCGCCCGAGCGACTTGAGCAGCATGCCGAGCGTGCCGTACACCTCCGCGTAGCCGGGTTTGATGCGCAGACAGCGGCGCCAATGCTCTTCCGCAGCGGCCGGCCGCTGCAAGGCGAACGCACACGCGCCGGCGATATTCAACGCGTCCGCCCGCGCGTCGTCCGGCAGTGCGTCGGCCTCCAGCAGCGGCATCACCATTGACAAGGCCTCGGCGAATTGTCCGGCTGAGAACAGCGAGACGGCCTGTTGGTTGATATCGTCGATCGGGAATGCGAGCTGCGTGTCGGTCATGAGTCGTGGCTACTGGGATCAGTGGCGATCCGGCCGGGAAAGCGGAACATGTACCACGCAGCTTACGCGAATCGGCGCGCCTGTAACGCGGCGAAATGCACGGCTTTCAGGCTTCTAATCCCACGCTATAACCAGGATCACGCGCGAAAAGAGCGCGCGGCGATGTTAGAATCGCCCGCGTCTTTAAGCCCACCATCATGACTCTACGCGCCCGCAACCGCATGACCGCCTGGCTTGGCCTGTTCGCCATGTGCCTCGTCGTGTTCGCGCCGCTCGTGAGTCAGCTGCTGCTGTCCAACCGTGCGCACGAACCCATTGCCGCGCTCTGTTCGGCGCTCCAGCCGCGCGACTTCAGCATGGCGAGCGCGGCGACCCAGGCCGCTGCGGCACCGGTCCATTTGAGCCATGACGACGCGTTCGGCGCGTGCGGCTACTGTCACCTGCTCCAGCACCACGTCGCCATGCCCACGGTCGCCGTGGTCGCGTCGCCGCCCGCCCTCGCGCTTGCCGGCACCGCGCCGCCCACGCTTTCCACCCGCTTCACGCCGCTCGGCGCATTTCCATCCGGCCGTCCCAGAGCTCCACCCGTCGTTTCCTGATCGCTGCCAGTCCTGATCGCGCATTCGCCGCACCCGTCGAGGGGGCGCACGATCGCCTGTTCCATGCATCAAGGAAACGTTCATGTTCAACTTCGTTGTGCGAAGGCTGTCTCTTTGCGCCCGCCACGGCGCGCGCGGCTTCTCGCTTCAAGTGCTGCCCCAGTCGTTAGTCCCGGCCTGTTTGCCCGCCATCGTTCCGGCGTTCGTGCCCGCCTTCATCGCCTCGCCCGCTCATGCGCAGAGCGCGAGCGCCGAAGCCACGCTACCTGTGGTCAGCGTTAGCGCGAGTGCCGTCGCCGCGCCGCGCGCCGTCGATCCCAACCTGCCGGCTTCAGTCGAAACCGTCACGCCCGAGCAGTTCGACAACTGGAACGTCGTCAATACGGAAGACGTGCTGAAGTACATGCCGAACCTCGCCGTGCGCAAGCGCTTTATCGGCGACCTGAATTCGATCATCGCCGTGCGCGGCACCAGCAACACGCAAAGCGCGCGCGGTCTCGTCTACGCGGACGGCCTGCTGCTCAGCAATCTGCTCGGCAACAGCTATGCGTTTCCGCCGCGCTGGTCGATGGTGTTTCCTGATGAGATCCAGCAGGTCGATGTGATCTACGGGCCGTATTCGGCGCTCTATCCGGGCAACTCGCTCGGCGCGACCGTCCTGATCAGCACGCGCATGCCGAAACAGTTCGAAGCGAGCGCGGACCTCAAAGGCTTCACCCAGCACTTCAGCCTGTTCGGCGTGAACCAGAATTTCAACGGCAGCGAGGCCAGCGCGACGATTGGCGAGCGCATCGGCAAATTCTCGTATCTGCTCGGCGTAAATCACCTGGAAAACACCAGCCAGCCGCTGCAATTCGCCACACTGGCCCAATCGCACACGCCCGCGAAAGCCGGCGACATTCCGGTCACCGGCGCGTACTTCTACAACAACCAGACCAATACGCCGACGGCGGTGCTCGGCGTGAACGGCGAAGGCATCGAACATACGGTGCAGGACCAGTTCAAGCTGAAGATGCAGTACGACTTCACGCCGACACTGCAAGGCGGCTTCACGCTCGGCTACTGGCATCAGACCTATAACAGTCAGACATCGAGCTTCCTGCGCGATGCGAACGGCAATCCGGTCTACAGCGGCAAGGTCGCGATCGACGGCTATGAATACACGATTCCCGCGGCCGCACTCGCCCCGAGTCTCGGCCATAGCGAGAACTGGCTCTACGGCGTGTCGCTCAAAACGCGCAATGCCACCGGCTGGAACGGCGAAGCCATTGCTTCGTATTACGACGTCGGCAACAGCGTGGCGCGCACCGCGAGTTCCGGCGTGCCGGGCAACGGCCCAGGCACCGTGATCTTCGGCGACGGCACCGGCTGGAAAACACTCGATCTGCGCAGCACCTATACACCCGTGACGCAACAGGCCGGGCTCGCGAATCACGCGCTGAGCTTCGGCTACCACTACGACAACTACTTTGTCGATAACGAGAGCTACAACACGCTGAACTGGCGCGACGGCGCGGCCACGTCGTTCGCCAATGCGTTCGCCGGCAAGACGCGGACTCAGGCGCTCTACGCGCAGGACGCGTGGCGCTTTCTGCCGCGCTGGAAGCTCGTCTACGGCGTGCGCTACGAAGACTGGCAAGCGTACGGCGGCTCGCAGTCGCTCGCCGGCACGACCCTGCCGTACAGCGACGTGAGCCAGCATCACTTCTCGCCGAAAGCATCCCTGTCGTTCGACGTCACCGACGACCTGACCTTGCGCGCGTCGATTGGCCGCGCCTATCGCTTCCCGACGGTCAGCGAACTGTTCCAGGGGCAAATCAACGGCTCCGCGATCGTCAACAACAATCCGAACCTGAAGCCCGAAGACGACCTCTCGAAAGAACTAACCGCCGAATGGGCGCACTGGAACGGCGTCTTCCGCCTCTCGCTGTTTCAGGACGACGTGAAGAACACGATCTTCAGCCAGACCGATACGACCGTGATTCCCAACGTGACGAACTTCCAGAATATCGGCAAGGTCCGCTCGCGCGGCGTGGAGACGAGCTACTCGGGAGAGAACGTGCTGGTGCACGGCCTGGACCTGCTCGCGAGCGTGGCCTACACGCAGTCGAAGATTCTCGCCAACGCGCAGAACCCCGCCACGGTCGGCAAGTACTTCTACCGGATTCCGCTGTGGCGCGCGGATCTCGCGGCGACGTATCACATCGACGAACGCGCGGCGTTCACGCTCGCCGCGCGCTATTCGGGACGTCAGTACAACACGCTCACCAACACCGATACGAATCCGGACGTGTTCGGCGGCACCAGCTCGTACACGGTGGCCGATGCGAAATTCACCTACAAGCCGACCAGGTTGAGTGAAGTCGGCATCGGCGTCGACAACCTGTTCGATGCCCGCTATTTCGTCTATCACCCGTACCCCGGCCGCACGTTCTACGTGGAAGCGAAGCTGCGCATGTAGGCGCGCCGAAGCCGCTGCACGCATCAGCATGCGGCTCGCCCCGATCGATTCAATTTCTGCTCCAGGAGGATTCCATGTCCACCACCACTGTCGAGACGTCACGCGTGACGAGCGCCGCCAACGCGGGCTATCGAACGCTCTGGCGCTGGCATTTTTATGCCGGCCTCTTCGTGATGCCGTTTCTGCTCGTGCTCGCGATCACCGGCACGCTGTATTGCTTCCAGCCGCAAATCGAGCCGCTGCTGTATCCGCAGCGGCTGATCGTCGCACCACAAGCCGTGCCCAGGCTGCCTGCGGAAGCGCTGCTTGCCCACGCGCGTTCGGCCATGCCGCCGAATGCGACCGCGGTGACCGCGGTCGTCGCGAACGACCCGCGGCGCAGCGCCGAATTCGTCTTCCGTCTCGCACACGGCGATAAACAGAGCGTCTATGTGAACCCGTACACGGGCGCGGTGCTGGGCACGCTGAGCGTCGAGCGGCGCTTCATGCAAGTGGACCGGATGCTGCATCGCAAGCTGCTGCTCGGCAAACCCGGCGAACTGCTGATGGAACTCGCCGCATGCTGGACGCTCGTGATGATCGGCACCGGCGTCGCCTTGTGGTGGCCGCGCGAGAAAACCACGGCGCGCAACGCGCTGCTGCCGCGTTTCGCGCTGAAGGGCCGTCCGTTGTGGAGGAACGTTCACGCAGTCATGGGCATCTGGCTCGCGCTCGGCGCGCTCCTGTTCGTGTTGTCAGGACTGCCGTGGACGGGTTCGTGGGGCAAGCAGTTCAAGGCGCTCGCGAGCGCTGCGAATCTTGGGGCGCCGCCGGGAGCGTGGGGCGGTTTGCCGCTGCAATCCGGCGTGCCCGCAAAAGGCGGCAACGGTATCTCCGGGCCGGACACGCATGCGGAAAATGCGTCGAACGATGAACACGCCGCACACGAAGGCCACCGCGCGCATACGGGCAACACGGACTCGATGCCCGGCATGGTGATGGACGACTTGCCTCTGCCGCTCACGCCGTGGGCCGTGGGCAACGCCCGCGTGCCCAACTCCGGCGCCAACACCGGGGCGCACCCGCTGCCGCTCGGCCACGTCGTCGCGCTGGCCGCATCGCTCGGCTTGACTGAGGGCTACAACATCGCGCTGCCGGCTTCCGCGACCGGCGTCTACACCGTCTCGTACTTTCCGGGTGATCCCAAAGACGAACGCACGCTATACGTCGACCAATACAGCGGCGCGGTCCTGAAGGACATCCGCTATGGCGATTACGGCGCGGTATCGAAAGCCGTGTCGTACGGAACGTCGCTGCATATGGGCCGTTATTTCGGTCTCGCCAATCAGCTTCTCTGCACCGCCATTTCCCTCGGGCTTGCGGCGATGGCCGTCACCGGCTGCGTGATGTGGTGGAAGCGGCGGCCGCAACGCTCGCTCGGCGCACCGTCGCGTGAACGGGCCGCGCCACCGATGCGCGGCTGGAAAACCGGCCTCGTGCTGCTCGGCATCGTGTTCCCGTTGATGGGCGCCACGCTGGTCGCCGTGTGGCTCGCCGATCGGGCGATGGTTGGGCGAGGCGCGCGGCGCATCGCGTGACCCGCGCGGCGTCCGCGGAACCGTGAGCCGTCCGCGATTTTCGTGGAACGCAGGCCGCCCATGGCCCAAGAAACGCACGTTGCACGCTTTGTGCGTTTACGATACATTTTGCTCGTTTATGATCGATTTATCGAACCGGGCAAGGTGAAGACATGCAACGAACGCGACAGGAAGCCATCGAAGGGCTCTTGCCCGAGCAGCGCGAGGCGCTGATTCTGGCGCGGCTGCGAGCGCACGGGCGCGTGCTGGCATCGGAACTAGCCGCCGAACTTCAAACCTCGGAACACACGGTGCGCCGCCACCTGCGGGACCTCGCCGACCAGGGCCATTGCAAGCGCGTCTACGGCGGCGCCCTGCTGATCTCGCCGTCCGACAAACCGGCGGCGGAGCGCATGAACGAGGCCATGGATCGCAAGGCCTGTCTCGCCGCCGCCGCGGTGTCGATCGTCCGCCCGAAGCAGATCATTCTGCTGGACGCCGGATCGACCAACGTCGCGATCGCCGCGGCCTTACCCGCCAACGCGGAGTTGACGGTCGTCACCAATTCGCCCGAGGCCGCCGTGCGTCTGCTGAACCGGCCGGGCTTCGAAGTGCTTCTGATCGGCGGGCGGATCGCGCGCGGCGCGGCGGGCTCGCTCGGCGCGACCGCGTTGCTGCAGATCCAGCAGATCCGCGCCGACCTGTGCTTTCTCGGCGCCTGCGCGCTCGACCCGGAGGAAGGCGTCGCCGCGTTCCACGCCGAAGACGCCGAACTCAAACGGGCAATGGTCAAGGCAAGCGGCCAGATCGCCATCGCCATGACCTCGGAAAAGCTGATGACGGCGGCGCCGTTCTCGGTGGCGCCCGCTGCCGACGTCGACTACCTGTTCGTCGAAGCCGACGTGCCCGCCGCGCGGCTCGCCAGTCTCGAAGCAGTCTGCGACAACGTGGTGGTGGCGCGCTCATGACACCATCCGCTACGTCCCCACTCAAGCCGGTCAAGGAACGCATTGCGACGCTGGGCGTGTTTCTCGCCAACGGTTTCGGCATCGGCGCGTGGGCCGTCGAAGTCCCGCGCATCAAGGAAAGCCTCGCGCTTGGCGACGCCTCGCTCGGCATTGCGCTATTCGCCTTCGCGCTCGGTGCGATCGTGGCCATGCCGCTGGCGGGACAACTCGCGCCGCGCTTCGGCAGCGGCCGCGCCACCGCGCTGCTCGGCGCGGCGTTCGTCATCGCGCTGCCATTGCCGGCTTTTGCGCCCGGCATGGCCGCACTGTGCATCGTGCTGTTTCTGCTCGGCGCGGCAAACGGCGCGCTCGACGTCTCCATGAACGGCCACGCCAGCACCATCGAAACGCAGTGGCATGCGCCGATCATGTCGTCGTTTCATGCGGCGTGGAGCGCGGGCGGCCTGCTCGGCGCCGCCACGGGTGCGATGCTGCAAAAAGGTGGGGGCGGCGTAACCGGCGGCCTGCTGATACCGGACCTGTGCATCGCGGTTCTGATCGCCGCCGCCGCGTGGCTTGCCCTGCGTGACCTCGGTCCGAGAGCGGCTGCCGCGTCGAGCGGCCTCGCGTGGCCTTCGCCCGCCGTGATGAAACTCGCCATGCTCGCGTTTCTGTGCATGCTGGTGGAAGGGGCGGTCGCCGACTGGAGCGCCGTGTATCTGCGCTCGGCGTTGAACCGCGAGGCCAGCGTCGCGGCGCTCGGCTACTCCGCGTTCGCGTTCTCGATGGCAGCGTGCCGCATCGTCGGCGACGTGTCCGTGCGGCGTTTCGGTTCGAGCAGGGTCGTGGCGCTCGGCGCTCTGATTGCGGTGGCGGGGCTTGCGCTCGTACTGGGCTGGCCGACCGTGTTCACCGCTTGCGTGGGCTTCGCGATGGTCGGCGTGGGCCTCGCGAATATCGTTCCGGTGATCTTCAGCGCGGCGGGCCGCTCGACGCTCACGCCGGCAACCGGCGTCTCGATGGCCGCGACCTTCGGTTATGCCGGCTTCCTCGTCGGGCCGCCGTTGATCGGCCTCGGCGCGGGCCTGCTCGGCCTGCGCCTCGCGTTGTGCGTGCTCGTCATGGCGACGCTGGTCGTTTGCCTCGTCGGCGGCCAGGCCGTGCGCAGCGCGCGGCTCGCCTAGCAGTCCGCCCGGCGGTCCGCCTAGAACACGCCCGGAATCACGCGGTAACGCACGCGGCCCTTGTAGGTCCGATACCCTTCGTCCGCCGAGAGCAGTTGCTCCTCGCGCACGATGCGCCCCACCTGCAATGCGAACTGGCAGCCATACACCAGCAGGTTTTGCAGACCGAAATTCACCAGCAGAAAACCGATGTCGGTCAAGAAATAACCGAGGTACATCGGATGACGCACGAAGCGATAGGCGCCACGCGATACGACACCGCGGTTGGCCGGCAAGATGCCGAACGAGCGGCGCAGCGACGCCTTGGCGAACAGTTGCCAGAAAATCCCCAGCAGTTGCAGCGCCGCGCCGACGGTCTCCGGCACGAGTTGCGCGCCCGGGGCGAGACGCACGGCCAGGAAGTAGTACGTGCCGCCCATCGAGCACATGAAAGCGAACGGCCGCCAGTCGCGTTTCATCGGCACCCGCGTGAAGAGCGACAAGCCCACCGTGAAGCACGCCGCGACCACCAGCAACAACAGCGTGATCCGCGACGGCGCGGCAAGCCATTGCATGATCGCGGCATAGGCGAACACGCTCAGCATGAGCGCGGCGCCCACGCGCGCGGCCACCTCGATCAGCGCGTGCCGCAGCCCAGGCGCGCCGCCCGCGGCGTCGGATCCGCTGCCCGTTGTGGTGGCGCCTTCGATGCTGGCGGCGAGGGGCAAGTCTTGCAAAGGGGTCGTCGGTGTCATGGCGCGCTCACTTGGAAATACGCAGGATTTGCGAAGCCAGCTGCGAAAAGCACGGCTTCAGATCGGCGGGCGTCGCGGCGTAGCAATACACGCCGACCGGCTGTTTCGGGTTGTAGCAGCGCGACAGCGAATCGGCTGTGTTGGCCATGCACTTGAGCAGGTCCTGGCCGAGTTCGTTGTCCGGGCCGGCGGGCTGCACCAGTTCGGGTCCGTAACCGAGCGTGAACACGTAGGTGCCTTCATCACGCGCCGCCGAGGCCATCGCTTCGAGCAGATTGCGCGACGCGCGATTGACGTTCACGTAGGTGATGGTGCCGTTGGGCACGGCGCGCGGCGCGCTCACGGGCCAGATCGGGAACGTCTGTTCGTTGACGTTGTGGGCGTTGTACCACTTCGGCATGGCCGTCACGAGCTTGGTCACGTTGCTCTGGAAACACGGCGAGCCGAGCGTCTGGTTGAGCGCATTCATGTTGTACAGCCCCGACATCGTGCCAGGGCTGTCCGGACTCGCAATCGTGCCGGCGGTGTTGTTGCAGCCGCTCTGATTGGTCGTGAAAAACGAGGAGAAGCTGTTGGGCGCGCCGTCCGAGAAGAACACGATCACGCGCAAACTGGACGGCTGCGTGATCACCGTGTTCAACTGATTGCGCGCGTTCCAGATCGCTTCGGCCGAATTGGTGCTGCCGTTGAACGTGTATTTATTGATGTCGGCGGTCATCGTCGTGCGATCGAAACCGCGCGCGTCGCCGTTGAACGGCACGTCGACCACGGTGCCGTACGCGAAGTGCATCAGCGCCACCCGGTCGTTGGTCACATCGAAATTGTTGAGAAAGGCCACCGCGTTCGAGCGCACCGCGGCCGGCACGCCCGAGCTATTCAGCGAACCCGTCGTATCGATCACGAACGCCATATCCAGCGTCTTGCGAATCGCCTGTGACGACGCGCTCACGTTCAGCACCTTGAAGCCGAGCACCTTCGTGAAGCTGACCGGCACGCTCGCCTGCGCGTTCATGCCGATCGTCACGGTACCGCCGTTGAACACGATCGACGGTGTGCCCGCCGTCACGCTCGAGCCGAGAAACCCCGCCGGATAGTTCGCCGCGAAAAAAGCCGTTGCCGCCTGCTGCGCGTTGTTGGTCTGCTCCGTCTGGTTGGCGCCGCGCGTGACCGCTTCGCCGGCCGCGATCACCGCGCCGTCGGTGGCGGCATCCAGGCGCGCCTTGATCATGTAGCCGAGACCGGAATCCACGGCGAGACCGAGAATGCCCAGCAACGCGATCAGCGAGACCGCCACGATGATGCTGACCGAGCCCCTCTGCCGCCTTCTGAATGTCGCTGTCGTTTTCATGGCTTCCCCCGAAACTGCTTTTTCTTATTTGACCCGGCTTATCGGCGCGTCAGAACACCGTCATGGCATAGAGATTCGGCGAGAGCGCGGGCGTCCTGATGCCGCCGCCGAGATTCAGCGAACCGATCAGCGGCGTTTGCAGATAGAACGCCTCGACCACGTATGCGATCTGGCCGTCGGCGAGCTTGCCTTGCAACAGGTTCACCACCGGCGACGAACTGCCCGCAGCCGGAAGCCCGCTGCAACTGCCGGTGCCGTCCGTCGCCCAGCGCGTGCCGCTGCTGCCGCAACTCCACAACTGGCTCGCCGGATAGTAGTTGCCGCCGTTCCAGCGGTATTGCGCGACCACCACGCCGGTGCAGTTATTGCCGCTGCTGTCGCAGTTGTTGTTGCCCATGATCTCGGTGATGTAGATCATGCCGTGCGCCGTCATGTTCAGCGGCGGCGTGGTCGCGGTCAGCGAGGACATGATGGTCTGCATCGGATAGGTGAGCGACGCGCGCGACGACAGGCTCGCGCCTTCGCGGCTCACGTTGATCAGGATCATCTGCGCCTGGATGTTGCGCGCAAGGTCGTACACCGGCAGCGCGAGCGCCACCAGGATCGGCAGCAACAGCGCCATTTCCACGCTGACGATGCCTTTGGACGCGCGGCGGCGGTTTCGCAGGGAGCGTATGCGCATGTCAGAATCCCTCGTTACGCATCGTCGCCGCGACGCTGAAGGTGAACTTGCCGTTGGCGAAGAACGGCTTGACGAGCGGCGTGAGGAGCGGCCAGATGCAGTTGATCTGCAGCACCACGATGTCGCCCGGGCTGCCGAACATGCCGGTGCTGTAACTCGTCTGCGTGTTGTAGGTTTGAGTCGCACCGTTGATGGTGATCACGTAGGTGGGCGAGACGAGCGAATAGAGGCCCATCGAGCTGTTCTTGATCTCCTGCACGACGGCCAGATAACGTTGCTGGTTGGTCGCGTTCGGATCGAGGTTGGCCTGCCCCGTCACCGAATAGCGCGCGCCTTCCCGCACCGCGTATTGCATGGTCAGATTGACCCACAGCGCGATGCCGAGATCCATCGCAATGCACAGCAACAGGAACAGCAGCGGCGCGATCAACGCGAATTCGATTGTGGCGACGCCGCGCTGCCTGCGCGTGAGGCCGCGCTTGCCCGCGCGCGCCTCGCCGCTGAAGGGGGACTTCCGGCGAGCGGCTTTCATTTGGTCTCCTTGTCCAGCACCGGCACGGGCTTGCGGCCGAGCCCCGCAGCGCGTTCGGCGTGCAGGCGCAGCGGCCAGCAGAACGCCTCCAGCAGCGAATGCGGTTGCGCGCCGTCGTCCAGACCGGAGGCCGGCCACTCCTCGCTGGCCGGCACCCATTGCGTGTCGAACAGGTGGTCCCACAACGGCAGCAATTGCGTGAAGTTATGGTTGAAATGCTCGGTGCGGTTCGAATGATGCAGGCGGTGATAGTGCGGATTGTTGATCCACGTGACGCAGCGGCCGAGGTCGATGCGCAGGTTCATATGCGCGAAGTAATTGCCGAGCATGAACACGACTGAAGTCGCGCCGACGATCCACGGATCGACCTTGAACAGCACGCCGACGAGTGGATAGAGCAGACAGCCCTTGATGAGCGATTCGACCCAGTGGTGCCGCCACGTGACCGTGATATTGAATTCGAGCGCGCTATGGTGCAGCGAATGCAGCTTCCACAGCACGGGCCACGTGTGCTGCAAGCGGTGAAACGCGTATTCGAGCACGTCGATGGTCAACAGCACGATCACGAACGAAGCCACCGCGCCCCACCCGCGCGAATTCAGCACCACCATGCCGCCGCCCAGCGCATTCACGATCGCGATGCTCGCCGCCGCCGTCAGCGGTTTCATCGCTTCCACCATGGCCAGATACACGCCCGCATACGCGACGTTCAAACGCTGTCCGGCGCGCGATTGCAGCCGCGCGGCGGGCCAGCGCCGTTCCAGCGCGGCCCCCACGGCCATCATCGCCAGGCCGAGCGCGTACGCGCGCAGCCAGAAGCTTGCGTGGTTCAACAGGTCAGGTAGCGGGCTGGATGCGAACATAGGATTCCCCGGTGAAGACCCGGCGCTCAACCACCCGCCATCGAGTTCACGGCCGGGAATAGCTGGCGCACGACCTGGATCGCCGACGGGCCGACTAGCACGACCAGCAGCGTCGGAAAAATGAAAAACATCAGCGGAAACAGGAGCTTCAAGGCAATCTTGGCAGCCTGTTCTTCCGCGCGCAAGCGGCGCTTGGTGCGCAGGTTGTCGGTATAGACCCGCAGCGAATCGCCCACGCTGGTGCCGAAACGGTCGGCCTGGATCAGCATCGCGGCGAGCGTGTCGATATCTTCCACGCCGGTGCGCAGCGACAGGTTGCGCAACGCCTTGTCGCGGCCTGAACCGGCGCGCAGCTCCAGCAGCACCATGTCGAACTCGTCTTTCAGCGCATGGCTCTTCACGCCGATTTCCTGAGTGACGCGCATCATCGCCGCGTCGAGGCCGAGGCCCGCTTCCACGCAGACGGTCATCAGATCGAGCGCGTCGGGCAGATCTTCGAACAGCTTGCGCTGGCGGCTTTCAACGAGACGCGTCATCACGAGATTCGGCAGATAGAAGCCGAGCGCGGACGCGGCCAGCACCGTCAGCAGCAGATAGATGCGCTGATCGGCTTCGAAGGCGTTGCCGAAGAAGATCAGCGCGAGCGCCGGCAGCGCGAGCGCCAGCACCGTCTTGGCGGCGAAATAGACCGCCGGTGCGGACGGCGTGCGGATACCCGCATTGGCAAAGCGCAGACGCAGCGCCGACTTGTCCCAGTCGTCTTTCGGCAGCGACAGTTTGGCGACCCGCTCGGACATCTTCGTGACCGTCTCGACCCAGTTCTTCTGCGCGCCGGCGTCGGCCTCGACGGCCACGTCCGGCTGCGCGAGTTCCTCGATGCGCCGTTGCACCGGGTCGGGCCGCAACAGCGTCATCGCCTTCAGCGCCGCGCCGAACACGATCAGAAACATCACCCCCAGCATCACGATCTGTTCTATTTTCATGGTCTGCGGGCCGGGCCCGCGCTCCTCGTGTCGAAACCGGTGGTCTAGATATGGATGCGCACGACTTTGCGCATCCACACGATGCCGATCAGCATCATGGTGATCGCCACGCCGGCGAGTTGCACGCCGGCCGGGTCCTTCCAGAACACGCTGATATAGCCGGGATTGAGCACCGTCAGCAGCCCAAGAATCGCGAACGGCAGCACGCCGAGCACCCAGGCCGACAGGCGCCCTTCCGCCGACAGCACGCGCACCTTGCCGAGCAGCTTGAGCCGCTCGCGGATGATGCCGCTGATGCTGCCGAGAATCTCCGCCAGATTGCCGCCCGCCTCGCGCTGGATCAACACGGCGATCACGAAGTAGCGCAGATCCTCGACCGGCACGCGGCTCACCATATTCAGGAGCGCGTCGTTCATCGAGACGCCGTAGTTGATTTCGTCGAACACCAGTGCGAATTCGCCGCCGAGCGGTTCGGGCAACTCTTCGCCAACCATGCCGAGCGCGGCCGGAAACGAATGCCCGGCGCGCAGCGCACGAGCGATCAGATCGGCCGCATCGGGCAACTGGCGTTCGAGTTGCAGCACGCGTCTGGCGCGCTTGCGGCGCAGAAGCGTCGCCGGCAGCAGGGCTGCCGCCGCGGCGAGCGCGCCGCACACCAGCGCGGGCGCATGCAGCACGAAACCGCCAAACGCGCCCGCGAGTGCGCACAGCAGCGTGTAAGCGATAAAACGCGCGACCGACCACTTCAGCCCGGACTGCTGCAATTGCCGGTCGAGCGTGTGCACGCGCGGCAGGCGCAGCAGCAGGTTCGTGACGAACGGCGAGTCGCTGAGCATGCGCTGCTTGAGAATCGACAGCTGTTCGCTGCTCACGTTGCCGCCCGCGGACAACGCGCGAATCCGCTCGTCCATGCGCTTCACGGCCTTGCCGTGATGGCTGCTCCAGAACAGATAAAGGCCCTCGATGGACAGCACCACCGCGAGAAACGCGAGCACCGCGAAGCCGATAAACGACGTATTCATGTGCCTCTCCTCAACCCCGTGGCGCGCTCATACTTCGAAACGCCGCGCCGGATCGAACATCTGGTCCGGCAGCACGATGCCGAAGCCCGCCAGCCGCTCGCAGAATTTCGGCCGCACGCCGCTCGCGCAGAAATAGCCTTTGATCATGCCGTTTTCGTCGACGCCGGTGCGCTTGAACGTGAAGATCTCCTGCATGTTGATGATGTCGCCTTCCATGCCGGTGATTTCCTGAATGCTCATCAGCTTGCGGCGCCCGTCGGTCAGACGCGAAGCCTGCACCACCACCGTGATCGCCGACGCGATCTGCTGACGGACTGCCTTGATCGGCATCGTCAAGCCCGCCATGCCGACCATGTTCTCCAGACGCGTGAGCGCATCGCGCGGCGTGTTCGCGTGCAGCGTCGCCATCGAGCCTTCGTGGCCGGTGTTCATCGCGTGCAGCATGTCGAGCGCTTCGGCGCCGCGCACTTCGCCGAGCACGATGCGGTCCGGGCGCATCCGCAGCGCGTTGCGCACCAGCGAGCGCTGCGAGATTTCGCCCTTGCCTTCGATATTCGGCGGCCGGGTTTCGAGCCGCAGCACGTGCTGCTGACGCATCTGTAATTCGGCCGCGTCTTCGATCGTCACGACCCGCTCGTCCTCGGGAATGAAACCGGAGAGCAGGTTGAGCAGCGTGGTCTTGCCGCTGCCCGTGCCGCCCGAAATCAGCACGTTCAGCTTCGCCTTGATCAGCGCTTCGAGCAGTTGCGCCATGGCGGGCGTGAAGCTCTGGTTGTTCACCATGTCGGTGACCGTGAGCGGATTCACCGCGAAGCGGCGAATCGACACCAGCGGTCCGTCGATCGCGGACGGCGGAATGATCGCGTTGACGCGCGACCCGTCGGGCAGGCGCGCATCGACCATCGGCGTGGATTCGTCGATGCGGCGGCCCACGCGCGAGACGATGCGCTCGATGATCTTCATCAGATGGGCGTCGTCGTAGAAGGTCACGTCGGTATGTTCGAGGCGGCCGCGCCGTTCCACATAGACGTGCTGCGACGTGTTCACCAGAATGTCGGAGATGGTCGGATCGTTGAGCAACGGTTCGAGCGGGCCGAGGCCGACCATTTCGTCGTGCACGTCCTGGGCGAGACGGCGGCGCTCGAGCTCGTTCATCGGAATCTTGTCTTCGTCGACGATCCGCTCCACCAGTTGCGCAAGCTCACGCTTGATCTGCTCGGGCGACAGGCGTTGCAGCTTGTCGAGCTCCACCCGGTCGATGATCGCCTGATGAATGTTCATCTTGAGCTGCTGATACGCGCGCCGCGCCGCGAGGCTCTCGGCGGCCGCGCCGGCGGCGGCCGCGGGACTGGCGCTATCGAACGGCAGCGTGCCGCTCTGGATCATCAACTGTTCGCGCAATGACATGGTGCTCTCCGCATTCTTTTCGGTGGCAGCCGGACCTGAACGGATTCAGGCGGGGCGTCCTGAGGTTCAGTGTCCGGGCTTCAGTTGCGGCGGCGAATTCGACCTGCCGGGAAAGAGGCGCCCGAGCACGCTCTTGCGCGTCACGGCCGGCAGCGGCCACAGCAGCGCGGCCAGTTGCGAGATGCCCTGGGCGAGCGCGCCGCCCTTCGCGCCGGTGACGAGCGGCACGCCGTGATTCAGCGCCTCCGTGGCCTGCTTTTCGTCGCGCGGCAAGTGATGCGCGACCTTCGCGCCGAAGGTTTCTTCGAGCGTCGCCAGGTCGATGCGCGCGTGCTTGTCGTACTGGTTGACGATCACCTTCACCTTGCCCGGCGGATAGCCGAGCTCCTTGAAGATGTCGAGCATGCGGCGGCCCGCATGCAGGTACGGAATGTTCTGCCGCACCACCATGCAGATCGAATCGCTGTGATCGAGCGCGTAGATCGCGAGCGGATTGATGTTCTGGCCGACGTCGATCAGCACCGCGTCGTATTGCTCGCGCACCAGCGTGAGAATCCGTTCGAGATGCGCGGCGCGCAGTTCGCCGGACTTGACCGGGTCGCCCGCGCCGGCCAGCACGTCGAGATTGGCGTGCACGTGCATCACGCAGGCTTCGAAGAACGCGGCGTCGAGCCGCTCGATCTGCGAGCACAGATCCGCGAGCGTGGCGGGCGGGGCCTTGTCGGCGACCAGCAGGCTCGCGTCGGCGAACTGCTGGTTCAGGTCGATCAGCAGCACGCGCTTCTCGCGCAGGGCGGCCAGCCCGTAGGCGAGATTCACGGCGATCAACGTGGTGCCGCTGCCGCCCTTGCAGGACGTGAACGACACCACGCGGCCGTCGCGGCGCACGCCGGCGTTTTTCTTCGCCGAGACATGGGCGAGCGCGTCGGCGATCTCGCCGTCGTCGAGCGGCCACGAGAGCACATGCCGCACGCCCACGCGCATTGCCGCCATCAACAGGGTGGTCGACGGCGCGGGCGTCACCAGCATGCAGTGCAGATTCGGCATGAGGGACAGCATCTCTTCGACGCCGTTCAGATCGCGCGGCGTGAGCTCGGCGTCGTCGACGATCAGCAGGTCGGCGCTCTTGATCGCTGCGGCGTGCACGCGCAACTGCTTCGCGGTTCCGTGCAGCGTACGCAGACGAAACGCGATGCCGCTTGCCTCGAGACGCGCCGCGATCAGCGGCGCACGCTCGGCGCTGGACGAAATCAGAAGAGTATCGATCATGGTCAGTCTCCGCTGGCTCCGGTGGAGCCGCCTGGTTGCACCGCTTCAGTACCCGCTCGACGAGCCGATGCCGATCGTGAAGGCATTGGTCGGCGGGGGCGGCGCGGTGAACGACTTGGCGTAGCTCTTCTGCGCCGCCGCTGCCGCCTTGCCGTCGATACCCGCAACCGGATCGGTATTGGCCGAGCCCTGCGGGTTGAGCGTCTGCATTTCCTTGATCTGGTTGACCGAGTCGCCGAAGGTGGCGTCCCAGTGCGGCGTGGAACTCAGGCAGCCGGCGAGCGCGGCGCTCAAGCCGGCGCACAGTGCCATGCGGATCAGTGTGTTGGTGGTGGTCATGTCGATCTCCGGTAGGCCGCGCATTACTGCGAGGCGTGTGAGTCGCTGGTTTCCGGCGTGGCCGGGAGCACAGCCACGGATGCGGCCGCACTCGGAGCGGGCGCGGGCGTGGGCGCGGGAACCGGCGCCGGGGCGGGCGCCGACGCTCCCGCAGCCGGTGCGGCGCGCTTCGTGCCTTCCATGTGGCCGGTCAGGTACACGTTCGCTTCGCCGGCGTCGCCGAAGCCGTCGGTGGGCAACGGATAGTGCTGCGGCAACGGTTTGGCCAGACGCGGCGTAACGACGAACACCAGTTCGGTCTTGTCCTGCTCGTAGCTCGTGCTGCGAAACAGCGCGCCGAGCACGGGCAACTCCGCGGCGCCGGGCAAGCCCTTGATCGAACCGGTCACGTTGCTCTTCAAAAGGCCGCCTATCGCGAAGCTCTGACCGTCGAACACCTGCAGCGTGGTGGAGGCGCGGCGCGTCGTGATCAACGGCAGGATCGACGTGGTGTTCGAGTTGCCGGCGCTCACCACCACGCCGGTGGACGACAGTTCGGACACTTCCGGCGCGACCTTCAGGTTGATGCGTCCGCCTTCGAGCACGGTCGGCGTGAAGGTGAGGCCGACACCGTACTGCTCTTCCTGCAGCACGATGGTGGTGCCGCCGGAGCCGTTGCTTTGCGGCACCGGAATATAGACCTTGCCGCCCGCGAGGAAACTCGCTTCCTGGCCGCTGATCGCCATCAGATTCGGCTCGGCGAGGATCTTCACGAGCTGATCGGTTTTCTGCGCGTCGACCGCGAACCTGAGCGGCGAATTGTTCGCTTTCGACGCGGTCAGCGCGCTGAGTCCGCCCGACAGATAGTCGGCCAGCAAGCCGAAGCTCCAGCTGCCGATGCCGCCGTTGATATTGGCCGCCATGCCGAGCTGGTCGATCAACGTCTTCGACACTTCGGCGACCTTCACTTCGAGCATCACCTGCTGCGGCGCGGCCACGTGCATCATGTTGATGATGCGCTCGCCGCTCGCGCTGCCGAGCGAGGGCGCCGGCGCGCCCATCGCGCGCGGCGCGGCGCCGACCGGCAACGGGCCGCTGCCCATCGGCGCGGCGCCTTGCAACGCGGTGGCCGGGCGGGCCACGAAGGCGCGCGCCAGCTCGAGCACGCGTTCGGCCTTGACCGCGTCGGAGACGGTGCCGGTCAGCACCAGCGAGTCGGCGGCGGCCTTCACCTGAATGCCGGTTTCCTCCGGCATCAGCGCGGCGAGGGTTTGTTGCAGTCCGCCCGGATCCGCGCCGACGCTCACGTCGATGATCGTGCAGGAGCCGCTGCGCCCTTGCACGATCATGTTGGTGGTGCCGACATCGGAGCCGAGCAGATAAAGCGTTTGCGGGGATACGAGCATGGCCTGCACGATCGACGGATTGCCGACCGTGCGGCTCTTCACCGGTTCGCGCACGTCGATCATCGCGGACTTGCCGACCGGGATCGTCACCGAGCTATGGTCGGCGACCGGGCCGCTGCAGTTCGGGCCGCGGCTGCCTTGCTGCGCGCCGCCGGAGGAAGCGCCCGGGCCCATGCCGCTGGCGGCGATGGTCAGACGCACCGAGCCGTTCGACGCCACCGTGAGCGGCACGTCCGGCAGTCCCGGCACGCCCGCTGCCGCGTTCTGGCCGGCCGCTTGCGCCACCGGCAGCATCGTCAGGTACATGCCGAGCAGCACGCCGGTGCAGGCTTCGGCGATCCGGGTGCGGCCCCGTGGCGAGCGCGAATTCGCTTCGCGTGGGCCGGGCGGGTGCTGCGGCGCGCTAGCGCGCTGAGTCGTTCTGGCGTTCATGTCCTACCCCCGTTATGTGCCGGTTTTTTTTGCGTGCTGGTCTGGACGCCAGTCATGCATCGGTCACGGCTTGCAGGCTCGAGCCTGTCAAAAACATTCTTGTCTTGCGTCGGCGCCGTCGAGCACTCGCACGCAGTTGGCCGGCGCATGCGCAACCACTTTGCGCACGATGTGCACCGGCTTCGGTTCGGGCGCGGGCGCCACGGCGACCGGCGTTTTCAGCAGCGTGGCCTTGGTGGCGCCGGCGGTATCCATCGCCTGCGGATCGATCTGGTTGCGCAACACGAGAGACAGCGTGCCGATGCTGCGCGCGAGGTCGATCTTCTCGGCCTGTTCCGGCGAGACTTCGAGCGTCACCGCGTCGACCACCTTCGGCTTGGTCTCGTCGCGGCCCACTTCCTGGGCGACGGCCAGTACGAGAATCTTTTCGAGCACGATCTTCGAGATGTTCTGGTCGCGCTGCGTGCCCGGATCGCGGGCATCCTTCTGCGTGTTGACAATGATGTCGACGTAATTGCCCGGCAGCGCGAAACCGGCCACGCCGATCACGTCGTTCACGCGCACCGTGATGGCGCGCTTGCCTTCGCCGATCACCGCCGAGAGGCCGCCGAGCGTGCCGACCGGCGTGAGCTTCGCCTCGAGGATCGGTTCGCCGTGCAGCAGGCTTTCCTTCAGCACGCGGCCGTCGAGTTTCTGCAGGTCGGTGAACGAACCCGGCGGCACGCTATTGGACGGCCAGTCGGTGAGCTTGAGGAAATCCGGGCCGATCCGCTGACCGAGATTGATGTCGGTTGCCGCCACCACCACCTTGGTCGTGGCATTCGACGACTGCGAGACCATCCAGCGCGAGGCGAACACCACCGCGGTGAGGCCCGCCAGCGTCGCGATCAGCAGCATCGTTACAGCGCGCGCATTTTTCATTTTCAACCCCCGAATTGTGTCCTGTCCCGGCACACGTCACACGCTGGCGAACAACACGCATGCGCTGCCTATTGCTATCGCGACGCCGTACGGCATGGTCCCCGTCGCACTGCTTTCAGCCACACTGCCCGACCTTCGCAGCGCGCCGTTTCCCGGCGTCGCGCAGTCGATCAGCAATGCCGCCATCCCACTCAGCCCGGCGCGCATCTGGCGGCGCCGCAGCCATATTGCGAGCGACCCGATGCCGCCGATCACACAGGTCGCCAAGCCAATTTCGAGCGCGCCGTAAGCGCCGCAGAAAGCGCCGACCGCCGCCATCAGCTTCACGTCGCCCGCGCCCAGGAGCCGCATTGCGTAGCCCGGCAGGAAAATCGCGCCGCCGGCCAGCATGCCGCCCAGCCACAACGTCAATGCGTCGATACCGCCATGCGTGAACCACTGCACCGGCATCGCCACGACCAATCCCGACGCCACCAGCCAGTTAGGAATCCGGCGCGTTTGCACGTCCCACAGTGCGGCGACGAGTACCAATGTCATCACGCACGGCCCAACCGGAAAAGGAACCCCGTTCATTGCCCGCTCCGTGTCGAGGATCGAATTGCCCTGTTTTACTGGAGTCGAATCGTTCGGCGCGGGGCCGTCGCTACCCTGTCCCGAAGGACCGTCGAGCCAGGGCGAGCGATCGGCTTTGCGCCTCCTGCCGCCTCAGGCGGCCGGGTTGGTCACACCGTTCAACGCGTTCTGCACGTACGTGAACACGGTGTTCAGCTTGCTGCCGACCGTAGTGATCGTCGCAATGATCGCCACTGCGATCAGGCCGGCCAGCAGGCCGTATTCGATCGCTGCAACGCCGTCTTCTTCGCGCAGAAATTGTTGGATCGTGTTCTTCATGCTAACCCCCGTAGAGTGAAAGTTGACTTCGGTTTATGCCGCCTGCGGCTGCCTGAAAAACAGGTGTGCCGAAGTGGCGTTCAAGCCCGTCACGAGGACGGAAAAAAGTGGCGAGGTCAGCGCTTTACGTCGTCACGATCACGAGTGGCCGATACCCCGTATCGATTACCCGTGTCGTTGTTTATCGACATCCGCTTTTCGTTGGCCCCGCCGCCCCCCGTAAAACGCGTGGACCTCCCCGAACGCGCTTCACGAAGACTGTTGCTGCTGCCGGGAAGGCTTGCTGTTTGTGCATCTGTTTGCTGCTTCCCGGCGGCAACGTATTTCGTTTTGTGACTCTCTATTTGCAACGGCTGTGCCATGAGGCCGCAAAGCCTTGCGGGGCAATGACTGGAGGTTCGGTGAGCGAGCTCGCGGCAAGTTCGCAACACGCGATGGTTCGGATTTGAGACACGCGACGGCGTGTCGAAGAAGCCTTTTCGTCGGACATGACGGCTTGTTTCCGGGGGCGGAAAAACCCGAAGGACCGTGGACTGGCAATGGTTTGACGAATGCCCCGGACAAATATGCCTGTGCGTGAGTGGGTGAAGTAGCTTTTACTGAGCGCGGTCCGGCATGTTGCAAACGTGAGACGCACGAGTCGCGAGCGCCCGCTTTGTTGCGCCGGCACAAGCAGTCCTGGCGTGCATTCGTATGTGGGGTCGCGCACATTGGAGGATTGACGGCGCATCGCCCACGCGTTCTGGCGGCGATGAAACCCGCGCGGTCGATGCCGCGCAGGCAAGAGGCGCGCGGCAGCGCGACCAGTTCACGGACGGTGCGCAACGCGTTGCCGGTCGCGCCTGTTGTGGCGGCCGACGGTTTTGCGCAGCGTCGCGACTTTGCGCCAGATCAAGGAAACCGCGGCCGATTGCGCGCGAAGCGGCGAGCGGGATGGTCCAGAGGGGCACGGTGCCCGTTTTCATTCAGACTTGCAAGGCGGTGCCATGAGAATTCGCCGCGCCGGCAGCTCCCCTGCCGTGCACGCGCATTCGCTTCACGCGAGACGCGCCTGGACATGAGGCCGTCGAGGCTATCGCGGCCACCGCGACCGTCCAGGCCGGGACCCGCCGATCAATGAACGTGCCGCACGCTGACCGCCAGCGTCCGCCTTCCCGGCAAAACGAGACTCGCCAGCAACGTGACCACGGAGGCGCCGATCACGTAATACGCCGGCGCCGCGAGCGACCCCGTCTCGCGGATCAGAAGCGTCGCAAGCAGAGGGGCAAAACCGCTGAACGCGACCACCGCGACGTTATACGACAGCGCAATGCCGCTGAAACGGATCTGCACCGGGAAATGATCGGCGAGCACCGACGCCCACGTCCCGCTTGCCAGCGAAAAGACCAGCGCCGCCAGCACGAAAAGCACGACGGGATCGACCGAATGACGACTGAGCGCGACATAGAACGGATAGCTCAGCACGATCAGCAACAAGGCCGACAAGCGCAGCAGATGCCGGCGCGGGATTCTGTCGCCCAGCCAGCCCGCGAACAGCAGTCCGAACGAACTGACGACGAGATACGCGTTCTGCGCGATCGCCGCCGTGCGCGGCGCATAGTGCAATTGCTGAACGAGAAACGCCGGCATGTGACCATACAGAATGCCATTCACGCCAGCCATGACCGCAATCGACATCACGCCGGCCAGCACCGCTCTGCTGTGATTGCGCAGCGTTTCACGAAACGGCTGCTTCGCGACGGCGCCTTGCATCTGCTCGAACTCGGGCGACTCGTCGAGATTGCGCCGCATCCAGTACGACACGATTCCGCATGCTCCGCCGAACAGGAACGCGATGCGCCAGCCGTATGCGGCGGCGTCGGCGCTGGAGAGGAACGTCTGCACGGCGAGGTTCACCAGCGTCGCCAGCAACACGCCCACATTGACCGCGCAAATGATGATCCCCGCGGCCAGACCGGCGCGCTCGGGCGCGGCTTCCACCGCATACGTGATGGCGCCGGGCATCTCGCCGCCCACGCAAAACCCCTGCAGCATGCGCAGCACGATGAGCAGGATCGACGCCGTGACACCCCAGCTTCGATAGTTGGGCAGCAGCCCCAGACAGATCGTGGCCGCCGTCACGACGACGATGGAGACGAGGAACACCGGCCTGCGCCCATAGCGATCGCCCCAACTGCTCAGCACGATACCGCCGAGCGGGCGAATCACATAGCCGATCGCAAGAACGGAAAACGAAAACAGCAAACTGACCACCGACGACGCGTTGGGAAAGAACTGTGCGGCGATGTAATGCGCGAAGAACCCGTAGACGATGAAATCGTAAAACTCCAGCGAGCCGCCGAGACTGGCGATGAGGATCATCTTCCACTGCGCGCGGGAGATGCCGCGAGACGCGGTGCGCCGCGCCGCCATGACTTCGTGTTGGGTTGTTTCCATTGACTCCTCCGATAGGGGTGTCTGGCTTCTACTGGCCAGTACGAAAGGTGACCGCCGGCGGCAGCTTCACGCGTGTTCGGTCTGCAAACCCGCGAACGCGCGTGACAGCAATGCGTGCACTGAGGCTTCGTCGTGAGCCACGCCGTGGATGTAGCGATCCGGCCTGATGAGCACGGCGCGCGCGCCGATTTCCGCGAACCACGCCCGGACCGCTGCGCCGCCATCGGCGATGAGCGCGATGTCGGTGAGCGCCGCGCGTTCGGCGAGGCCGGGATCCCCATGCAAGATTGACGGCGACACCACGAGCGCGAAGCGGTAGCCGACGGCGTCATCGAGCAGGCGTCCATCGGACAGGCGCGGCTGGGCGGCGATACTCCCTGCCAGCGGCTGAGCGGGGCCGAGATGCGCGCCCTCGCCGAGCCTCGGTTGCGGCGTCACGAAATGGCGGATCGCCCGGGTCGTTTCGCCGCCCGCGGCATCGGGACCGGCCGGCGGCGAAGGCGTCGTCTGGATCACCGCGCCGAGTTGCACGGCGGTCTCGATGAATTCGCGCACATGCGGCGAGCGTTCCGATTCGTAGCTATCGAGCAGCGCGCCGTCCGCTTCGCCGCGAATCACCGCGGCGAGTTTCCACGCAAGGTTGCTCGCGTCGCGAATGCCGGCCGCCATGCCCTGCCCCATGAACGGCGGCGTCTGATGCGCGGCGTCGCCGGCGAGCAGGAGACGCTCGTTGCGCCAACCTTTGGCCACCACCGAATGAAACGTGTAGACCGCTGAGCGTTCGAGCGTCGCATCGGCCGGGCTCACCCAGCGAGCGAGCTTGTCCCATAGCCACTCGGGCGACGACAGCTTCGACGGATCGTCGCCCGGCATGACCATCAGCTCCCAGCGGCGGCGATTGTTCGGTCCGCGCGTATAGGTGCCCGGCCGCTCGGGGTCGCAGTATTGAATCGAGTAGTCGCCCAGATCGGGGCGCGGTGTGTCGAGCAGCACATCGACGACGACCCAGCGCTCGTGCGACTTGAGATCGTCCAGTTCGGTGCCCATGAAGCGACGCACGATGGAGCGCGCGCCGTCGCAGCCCACCACGTAGCGCGCCGTGGCTCGTCCGAGCTTGCCCGTGCGGGTGTCTTCGAAGCGAAGCGCGACCCCGTTGGCGGTCTGATCGAGCGCGAAGGCTTCGTGCCGCAGACGGACGTCGATCTGCGGCTGGTTCGCGAGCTGCGCGCGCAGTGCGCGTTCGAGATCGGGCTGGTGAAACTTGTAGCTCGCGCACCAGCCGAGCGGGCCGACGCCGGTAGGCCGCTGCCAGTCGATCAGCAACTGGCCGGCCGCGTCGACGAACTTCATGCCGGGTCCGACGAACAGGTTCGGCAGCAAGGTATCCGCGAGACCGATCGTCTGGAAGACGCGCATGCATTCGGCGTCGAAATGCACCGCACGCGGCAGCGCGAAGATGTCCTGGTCCCGTTCGAGCACCAGCACGCGCAAGCCGTCGAGCGCGAGCAGGTTGGCGAGCGTGGCGCCGGTCGGGCCCAGGCCGATCACGGCGACATCGTAGTCGCACGCATCAGGGTTGGGGATTGGCTGTGACATGAGTATCTGCCTTCAATGAGGGGCCGGCGCGGCGGTGCGAACACGCGGGCGCGCCGGCCGAACGCGCGTCAGGCCTCGTCGGCGACCGGGTTGGACAGAATGCCGACGCGGTCCACTTCGACCTCGACCACGTCGCCCGCTTTCATGAAGAGCGGCGGATTACGCTTGGCGCCCACCCCGCCCGGCGTGCCGGTCACGATCACATCGCCGGGTGCGAGCGGCGTGAACGTGGACAGATAGGCGATCTGTCTGGCGATGCCGTGAATCAGCATGTCCGTCGTCGCGCGCTGCACTTGCTGGCCGTTCAGGCGCGTGGTGAGCGTCATCGTGGCGTTGGGCGCGATCTCGTCGCTCGTCACCATCCACGGACCGAATGCGCCGGTGCGATAGAAATTCTTGCCCGGCCCCCACTGACCGGTGTGACGCTGCCAGTCGCGAATCGAGCCGTCGTTGTAGCAGGCGTAGCCCGCGATGTGATCCCACGCGTTCTGCTCGGCAATGCGCCGGCCGCCTTTGCCGATGATCACGGCGATCTCCCCTTCATAGTCGAATTGCGTCGACTCGGGCGGCCGCAGCATCGGCTGGCCGGCGCCGACCTGCGAGGACGGCACGCGCATGAAGATCACCGGGTTCTCGGTCGTCTCGCGGTTGGTCTCTTTCACATGCTCCGCGTAGTTCAAGCCCACGCAGAAAATCTGCCCGGGGTTCGGAATGACCGGCAGGAGCGCCACCTCGGCGAGCGGATAGTCGCTCGCGCCGCTTGTCGCGACGCGGCGGGCTTCGTCGAATGCATCGGCGGCGATCAGTGACTTCAGATCGGCGAAGCGCCCGTTCAGCCGCTTGCCGAGATCGATCACCTGGTGATCGCGGACGATGCCGAAGGACGGCCCTTCATGAGTGGAAAAGCTGGCGAGTTTCATGTTGCTCCATGGATAAAAGGAAACGCTTGTCTTGAAAAATTCCGCGTTTTATTTGCTGAATTTATCGTTATTTGAGAATACACTGATAAAAACGCAGTCTACAAGACACTTTTTATCAGGGTTTATCATTACCAGGGAGGAAGACATGACCTCGACCAAGACCGGGCGCCCCGGCCTGTCGCTTAGCCACATGGGCTTTTACGTGAACGACATGCCACGGGTCGAAGACTTCTACACACGCGTGCTGGAGTTCACCGTGACCGACCGCGGCAGTCTGTCGACGCCGCATGGCGACGTACGGCTCGTGTTCCTGAGCCGGGATCCGGCCGTGCATCATCAGATCGTGCTGGCGAGCGGCCGGCCCGCGCATCTCGCGTTCAATCCGATCAACCAGATCTCATTCGAGGCCGACAGCCTGGCGACGCTGAAGCGCTTCTACCGGCGTTTCATCGAAGAGGACGCGAAGGAGATCACGCCGGTCACGCACGGCAACGCGATCTCGTTCTACGCACGAGATCCGGAGGGAAACCGGCTGGAGTTGTTTATCGACACGCCGTGGTACGTGGATCAGCCCATGCGCGTAGCGGTGGATTTCTCGCTGCCGGATGCGCAACTGATGGAATCGGTGGAACGGCATGCGCGCGGCTTGCCGGGCTTTCGCCCGCGTGCGCAGTGGGAAGCGGAGATGGCCGCGCGCATGGGCATCGCCTGAGCGGTCGCGCAGTAGCGTGAAGGCGGCCTTGGCGACGGACGAGCCGCCGTGGCGATCCACGACCAAGCCGCGCGCGCTGCCGCTAGCGCGGCTCGAACACCGGCAGCGCTCAGCCGGAAATGAGGGCGCGCGTGCGCTGGGACGTGCGGGCGGCGGCTTCGCGAATCAGCTCGACGAGCCGTTCCAGATTCACGAACTCGAGCCGCGGCGTGGGCACGATCAGGGCGAGCGAACCGACGGCTTCGCCTTGATCGTCGGTGAAAAGCGGAGCGGCGATGGCCGAGACGCCTGCTTCCAGTTCGCCTTTCGACAGATAGAAGCCTGCCCGGCGGATCTTATGCAAGGCGGAGCGGAAGTCTTCGAACGTCGGACCCAGGCCGCTCGTTGCGATGTCGGCGGCATGCCGCTCGAACAGCAGCGCGAGCTTCGCCTTCGGGAAAGTCGAGAGAATGGCCTTCGGCGCCGCGCCAAGAAAGAGCGGCCGGGGACGTCCGCGCCCATAGCGCAGATCGAGCTTTGAATCGAGACTCTCGCGATGCGTATCCACCAGCTCGTCACCGTACCAGCGCGACATCACCACGTCGAAGCCGGAGTGCTCGCTCAATTCGCGCATGATGGGTTGCCCCACCTTCAGCAGCGGATCGGACATGCGCAGGTTGTAGTCGAGCTTGATGATGCGCGGACCGAGTCCATATTCGCCACCCGTGAAGCGCACCAGCATGCCGGACTCGACCAGCTCACGCACATAGCGGTAGGCGGTGGGAATCGAGCAGTCGAGTTCGGCAGCCACTTCTTCCGCGGAAAGAAAGGGGCGTCCTTCGGAAAAGAGTTCGAGTATGGAGAGAAGCTTGGCGATGCTCGACATCGAAGAGATTTCTTTCCGGGTGGGGTGGCGAAATTATAGCCTTCAGCCCGCGGCGACGACGTCGATACGCAAGGCTTCACCGCCTGCCGCGATCGCGAGCAGGATATCGACGTTCGGGTGCGCGCCGGGGCGGTTGCGCGCATCGGCCGTATGCTCGGCGAACACCGCGAGACCGTGCCCGGCCGCCTTGGCGTCGAGCGTGTCGAAGGTCTGCTGCAGATAGTTGTACACCGCGAGCGAGCCTTGCTTACCCGGCTTGTTCTCGATGCTCGCCACCACGGCGCCCTTGCCGTCGACCAGGTCGATGCGCGCGATGCCCTCGATGCCGGGCATCTGCGCGAGGTTGTCCGTGAATACGTTGCTCGGTTGAATCATTGAAACCACTCCTTCTGTTCGGAAAATGACAGCGCGGGCCGTATCTTATCCGATGGGTGTCGTTCAATCACCGAGCCACCGCCGTCACGGCGTCCAGCGATACACCACGACGCTGGAGCCGTTGTAGTTGTCCTTGGTGATCACGTACTCGCCCGCGGCTCGGAGATAGGCCCGCAGACCGTACATCGAATCGACGTCGTTACCGACATCCAGACTTGCCGGATTCGAATTGGTCAGCGTGGTGACGAGTTGGCCGGTGGTGAGATTGAAGGCGTCGATATTCGGCACCGTATGCACATAACCGACGAACAGATAATTGCCCGCCGCCGTGATCGACTTGGGATTGGCGCTGGTGAGATTGATCACCGGGTCGGGCCGCGTGGTGTTGCCCGCGCTCCAGCCGTGATACACCTCGATGCGCGACTGCATGGCCGTCCAGTCCCAGCTTCCGGCAATCCCTTGCGCGAGAATCATGGTGTCGCTCTCCGCGAGGTAGATGATGCGCGTGAGCGGCCGGATGCTCTGCGGAATGGAGAGGGTGACCGCCGGACCCCATGAAGGTTTTCCGTTGCCGTCGAAGCCGGTCAGCGGATAGTGGTAAATGTGATTCGTGCGGTCGAGGCCGGCCCACACGTCGCCCCGGCTGTCGATGCAAAACCCGCCCGTGACCTGACGGTCCGTATTGAACGCCGTGCCGGGAATCGACGCGTCCGGTATCGCGATGTAGCCGCTCGCCGGGTTGAAATGGAAAAAGTTGAAGACGCCGGGGTTCTGTCCGGACGCCACCAGAATCCGGTTGCCGCCCACCGTGACTAACTGGCCGAAGTGCTGGCCGCGCTGCGTGTCGTTCATGTTCAGGCGTGGATCGGACGGATAGGCGAACGGATCGACCGTGTTCGCGACGAACGTGCCGCCCGCCGTGCCGGTGTGAATCTGGGTGCCGCTGTAGAAGTAGGCGCCGTCGGTCGACGGGTCCGGGGCCGCGACCGCCTCGAAGTTCAGCGACTGCAGCTTCCATTCGAGATTGCCGGCGGTGTCGTATGCGTGAAGGTCGGTCGCGCCGTTGCGCCCGAGATCCCAGCCGCCGCCCCACGGGTTGTTCAGCACGTACAGGTTGCCGGCGGCGTCCCTGCCGATGCCGACCACGCGCGTGAAGCGCTTGTCGCCCACCTGCCCTTTGATGCCGCTGGTGGTGTCGAGATAACCGCCCTGAATGCCGAAGGTGCCGACAAGCGTCGGCGTGCCCGTAATGGTGTAGCGCTTGATGTTCATATCCGGCCCCTGGTCGCCCACCATCAGTTGCCCGGACGCTGCATCGAAATAAAGCGCGGACGGCCGCGACGCGGACGGCATCTGAATCGTGTTCAGTAATGCGCCTGCCGCACTGAATTCGACGATCGCGCCCGCGCTCTGCTGCGCGACCCAGAGATTACCGGCGCCATCCAACGCCAGCGCGCCGGGACCGGATATCTTGATGTCCTGCTGCCAGACGCCGTCGGTCGTGAAGACCCGCACGCGATTGCCGAAGAAGTCGCTCGCATACAGCAGCGAGCCCGCGGTCGCGAGGCCGGTGATCACATCCGCATGCGGGATGCCCGTCCACACGCTGACGGGAATGATCAGGTCGCGCGTTTGCGTGGCCCGGTTGTAGCGCCCCACCGAGCCGCTGCCGAACGACTTGTTGTACTGCAATGCTGCGAAGATCGACGTGGCATTGCCGGTAATGGCGCTGCCCTGAAAGTCGGCATGCGTTCCGATCGAACCGATGCTCTGGCCATTTCGATAGATCGCGACGCCGCCCTCGTTTTCGTCCCACAGTGAAGCGGTGTAGATGACGCCTTCAGGCGCGACCCACATCGAGCGTGCTGTGTTGCCCACGTGCGCGGCGAGGGTGCCGAACGTGTTTGCCAGCCAGTCTGTGGTGTATTGCGCCTGGCATGTCTGCGCGAACGTGACAATCAGCGCGCAAAGGAAGGCGGCACTGATTCGGTGCTTGACCATGTGTGATGCTCTCCGGAAAACCATTCGCGGACAATTTACATCGCCAGATGTGACAGAGGTCATTAATGTGACGCTATATTCATGAGGAAACGGGACAATCCATGCAGCGCGAATATAAATAAAGAAAAGAAATTCGCGGGGGGATTTTTTTTGTCATCGGGACACGACTTGACAACGTGAAAAGTGCGAGCGGCGTCATCGCGGTGATCGTTTTGCCGATGCGCGCCGCGAGCAGGACACTCCTCTTTTCCGCACTTTACCGGGCGCGGAACTCGGGCGCACAATCTCCGCGGATAGTGCGCCGCGCCGTCGTTTCCGGTGGTGCAGTCTGTTTGCGCAGGCGCGCTATCCGGCGGCAAGCTCACCACGGTCGCAATGCGCGTCCTCTATTCGGAACATCCAATGGGCAATCAATCGTCAAGCAGACTTGAAGACCTGGTGGCGGGCGGCAGCCGTCATCATCAGATTTTCCCGAGGCTCGATGAAGATCAGTTCGCGGTGCTGGAGCGCTACGGCGAACGCCGCCGCCTGAAAGCGGGCGACATCCTGTTCTCCGAAGGAGACCGGCACATTCCCATGTTCACCATCGTCTCCGGCACGATCGAGGTGACGCGAGGCGCGGGAGAGAAGCGCCATGTGCTGGGCGAGCACGGCCCCGGCAGCTTTACCGGCGAGGTGGGCACGCTGGCGGGCCGCGGCGCGGTCTCGACGGCGCGCGCCACCCGCGATTGCGAAGTGATCGTGATCGACGAGGAGTCGCTGCGGGCGCTCGTTGTCGCGGAGGCGCAGCTGAGCGAAACGATCATGCGCGCGTATATTTTGCGGCGCGTCGCGTTCATTCAGGATCAGCACGGAGGGCTTCTGGTCATCGGCAGCTCGGCGTCCTGGGCCACGCTCGCTCTGCGGCATTTCTTGAGCCGCAATGCTCAGCCTTTCGCTTACTTCGATATCGTCGAGCACGAGGCCGCCAGCGCGCTTCTCGAGCGTTATGACGCGACCGAAGCGGACATCCCGGTGATCATCACGCAGCAAGGCACCGTGCTCAAGCAGCCGACCAACCGGGCGGTGGCCGATGCGATCGGCCTGAGCCCCGACCGGTTGAACGGCGAGCGCTTCGACGTGGTCGTGGTCGGCGCGGGACCGGCCGGCCTCGCGGCCGCGGTCTACGCGGCGTCCGAAGGACTACGGGTCGCGGTTCTCGACACCAAGGCGCCCGGCGGCCAGGCGGGCACCAGCTCGAAGATCGAAAACTACTTCGGATTCCCGACCGGCATTTCGGGGCAAGCGCTCGCCGGCCGCGGCCTGTCCCAATGCCGGAAATTCGGCGCCGAAGTCGGCGTGCCTATTGAAGTGCTCGGTATCGAATGCGATGACGCGTCCCGGTTTCACCTGCGCCTCAACTATGACGAGCACGTGTACGCGAGCGCGGTCGTGATCGCTACCGGCGCGCGCTATCGGAAACCGCTGTTGCCGCGCCTCGAACAATTCGAAGGCCGCGGAATCTACTACAGCGCAACGTTCATGGAAGCCGCGTTCTGCAACAACGAAGAACTGGTTATCGTGGGCGGCGGCAATTCAGCCGGCCAGGCCGCCGTGTTTCTCTCGGGATTCGCGCGGCACGTTCATATCGCGATTCGCGGCGACGGACTCCACGCGAGCATGTCGAACTATCTGATCAGACGGATCGAAGCGACGGCGAACATCACCGTTCATGTGCGCACGCAGATTGTCGAACTGAACGGCGCGACACAACTCGAATCGATCAAATGGGACACTCAGGGATACCTCGAGGAGAAACCGATCCGCCACGTGTTCCTGTTTCTCGGTGCGCAACCCAGTACCGCCTGGCTCGGCGATTGCGTCGCGCTCGACAAGCACGGCTTCGTGCTGACGGGCCCCGATGCGCTCCACCAATGGTCGTCCGAGCGACCGCCGCATTATCTGGAGACGAGCCGGCCCGGCATTTTCGCCGTGGGCGACGTTCGCAGCGGCTCGGTGAAGCGCGTGGCGGCCGCCGTTGGCGAAGGCGCCGCGGCGATCCAGTCGCTTCATCAATATCTGGCGCTCGATCGCTGAGGTCCGGCCGCCGGCGCGCGGTGATACGCAAAGGCGGACATTTTCAGCGCGGAGGGCTCAACGTCAGGCGCGCTTCCAGGCCGCCGCCGGGCCGGTTATGCAGCGACAGCGTCGCATCCATCGCCATGGCAAGCTGCCGCGCGATGGCAAGGCCCAGCCCCGTGCCGCCCGTATCGCGATTGCGCGATGCTTCGAGCCGGTAGAACGGCTCGAACACCGCTTCCAGCGACTGCGCCGGTATGCCGGGACCGCGGTCGAGCACCGCGATCTGCGTCTGCCCACCTGCCAACACGCTCGCGGTGATCTCGGCGGCGCCGCCGAATTTCAGCGCGTTGTCCACCAGGTTGCCGAGTATGCGGCGCAACGCCTGCGGACGCGTCATCAGCGAGACGCCGAGCCGTCCCTGCAGACTCACCGCCTGGCCGGCGTCCACATAGTCACACACGAGGCTGTCGAGCAGCGCGTCCGGGTCGACGCGGCGCGGCACTTCAGTCGCGCCATGCAGCGTGCGCGCGTACGTCACGCCTTCCTTCACCAGGCTTTCCATCTCATGCAGATCCTGACGCAGCTTCGCGCCCTGCTCGTCGTCGTCCATCACATCGACGCGCAGCCGCATCCGCGTGATCGGCGTTTGCAGGTCGTGTGAAATCGCCGCCAGGATCTGCATGCGTTCGGTCATGTAGGTGGCGATGCGGTCCTGCATCGCGTTGAATGCGCGCGCGGCGCGCGACACTTCCGACGGGCCGTCTTCCGGCAGACGCGCCGCCTTCAGGTCGGGGCCGAGCGTATCCGCGGCGACGGCCAATTGATGCAGCGGGCGCGTGGCGAGCCGCACCGCCAGCCAGCAGCACGCGACCAGCACCGCCAGTTGCAACGCGAGCACGAGCGGCAGCCAGCGCGATAGCGGCGCGCCCGGCATGGGGCGCAGGTCGATCGTCAGCGGCGTGCCGTCGCTCAGCCGCAGATGAACCTGCAGGCGCTCGTTGTCGCCGGGGACCGCATTCACCGTCAGCGGATAGCGAGTGCCGATGCCGTCCGCGATGGACTGCGCCACGCGCGCGGACAGACGCGCATCCACCGGTCCGCCGGTCATGCCGGGCCCGAGGATGAACTCGTAGCTGCGCCGCGCAAGCCGCGGCAGCCACTGCACGCGTTCGTTGGGCGGCAAATGATCGAGCAGCGCCACCGAGCTGCTCACTTCACGCTCGATATAGCCCATCATCACGTTGGTCATGGTCTGGTCGCGTTCGGTCAGCGTGAGCCAGAACGACAGCGTCTGCGCCAGCGCAAGGCCGACGAAAAGAATCAGCGCGAGCCGCGCGAACAGCGTGCGCGGCCAGTGCAACCATGACCCACGGCTCATTGCAGATCCTCGATGGCGGTCACCGCCGCGGAAAACACATAGCCCTCGCTGCGCAGCGTCTTGATGTAGCGCGGCTCGCGCGCGACGTCGCGCAAGCGCTGGCGCAAGCGGCTCACCATCAGGTCGATCGACCGGTCGAACTGATCGGCCTGGCGACCTTGCGTGAGATTGAGCAGTTGATCGCGCGTCAGCACCCGCTGCGGATGATCGAGAAACACGCGCAGCAAGCGGTACTCGGCGCCGCTCAGCGCCACCATGGTGCCCTCGGCGTCGAGCAGATGGCGCGCGGTGGTGTCGAGCCGCCAGTCGCCGAAGGCGAGCATCGGTGCCGATTCCGTGACCTGCATGCCGGGCGGCAGCATGCGCGCGCGGCGCAGCACGGCGCGAATGCGTGCAAGCAATTCACGCACGGCGAAGGGCTTGGGCAGGTAGTCGTCGGCGCCCATTTCCAGGCCGACGATGCGGTCGGCTTCCTCGTTGCGCGCAGTCAGCATCACCACCGGCACTGCACGGAATTTGCCCGCGCGCAACTCGCGGCACAGCACCAGACCATCCTCGCCGGGCATCATCAGGTCGAGCACGATCAGATCGGGCGCGCCCTGCTCCAGCGCCGCGCGCATCTGCCGTCCGTTCGCCGCGAGCGAGACGCGCATGCCGTTCTTCTCCAGATAGCCGGCGAGCAGTTCGCGGATGCCGCGGTCGTCGTCGACGATCAGCACGTGGTCGATGGGTTCTATCAATGAATCATCTCCGTTGGCGTTTTAGCTGCGTCCGGCCCGTGCACAACAGCGAACAGTTCACCGGATGCGCCAGTTCGGCGGCGAGGCCGCCGGAAACGAACACAAGGATCGCGAGCAGGCGTTTCATGCGTCCTCCAGCACGGACAGGCTGGCGCCGTCGGCCACCGAGGCTTCCAGGCAACCGATGTTCACGCGCCACTGCAGCGGGTCTTTGCGGGTCTGATGAAACGGATAAATACCACAGTGCTTGCAGAAATAGTGCCGCGCCACCCGCGTGTTGAATTGATAGAGGGTCAGCGCGTCTTCGCCGCTCAGAATCTTCAACTGGCTTGCCGGAAACAGCGGCGTCATCAATGCGCCCTTGCGCCGGCACAGGCTGCAGTTGCAGCGGCCGGCCGGGACGATCGGGGTGCGAACTTCGAATCTGACGGTCCCGCAGTGGCAGGAGCCTTGCAGCAAGTCGGCGCTCATGGTGCTCTCCGTGATGGGCAATGCCTGCTTTATAGCCTGGTGCGCACGGCGATTTGTGTCGCAGTGTATCTGGACGGCGGGCGGATACACAACATTGCACTCGCGCGGTTTGGGCGACACAAGCCGGATACCTGCGCACGCTCCAATACGGACATTCGCGGCTCAAGCGCGAATTGCCGTTCCTTGCCTCTTCCTGAAAGGACTCTGACATGCTCTGCCGACCCAAGCTCAAAACCCTCGCCGCCGTCACGGTGATTGCCGCCGCAACCGCGGGCAGTATCGCCGCCGCCGCGGATCCGCTCGAAAGCCATGTGCCCGCGCCCGAATTCACCGGCATTGCGAATTGGCTCAACAGCGCCCCGCTGACGCTGCGGCAACTGCGCGGCAAGGTGGTGCTGGTCGATTTCTGGACTTATACCTGCGTCAATTGCGTCAACACGCTGCCCTACGTGAAGAGCTGGCATCAGAAATACAAAGACCAGGGGCTGACGGTGATCGGCGTGCATACGCCGGAGTACCCGTTCGAGCGCGACACCGGCAACGTCGAGTCGGCGCTCAAACGCTTCGGCATCACATACCCGGTCGCTCAGGACAACCGCTATGCGACGTGGACCGCTTACGAGAATCAATACTGGCCGGCGTTCTATCTGATCGATAGAAAAGGACAGATCGTCTACACGCATTTCGGCGAAGGCGCCTATGCGCAGACGGAAGCGAAGATTCAGGCCTTGCTCGCGCAAAAAGAGTAGTCCGACTTTGTATCGAACCGTATCCGTGGATGGCGGCGATACATAACATTGCAAATCGCCGCTTTCTCGACACATGCCAGATACGCCCGCACGGTTCAATACGTCAACGCCGCCTCAATGAAGCTATCGGATCCGGCAAGCCCCGGTCTCTGCCCTTGCACTCCGATTTGCGGGCGTCTCTTATCCAGCCGTTCAAGGAGAACGACATGAAAGTTTCGATGATCGCTTTGACTTTGGCTGCGTGCGTGGCCGGAAGTGTTGCTCACGCCGCGGTGCTGCCGGCTCCCGCTGCCGACGCGAATTCCTCGCAGAGCGCACCGGTCGGGCAGCCGCAATGGTCCGCAAACGCCGCCGGCGTCGCGCCGAAAACGCGGGCCCAGGTTCGCCATGAACTCGTGCAAGCCGAGAACGACGGTCAGCTTGCCAATCTGAACCGGTCGCTCTATTCGGGCGGTTGAGCACGTGCCTCGCGCGGACGTCACGAGGTTCGCCTACGTTCCTCGTGACGCAATCGCCTTGTGATCCGCTGCGTCGGTCAGCGGACCGGCCGCAGGTTGAGCATCGCTCGACGAATCCGCTATTCTCTCCCTGGCGGCAACCCAAGCCGCCTCGAAATGGCCAATCCAAGGGCCCGTTTCAAGGAGATCGTCATGTCCCGTGTGCTTCGCATGTTCCGGTATGCCGTGGCCGGATCGGTCCTCGCCGCTTTTGCCGCATTCGCCTCGTCGCTCGCCAACGGCTGCACGCGCGCGCTCTATGTGGGCGATGACGGCACCGTGATGACCGGGCGCTCGATGGACTGGTCTGAAGACATGCGGTCGAATCTCTGGGTCTTTCCCGCCGGGATCGAACGTGACGGCGCAGCGGGACCGCGCACGCCGCACTGGACTTCGAAATACGGCAGCGTGGTCGTATCCGGCTACGAAATTGGCAGCGTCGACGGCATGAACGAGCGCGGCCTCGTGACCAACGTGCTCTATTTGACCGAAACCGATTACGGCAAACCTGACGCGTCGCGCCCGCCCTTGTCGATCAGCCTGTGGGCGCAGTACGCCCTCGATAATTTCGCCACGGTGGCCGAGGCGGTCGACGCGCTCGGCCGCGAGCCCTTCCAGATCATTGCCCCGCCCTTGCCCAACGGCAAACCGTTGACGTTGCATCTCGCGCTTTCGGATTCGCAGGGCGATTCGGCCATTCTCGAATATCTCGACGGCAAGCTCGTGATCCATCACGGCAAGGCATTCAAGATCATGACCAATTCGCCTATCTATAGCGAACAGCTTGCTCTCGACACCTACTGGAAAGGCGTTGGCGGTCTCACCTTCCTGCCGGGCACGAATCGCGCGGCGGATCGTTTCGTGCGCGCATCGTTTCTGATGGATGCCATTCCGAAGCGCCTCGATCCCAACTATATTGCCGGCGTGCCCCAGCAATCGTATGCGTTTCAGGCGGCCGCCGGCGTGATGAGCGTGATGCGCGCCGTCAGTGTGCCGCTCGGTATCACGACGCCGGGCCAGCCGAATATCTCATCGACGATCTGGCGCACCGTGTCCGACCAGAAGAATCTCGTGTATTACTTCGATTCGTCGACGCGGCCCGATACGTTCTGGGTGCCGCTGCACAGGTTGAATCTGAAACCGGGCGCGCCCGTGATGAAGCTGACCATCGACGCCGGCCAGGTAGTGTCGGGTGATGCATCGGGTTCTTTCGTGCCGACGCCTTCGTTCAAGTTCATGCCCGCGAAGGCGCCGTGAAAGCGGGTGTGAAGTGAACCGTCACGCGGCCCGAGGCTCCCGCTGCTCTGGCGCGCACGCACGCACAGCTCAGTACTCGACGAGAATGGTCACGCGCCGGTTCGCGGCGCGCGCTGCCGTGTCGTCACCGATAATCAAGGGGAAATTGTCGGCGCGGCCAATCGCGGCCATTCTGTGCGCCTCGATACCTTTGTCCGCGAAGAAGCGCACCACCGCGCCTGCCCGTGCGGAAGATAGCTCCCAATTGGATTCGTACTTGGCCGTCGAGATGGGCACACTGTCCGTGTGGCCTTCCACGAGGATGTTGTTCTTCGACCGGTCGCGCAGCACGCGGGCAATCTGGTTCAACACCTCGAACGATTCCGGCAATAGACGCGCATCGCCCGAGTTGAACAGAATCTTCGCGTTGATGGCGACTTCAACGCCCTGCGCGGCGTTCGAAATCGTAATCTGGCGGTTGTCCTGAAGCGGCTCCAGCAGAGCCAGCAACCGCTGCTTCGAGGTATCGGGCGCGGGCGCCGATGCATTGGACGATGGGATGCTGCCCGCGGATGCCGCTGCTGTCACTGCGTGCCGCTCCAGCGCCTTGATTTCCAGCTCCCTCGTTTTTGCCAACTGAAGCACATAAAGCGCAAGGAACAACACCATCAGCGTGGTGATGAGGTCGGCGTAGGAAATCAGCCAGCGTCCGGACTGCTCCTCGCCTTCGTCGGCGGCGTCATAGCCGGTCTTATCCGCCGTGAGGCGCTTGTTACCCGAGGAGGTGTTCATATCCGAAAGGTTTGCGTTCGAAATCACGTGCGCTTCGCGCCATGCCTCCTGCTAACGGCGTGGCCCAGTCCGGCTAGCCCAGCAACTCGGCGGATCTTTCCCGCACGTCGCCCGCGAGCCGCGTTTCGATTGTGTGAGGCGACTCCTTGCGCGAGATCGCGAGCAAGCCGTCGAGATATAAACGCCTGAAGCGCAGTTCGCTGTCCACCTGCGCCCTGATCTTTCCGTACAACGGCAGAAAGACCAGATTCGCCAGAGCAAGGCCGTAGAGTGTCGCAACGAAAGCCATTGCAATACCTTGTCCGAGTTGCGCGGGTTCGAGCATATGGCCGGTCACCTGAATCAGACCGAGCACCGCGCCCAGAATGCCGAACGTCGGCGCATAGCCGCCCGCCTGTTGCCAGATCCGCGCCGCCGCCATGTGATTGCGCTCATAGGCAACCAGTTCCCGTTGCAATGCGTCTTCGAGCACCGCCGTTGATACGCCATTGGCCAGCAACTCCAGACCTCTTTGCGCAAACGGATTGATGCCGCCCGCCCCGATCGATTCGAACACCAGCATGCCGTTGAGCTTGGCCTGATCACCCCACTCGAGCAGGATGGCGAGGCTCTCACGATCGACCTGCCTCGCCTTCACAAACGCGAGGCGAAGTTGCTTCAAGCCGTCATAAAACCTCGCCCAGGTATTCTGGATCATCACCGCGCCGAAGGTGCCGCCAAGAACGATGACGAGCGCCTCCAACTGAAACAGCGAGGTGAAGTGGCCACCCTCGAGCGAGAAGCCCGCGACGATCGCCGTTACGCCGAACAAGGCGCCAAATAGCGTCAAAAGATCCATACATCCTCTCGAATGGCCACCCGGACCATCGAATTCCTAAGTCGATAATGCCTGGCGCCGGCGAATTGCGCGTCAGACATCCAGATTGGAAAGCGGCGCAGCCGTGGCAACCGGCGCCTTGATCGCTCGCACGGTCTCGAGAAAACGCTCTTCGATTTCGGCAATTTCGAGCGGATCGATCTTGATCTCACGACGCATGACCCAAGAGACCTCCTTCTTTCTCGCTTCGGTCATCACGGAGAGCAGGCGTTCGGCGACCGGCTGCCCGGTCAGCGCGGAAAGCAGTTTCGCGAGGTCGTAGGTGTCGAACGCGCTCACCGCTTCGAACAACGTGCGCTGGTCGACAAACTCCAGATCGTCGAGCGACTTCAGGTCATTCAAACCGCGCGTACTGCGCCGCGAAAAATAGCTGATGCCCTTTTCCTCGACATAGTTCAACACCCTGGTCTTGCGAAACGCAAAGATATCTTCCGCAATCTCCGAGTGCGACAGTTTGTTGAGAATCACCTTCTTCTCGACACCGATCAACGCCTCCAGATCGTTCAGTTCGATCAGCTCCAGTTCGCTGCTAATGGAGAGATCGAGATCGTGGTCCGCCACCTGTTGGGCACGCTCGATGATTCGCACCGGATCGAACGTGACCAGTTGCCGGCTCGTCGCGCCGTCCTGCGCGGAATAGCGCGCCGACGTATTGCTCACGCGATCGGAGCGGCCGGGTTCCAGCGAAACGAGATTGAGCTTCTCCATCCGTTTGAGCATGGCCATCACATGCGGACGCGAATGACCGGCAATCGCATGGCATTTCTTGACCACTTCCGGCAACGGCACCGAGAATTCCTCGCCTTGCGCGCGGCGCAGACGGCCGTCGAATCTGTCGACGTTCTCGCTTCCCGCCATCAACGAAAGAACGTGAGCGTAGGAGACCACGCCCGGCAGAAAGTCGGCATGCGTATTGGTGGCGAGGACGTCGTCCTTCTTTTTCACCCGCCGGATCAGCGTGCGGACGATATGGCGCAGCAACGGCGACACGCGCGCGAGTTCCTCCTCCACCACATCCGCCGCGACGACGGTCAATTGACAGAAGCTCAGTGCTTTGGCTGTATGCGCTCGTGGTTCGGGCGGCAACAAAGCCGCCTCGCCGAAAAACTCGCCTTTGCCCAGTGTGGCGAGAATCACTTTCTTCTCGTCGCACTGTGTGGAGATTTCGACTTTGCCGTCTGCAATAACGTAGACGACGGCGTCGCCCGCGAAGCCTTCGGAATAGATGACTTCGCCCGGAGCCGCAGTGCGCGACCATGGCGATCGTTGGTGATTCAAGATTCATTCCCCCGAATGGGCAAATCCCCGGTTAGCGCACGCCATGTCGCAGGCTCGCGCTTGTCCGATGGTCCAGATTATTTGACTGGATATCGACATGAAAAACGCAAAACTTTAATAAATGTAATCGTCAGACCTTATGGCGAAAACGTCTGGCGGCCCTCTGGTCGAGGCTTTCCGCGATGCCGGTCGTTTTCCGGCGACGCCTGCGCGGAGCGATTCCGGCATCGGTGGCGGCAGCAACCGTCGAACACTCTCGCTTCTCGATGTTCAGGAAAATGTAAGAAACACATCCGATGCTTTTCCGCGAAAAAATTTTGGAATAAGCGGAAACCCGATGTGTTTGCCCTTACGTAGACAGCAGCAAACATGACATCGCGACTCATCAAACAAGTCGATGCGCGATGCTCCGGTTGCAAGTGGGACAGGTTGGCAAGTTGGTAGGTTGGTAGGTTGGCAAAGACGTAGCTTCACTCGAACCGCAAGGTATTTACAATTTCCTTCTATTTAGGCATCCAAAATGAAAAGCAAACTTTCACTCATCCTCTCGCTGATCGTTCTCGCTTCGGCAGGCGTTGTGACACAGGCTTCGGCCAAAGAACACGTTCACACGAACACCCAGCAGTGTGTCGGTCCCGCAGGTTTCTGCACTCCGTATTTCGGCAGCTAAATACGCACCGTTTCCAGGCAATCGTTGCCCGTCAATTCAACTCATTCACGAAGGAATCTTTATCATGAAAAAAGCTCTTGTTTGCTTCGCTCTCGCCGCCGGCGCGTTGGCCGCCCCTGTTCTGAGCTTCGCGCAATCGAATGCGCCGGTCACGCGCGCCGAAGTGCGCGCCGACCTGGTGCGCCTCGAACAGGCAGGCTACAACCCCTCGCTTGCGGACGACGCTGACTATCCCGCCTCGATTCAGGCAGCCGAAGCGAAGGTCGCGGCGCAGGACGCAGCGCAAACCACGCAGTCGTCGTATGGTGGCATGACGCAGGATGGCAACACCTCGTCCGGCACGCGCACACACATGCCGGCCAGTTCGAGTTGCGTCGGCCCAGTGAGTTTCTGCAACATCTTCTTCGGCAATTAAATGACGCGCATCGGGAATCCTGTCTCACCTTCCGTCTCGACAGGATTCCTACTTTTTATAATGACGACGACAGGCGCGCGTTTTCTCTCATGGATGCAGTGCGGATGCTGTCACGCGGTGGTGAAAGACAGGCTGGCACGGCGAAACCGCGCGCGCGAGGCGACCTTTCCCGCACCCAACCGCAGCCGCTTCATCCCTTCGTCGCCCCGAACGTCAAGCCGGCCACGAAATGCTTCTGCATCGCGAAGAACATCGCCACCGAAGGCAATGCCGCGAGAATCGATCCCGCTGAAACAAGATTCCATGCCGTGGTCCATTGCCCTTTCAATGCGGCCACGCCCACGGTGATCGGCGCGGCATCGTCGCCTTGCGTCAGACACAGCGCCCAGAAATAGTCGTTCCAGACAAACGTGAACACGAGAATCGCCAATGCCGCGAGTGCCGGCCGGATCAACGGCAGCACGATCCTGAAGAACACGGCCCACTCGTTCGCGCCCTCGATGCGCGCCGCCTCGACCAGTTCGAACGGCAACTGCTTGATGAAGTTGCGCAGAAACAGCGCGCAGAATCCCGTTTGAAACGACACGTGAAAGAGAATCAGTGCGCTGACGGTATTGAACAGGCCGAGTTGCAAGGACAAATCCCGCACCGGGATCATCAGCACCTGCACGGGCACGAAATTTCCCGCCACGAACGTGGCGAACAAGGTCGAATTGCCGCGAAACCGGTAGATGGCCAGAGCAAATCCGGCCATCGCGGCCAATGCAATCGACCCCACCACCGCAGGCACCGTAATCAGTACGCTGTTCCAGAAGTAATGCAACATTGGCGACGTGGTCAGGGCCTCGCGGTAGTTATCGAACATCGCGAAGTGCTTCGGCCATCCCCAGTAGTTGCCCTCGCTCAGTTCCTCCGACGAGCGCACAGACGTGACCAGCACCGCGATCATCGGCAGCAGCCAGATCAGCAGTGCGACAGGCAGCGTCAGTTTGTACATGCGGCGAGTGGCCGGCTTCCATTTGTCGATGGGAACGGGAAACATGGTCGGCTCCTTATTGCTCGGCGCGCAGCATCCGCCGCAAGTGATAAACGATGTACACGAGCATGATGGCGAACAGCACGACCGCCACCGCCGCCGAATATCCAATGCGGTAGTACTTGATCGCCTGGTCGTACATGTAATACGCGAGCACGGTCGAACTTTCGAATGGACCGCCGCCCGTCATCACCGAGATCAGATCGAAACTGCGCAGCGCGCCGATGATGGTCACGACGATCGCCATGAACGTGGTGGGCCGCAGTTGCGGCAGGATCACGTGCCACAGCATGGACCAGCCACGTGCCCCCTCCATGCGCGCTGCCTCGATCTGTTCGGCGTTCAGCGAAGTCAGGCCGGTCAGATAGAGAATCATGCAATAAGCGGTTTGCGGCCACAGCGCCGCGAACACGATCCCGAGGGTCGCGTAGCGCGGGTCGCCGAGCACCGGCACGCCGTGGCCGAGAATCAGCGCGAGCAGGCCGAAGGTCGGGTCGTAAAACCACGAGAAGATCAAGCCGACCACCACGCCCGACAACACGAACGGCGCGAAGAACAGCGACTTGACGATGCGGATGCCGGCCACCGCCTGGTTCAGATACAACGCGACGGCCAGTCCCATTGGCGGAGCGAGCAGGAACAGCAGCAGCCAGATGAGGTTGTTCTTGAGCGCCGTGTAGAACGTCTGCGCATGGAACAGTTCCACGTAGTTCGCGAGACCGATGAACGACGGCTCGCTCATTCCGTCCCAGTTGAAAAAGCTCAGGCGGATGGTCGACAGGATCGGCCAGACCACGTAGATGGCCACCATCACGCAGGCGGGCGCAAGGAACAGAAAGGCGGCGCGCCGCTGCCGGCGCGCGGTGGGCGACGGCCGGCGCCGCCGCCCACCGGCGGGCCGGCCGCGCAACGCGCCGCCCGGCGTGGGCAAGCCCGGACCGCCGGGTTCAGCAGGACCGCCGACGGAGCGGCGGGTGACGGAATGCGACACGATGATTCTCCTGTCGACCCGAGTTAGCGCTTTAGCGCTTACTCGGGTCCCATGCAAAGCTGTCGACCCGAGTCAGTGCTTCAGCGCTTACTCGGGTCCCATGCAAAGCTGTCGACCAGAGTCAGTGCTTTAGCCCTCGCCCCGGTCCCACGCAACATCCTTGCCGATCAGCTACAACCAAAGGCGGCCTCGCGGCCGCCGCCACTCACTTCTTGTAAATCCGCTTGCGCGTCTGCTCGAGCTGCGCGAGCACATCGTCAAGTTTCGTCGGGTCTGATATGAACTGCTGCATCCCCTTCATCCCTTCGTCGGCCATTTCCTTGGTCATGTCACGATCATAGAACTGCGCAATGCCGCCTTTCGTGTTCGCAAGAATCTGGAAGCCGATCCGGGAGATCGGGTCTTCCGGTTCCGGCGACTTGCTGTTCGCCGACAGCGAACCGAGCCCGGTGGCCAGCTTCGCGCCGATTTCCGGTGTCTCGACGAACGCGAGGAACGTGTGCGCATCCGCCTTGTTCTTCGCCTTCGACGGAATATGCAGCGACTCGACCGGGCCGTCTTCGGCGGTCGGCACCTTCGAGTCGATGATCGGGAACTGGAAGTAGCTCATCTCCGGTTTCACATTCGCCGGGAAACCAGCGGTAATGAACGTGCCCATCAGCATCATCGCCGCCTTGCCCTGGAACAGGAACGGCTGCACGGAATCGAGATCGTAGGAGAGCGAGTTGTCGATGAAATAGCCCGCGTCGATCAATTGCTTCCAGGTCGTGTAGACCTTCTTCACACGCGGGTCGGTATACGCGATCTCGCCCGCCATCAGCTTCTGGTGGAACGCATTGCCGTTCAATCGCAAGTCGAGATAATCGAACCAGCCGGCGAGCGTCCATGCGTCGCGCCCCGCCACCGCAATCGGCGTGATGCCGGCGGCCTTCAGCTTCTTGCAGTCGTCGAGAAACTGATCCCACGTTTTCGGCTCGCCGCTAATGCCGGCCTTCTGGAACAGATCCTTGCGATAGAACATGCCCCACGAGTAGTACACGGTCGGCGCGGCGTACTGCTTGCCCTTATACGACGACGCTTCCTTCGTCGACGCATACATGTCGTTCCAGCCGTTCTTCGCCCAGTCGCCGCTCAGGTCTTCGAACAGGCCGCGCTGCGCGTAATAGGCCATGCGTTCGCCGTCATGCCAGTTGACGATATCGGGAGCAACGGTCGTAAGCCAGCCGGGCAATTGCACCTTGTACGCTTCTTCATCGACGAACGACACCTTCACGTCGATACCGGGGTGCGCCTTCTTGAACTCGTCGATGACCGACTGCCAGACCGCGCGCTGGCTCGCGCCTTTGAACGCGATGTTGGCGGTCAGCGTGCCCGCCTGCGCGGTAGTGGCGACGGAGGTCCCCGCAGCCGCGGCGGCCAGCGCGAGTGCCAACAGAATCTTGCGTGGTTTCAGTTTCATGCTGCCTGTCTCCTTTATTCCTTGATTTTGCGTCGTTGTCGGTACTGCATGGAATTTCGTAGGCCTCTGCTTCTGCACAGTCAGATCGTCATCGCGTTCGGTAGACGGCCACACCCTGTGGTTCGACCGTGTGCGACCCGATCACGAAGGCTTCGCCGGCCACACCGCTGAGCGTGTGCGCGTGGTCGCCGTAGTTGAAGACGTAGGTCAGCGCGCCGCGCCGGCTCACCCGTACGCTGTCGCCGAGCGACATCGTGACGAGGCCCGCCTCGCGCGCGATCCGCTCGAACAGCCGCACCGTCAGTGAATCATCGAACAGACTCGCGAAGTAGTGAAACGCGCCGCTGCGCACATAAGCGGGATGGCCGTCCGCGAAACGGGCGCGCACGTCGAGCGAATCCGCCGCGTCGCTGTCGATGAAATCGCGCCAATGGCGCGCGAAACCGTCGTCTCCATTCGCCTCCGCACTGTCGGCAAGGCGCACCGTTTCAGTCACGTTCGGCCGCATCGATTCGACGCGCCACACCCGCAGCGGCAGCACGGCAGCCAGCGCGCCGGGCGGCAGATTCGCGGGAATCTGCAGGTCGCCGGTCTTCGAACCCGTGCGCGGACCGAGCACGATCTGTGCGCCGGAGTCTGCCAGACGCTGTGCAAAACCGGCCGGCACCACCGGCAATGGCGGCACGACGATCATGCTGTAGCCGTCCAGCGGCGCGTCCGCCGGCACGATATCCACGTCGAGTCCGAGCGCACGCAGCGCCGAGTAATACTCGAAGGCGAAGCGCGGATAGTGAAAGTCCGCTCCCTGCGGATGAATCTCGAAGAGCCACTTCGCCTCGTAGTCGTAGACGAGCGCGACTTTCGAGCGAATCGAAGCATTGGCGTCGCCATTCGCGGCGAGCACCGCGTGAATCTCCCCGGCAACCTGAGCCGCCTCGGTGCCGCCCACGTCGAGCCGGTTATCGGGCGTGTTCAGTCCCGCATGCATCTGCTCCTGCGCGAACGGCGCCTGACGCCAACGGAAGTACGACACACAGCCCGCGCCGTGCGCGAACGCCTCCCAGCTCCACAGCCGCACCATGCCCGGCAGCGGCGCCGGGTTCCATAGCGCCCAGTTGACCGGCCCCGGCTGCTGCTCCATCACCCAGAACGGCAGCTTCGACATGCCGCGATAGACGTCGTGATTGAACGACGCGAAGTCGGGATGCCCGCTGCGCAGCCAACGCGCTTTCACCTCCGGCGCGAACCATTGCTCTTCGAGCGCGCCGAGCGGATAGCTGTCCCACGTCGCGATGTCCAGATCAGCCGCGACCTTGTAGTGATCGAACTCGGTGAAGAGCTGCATGAAGTTGTGCGCAACCGGCCGCCCCGGCGAATGCGCGCGGATGATCTCGACCTGCATGCGGTTGTAGCGCGCCACCTCGTCGGACGCAAAACGCCGGTAATCCAGCCGATGCGAAGGATGCGCTTCCGTCACGGTCGCCACCGGCGCGTCGATCTCGTCGAAGCTGCGGTACTCCATGCTCCAGAACACCGTGCCCCAGGCGCGGTTCAACGCGTCGATGGTGTGATAGCGCGCCTTGAGCCATTCGCGAAAACGCCCCACGGCTGCCGGCGAATAACTGACCACCGTGTGATGGCAGCCGAATTCGTTATCGGTTTGCCAGTAGGCGACGGCCGGATGCTTGCCGTAGCGCTCGGCCACCGCCGTGCAAATCCGCTGCGACGCGGCGAAATACGACGGCGACGAGAAGTCGTAATGGCGCCGCGAACCGAACGCACGAGGACGGCCGTCCGCGCCGATCGGCAGAATGTCGGGATGGCGGTCGATCAACCATTTGGGCGGCGTCGCCGTCGGCGTGCACATCACCACCTTCAGGCCGGCCGCGCCCAGTACATCGATCGCGCGGTCGAGCCAGCCCCAATCGTATTCGCCGGGCGTAGGCTCGATCCGGCTCCAGGCAAACTCGGCGATCCGCACCTGGTCGATGCCGAGGGCTTTCATACGGCGGGCGTCGTCTTCCCACATCGACTCCGGCCAGTGTTCCGGGTAATAACAGACTCCAAGGCGCATCCGAATGTCCTCTATGCGTAGTGTTCGACGGATTCGAGCGAAGCGGCGGCAAAGCCGTCTTCGGTAAACAAATGGCAAGCGGGGCGAGGCACGCGCAGGCTGGCGCGCGCGCCGGGCGCGAGGCGCGTATCGCCCGGCGCTTTGGCGATCAGCGCGGTGCCGCCGGGCTGATCGAGGTGGACATAACTGTGTTCGCCGAGCTGTTCGACGAGCGACACGGTGCGCGTCAACACGGTCTCGTCCGGCGCAACGCAAGAGCTGTCGACCAGCTCCAGGTGTTCAGGACGTACGCCGAGCGTGACCGCTTGCGAGATTTGCACGCCCGCTCCGCTCACCGGCACGCGCACGGTTTCAGCCGTGTGATCGAGCGTCACGCCCACGCCTTGCGCATCGATCGACGCCACCCGTGCCGGCAGAAAATTCATCCGCGGCGAGCCGATGAAGCCAGCGACGAAACGGCTCTTAGGACGGTGATACAACTCGAGCGGCGCACCGATCTGGGCGATGCTGCCGTAGCGCTCGGTGTCCTTGCCGGCATGCAGGAGCACGATCTTGTCGGCGAGCGTCATCGCTTCGATCTGGTCGTGCGTCACGTAGACCACGCTGGCCTTGGCGAACTGCTTGTGCAGCCGCGCAATCTCGATGCGGGTCTGGCCACGCAGCGTAGCGTCGAGATTGGAAAGCGGCTCGTCGAACAGAAACACGCCGGGCTCGCGCACGATGGCACGGCCAATCGCCACGCGTTGCCGCTGACCGCCCGACAACGCTTTCGGCTTACGCTCGAGCAATGCCTCCAGTTGCAGGATGCGCGCGGCTTCCCGCACCTTGCGGTCGATCTCGTCCTTCGGGGTTTTGGATAACTTGAGGCCGAATGCCATGTTCTCGAACACGGTCATGTGCGGAAACAGCGCGTAGCTCTGAAACACCATCGCCACGCCGCGCTGCGCGGCCGGCACATCGTTCACGAGTCGGCCGCCAATCGAGAGGTCGCCGTCGGTCACATCCTCGAGGCCCGCGATCATGCGCAGCAAAGTCGATTTACCGCAACCGGACGGCCCGAGAAACACGCAGAACTCGTTCTCGCCAATCTCGAGATCGACGTCGCGGATCACCGGCGCGCCGTCGCCATACGCCTTTTGCACGCCTCTTAACGAAATGCTCGCCATTGCATCGACTCCGTGGTTTAATCGGCTCGAAGTCGGAGATTAAGCGCTTAATCAGCGAGGCCAAAAAAACGATCGCTGTGGATCGTGGGGCCTTGCCTGTCTCCGATATCGTTTTGTCTGTGCGAGAGATGGTGCCGCGCCTTTGACTGCGATGCAAATGTCGGGCAGCCATCCCAAATACTGAAAGCCATGCCCACTCTTAGCGAAGTCGCGCGTCATGCCGGCGTCACCCCCGCCACCGTGTCCAACGTGCTGCGCAATCGCGGCCGGGTCGGCGCGACCACCCGGCAACGCGTGCTGGACGCCGTCCAGGCGCTCGGCTACCGCCCGCATCTCGCCGCGCGCGCACTCGCCGAGGGTCGCGCGCCCACGCTCGCGCTGATGGTGTCGAGTATCGCCAACCCGTTCTATCCGGAGTTCGCGCTCGCCGTCGAACGCGCGGCGCGCACGAGCGGCCATTTCGTGATCATCTGCAATACGAACGAAGATCCGTTGACCGGCCGCGCGTATCTCGACCAGATCGCGGGCACGCTCTCCGAAGGCGTGCTCGTGACGAATGCGAACCTCGACTTCGCCGATCTTCATACAACCGAGTCGCGCGGCACGCCGGTGGTGCTATGCATGTGGGAACGGCCTGACGAGCCGCCGGGGCTGCCGTGTGTCGCGGTCGATTTCCGGCGGGCGGGCGAACTGGCCGGCACGCATCTGCTGGAGCTCGGTCATCGGCGGATCGGCGCGATTGTCGGCAGTAAAGCGTCGGGCATTCACGCGGCGCGTTACGAAGGCTTCGTCGACGCGCTGCGCGCGAGCGGCGCGCCGAAAAGCCGCGTGAAGCATGCGGCCGACACGATTCAGGGCGGCTACGCCGCGGCACGCGCGCTGCTCGAAAGCGATCCGAAGCTCACCGCGATCTTCGCGACCAACGACCTGCCCGCGCTCGGCGCGATGCACGCCGCCGCCGACCTCGGTCTGCACGTGCCCACGGACCTGTCCGTGATCGGCATCACCGACATTCAGCTCGCACGCGAGTCGCGCCCCGCGTTGACGACGGTCGCCGTGCCGACGGCCGAGGTGGCCGGACTCGCGGTATCGCTGTTGCGCGAGCTGATCGAGTCGTCGTATGGCCAGGCGGGACGCGACCCCGCCGGCGTGCCGATGCGGATTTCCTCGCCGCCCGAACTCGTTGTGCGCGCATCCACCGGCGCACCGCGTTCGCGGTGATGTGGCCGTAACAGCATCGCGCACGTTACGTAGCAAACCCGCCCTCAGCCCGTAGCGGCCTCCCCGCGCACCGCCCGTGACAGGCCGCAAACGCTCCGCGGCAAGCGGTTCGGCGGCGCGCGCACCGCGTTCATTTCCCGCTCCATGCAGTTGGCACGGTCCCTGCAATCAGACAGGTAAAGGCCGGGCGCCGCGCGACCTGGAGGCCGCCCGCGCTCTCCAACTGGCCAGGCCAAGGCCATTACACGCATGGAAATTCCAATGATCGCCGATCTCCTGCAGGACGCTGAAGTCGCGCAACACAATCATCACGCCGCCTCGAACTTCGCGCAGCGCCATCCGTTGCAAATCGCCGTTTGTCTGCGCAACCTGGTAGCCGGACAGGACTTCGTCACGGTCGAATTCGGCGGCCGGCAGATCGTCACGCAGATACTCGACGTCGACTCGCGCAATGCGCGCTTCGTGTTCGATACCGGCAGCGTGGCCGATGACAACACCGCGCTGCCCGCTGCACGGCAACTGACGTTCCGCAGCCTGCCTGGCGGCATTCGCACCGAGTTCACCACACCCGGCGCCACGCCGGTCATGTTCGACGGATTGCCGGCGTTCGAAGCGCCCTTCCCGTCGTTGCTCTACTACGTTCAACGCCGCGAATTCTTTCGCGTGCAAACGCCCGTGCTTGACCCGTACATCGCAAGCGGGTCGTACGTGGACGGCGGCTCGTTCCGGCTGGAATTGCTGGACCTCTCGTTGGGCGGCGTCGCGTTGAAGACGGCCGACGAACGCTTCGGCTCGCTCGAAAGCGGCACCGTGCTGCGCGAGGTCGCGCTGCAACTCGGCAGCTTCGGCACGCTGCGGCTCGATCTGGAAATCGTCGCGCCGCGCCAGGTGAGCACAGCGAAGGGCGACCGGCGCTTCGTGATCGGCTGCAAGTTCGTCGCGACACCGGGCCCGGCCGAGCGGACCTTGCAACGCGTCGTCACGCAACTCGAAACCCGCCGGCAAACGCTCGTGCCGCGCCGGTAAGTCCATGCGCCGCAGCGCGCGTGGGTGACGATCGTTGCATCGCCGCCAGCGCGCGCCGCGCATTTGGAAGGTCACTGAATCTCCGTCACGCCGCAAACCGTTGGGCCTGGTAAACGCTCTCCCAGCCTTCAATCTCCTTTCATTCGAGCCAGGACTTTCCCCAAGCCCGAAGGCCCGATCTTGCATCGCACCACGCCCGTCGAACCCTGCCAGGTAAGGCTCAGCGCCCGACGGCGGGTTTTCGCGCGTCACCGCCCGTGCCGATCGTTTCCTTGACGAGCGTCCGCGCGCCTGCTGTACTAAATCAACCTGAGTGATTTAAGGGGCGAGAATCGAGTCGGCGGAGGTCGTTTCGAACCGCCTCGTCGCATCGAGCCGCAAACCAGGTTGTCAGCGCGCAGCGTTCGCGCGGGCAGCCGCCAGCAGTCCACAACGTCGTTGCCAAGAACCGGAGGAGCGTCCCATGAATCTGAATTCCCGCAGGCTTCCTGTCGCCAGGAAAATCGTGTCGATGTGCGTCGCCGCATCGGCGGTGTGGTGTGCGAGCGCGAGCCAGGCGGCCGATCAGCCTGTCGTCGGCCTCATCACCAAGACCGACACCAACCCGTTCTTCGTGAAGATGAAACAGGGGGCCGAGGCGGCCGCCTCGAAAGACGGCGCGAAGCTGGTCACCGCCGCGGGCAAGTTCGACGGCGATAACGCGAGCCAGGTCACCGCCATCGAAAACATGATGACGGCCGGCGCGAAAGCGATTCTGATCACGCCGAGCGACACCAAGGCGATCGTGCCGAGCATCAGGAAAGCCCGCGCCGCCGGCGTGATGGTGGTGGCGCTCGACACGCCGACGGATCCGCAGGACGCCACCGACGCCCTCTTCGCCACCGACAACTTCAAGGCCGGCGTGCTGATCGGCAAATACGCCAAAGCCGCGCTGAACGGCAAGCCGGCGAAGATCGCCACGCTCGATCTCGCGCCTGGCGTGTCGGTTGGCGTGCTGCGTCATAACGGCTTCCTGGAAGGCTTCGGCGTAAAGGCAGGCGATCCGTCGGTGGTCTGCAGCCAGGACACGCGCGGCGATCAGGCCAAGGGCCAGACGGCGATGGAAAACTGCCTGCAGAAGTCGCCCGACATCAACGTGGTCTACACGATCAACGAGCCGGCGGCGGCGGGTGCTTATCGCGCGCTCAAAGCGGCGGGCAAGGACAAGGACGTGATGATCGTCTCGATCGACGGCGGCTGTGAAGGCGTGCGCAACGTCAAGGCCGGCGCCATCGCCGCGACCTCGCAGCAATATCCGCTCAAAATGGCCTCGCTCGGCGTGACGGCCGGCGTCGAGTACGCGAAGACCGGCAAGAAGGTCTCCGGCTATCAGGACACCGGCGTGACGCTGATCACCGACAAGCCGATGTCCGGCATCGACAGCAAGGACACGAAGTTCGGCCTCGACAACTGTTGGGGCAACAAGTAACGCGCATTGAACACAGCGGCCCGCTTCGCCGGGCCGCCATCGGAATTGCCGCGTGGCTCCCGCGCCACGCTCATGCATCGAGGTCATCCATCATGTCGACTCCATCCGCGCCCGCCGGCCATTCCCGCTCGTTCGCCGAGCGCATGCCATCGCTTGCCGAGGTCGGGCCACTCATCGCACTGGTGCTGGCTTGCGGCTTCTTCATCTCGCAGAGCAGCCGCTTCCTGTCGTTCCAGAACCTCTCGCTGATCCTGCAGCAAACCATGGTGGTCGCGGTCATCGCCATCGGCCAGACGCTGATCGTGCTGACCGGCGGCATCGATCTGTCCTGCGGCATGGTGATGGCGTTCGGCTCGATCATCATGACCAAATTCGCGGTCACGCTCGGCGTGCCGCCGGTCCTCGCGATTCTGTGCGGGATCGGCGCGAGCACACTGTTCGGCGCGCTCAACGGCGTGCTGATCACGCGCATCAAACTGCCCGCCTTCATCGTCACGTTGGGCACGCTGAATATCGCCTTTGCGCTCACGCAGATCTATTCGAACGCCGAGAGCGTGTCGAACCTGCCGGACGCGATCATGTTCTTCGGCAACACGTTCAAGCTCGGCCCCGCGGATGTCACGTACGGCACCGTGCTCACGCTGTTGATGTATCTGGCGACCTGGTTCGTGTTGCGCGATACGGTGCCGGGCCGGCATTTGTACGCACTCGGCAACAACCCCGAGGCCGCGCGCCTGATGGGCCTGTCGTCGCAGAAGATCCTGCTGACCGTGTATTCGCTGGCCGGCGCGATCTACGGCATCGCCGCGCTGCTGTCGGTGTCGCGCACCGGCGTGGGCGACCCGCAGGCCGGGCAGACCGAGAATCTCGACAGTATTACCGCGGTCGTGCTCGGCGGCACGAGTCTGTTCGGCGGGCGCGGCTCGATTGTCGGCACGCTGCTCGGCGCGCTGATCGTCGGCGTGTTCCGCAACGGTCTCACGTTGATCGGTGTTTCTTCGGTCTACCAGGTGTTGATCACCGGCATGCTGGTGATTCTCGCGGTGGCCGCGGACAAACTTTCCCATCGTCGCGGTTAACCGCAATCGCACTACGTGCATGGGGCCGCAGTCAGCGCTCAGGCGCCGACTTTGGCCGACACAGGAGCCTGTCATGTCGACACCCACTTCCGCTTCTACCGCGATGCCCGTTCTGCAGGCGCGCGGACTCATCAAACGCTACGGCAACGTGACCGCGCTCGACGGTTGCGATTTCGAAGTTCTGCCCGGCGAGATCATGGCCGTGATCGGCGATAACGGCGCGGGGAAATCGTCGTTGATCAAGGCGCTTTCCGGCGCTACCGTACCCGACGAAGGCGAGATTCTGCTCGACGGCAAACCGGTCAAGTTCCGCAGCCCGCTCGATGCCCGCGCCCAGGGCATCGAAACCGTGTACCAGGAACTCGCGGTGGCGCCGGCCATGAGCATCGCGGAAAACCTGTTCCTTGCGCGCGAACTGCTGAAACCCGGCTGGCGCGGCTCGATCTTCAAGATGATCGACAAGCGCCGCATGCTCGACGAAGCGACCGCGCACATGAAAGATCTGCAGATCGGCATCCGCTCGATGCGCCAGGCGGTCGAAACGCTCTCGGGCGGCCAGCGCCAGGGCGTGGCCGTGGCGCGCAGCGCGGCCTTCGCGCGGCATGTGGTGATTCTCGACGAACCCACCGCCGCGCTCGGCGTGAAGGAAGGCAACATGGTGCTGGAACTGATCCGCCGCGTGCGTGATCGCGGCTTGCCCGTGATCCTCATCAGCCACAACATGCCGCACGTGTTCGAGATCGCCGACCGCATCCACATCCAGCGACTCGGCCGGCGCGCCGCGCTCGTGAACCGGAAAGACATCCACATGTCGGAAGCCGTGGCGATCATGACGGGCGCAAAGGAAGCAGACGTCAAGGCGATTGCCTGATGCCCGCCTCCTGCTGAGCGGATTCTCACCATGGAAACCACCGGCACCCGCTCGCCCCTCAAACGCACGGTCGGCTCGAACCAGGTCGGCATGCGGCAGTTCAACGAGCGCATCGTGCTGCAGGCGATCCGCCTGCACGGGCCGCTGCCGAAAGCCGATGTGGGCCGCCTCACGCGTCTGTCGATGCAGACGGTGTCGATGATCGTCGAGCGCCTCATCGACGACGGCCTGCTCGAAAAACAGGCTCGCGTGCGCGGCAGGATCGGCCAGCCGTCGGTGCCGATCGCGTTGCGCGCTGAGGGGGCGTACACCATCGGCATCAAGGTGGGACGCCGCAGTCTCGACGTGCTGGCAATGAATTTCGCCGGCCAGGTGGTGCATCGCGATGTCTTCGACTACGCGTATCCCGATCCGCGCACGCTGTTTCCCGCGCTCGAAAGCAAACTCGCGCGCGTGAACCAGACGCTCGGCGCGAAGGCCGACCAGGTTGTCGGCGTGGGCGTCGCGGCGCCGCTGTGGCTTGGCGGCTGGCGCGACTTTCTCGGCGCGCCGCCCGACGCGCTGGAGGCGTGGCACGAGATCGATCTGCGCTCGCGCATCGCCACCATGACGGGCCTGCCCGTCGAGTTCGCCAAAGACACCACGGCCGCCTGCGCCGCCGAGCTCGTGATGGGCCAGGGCCGCGGGATCCACAATTTTCTGTATCTGTTCGTCGGCACGTTTATCGGCGGCGGCCTCGTCATCGACGGCCGTTTGCATGGCGGCCCGCACGACAACGCGGGCGCGGTCGGTTCGATTCCGCTGCGCGAAGGCGGTCCGCGCAAACCCGCGCGCCAGCTGCTGCATGCGGCCTCGGGCTTCGTGCTCGAAAAGCTATTGACCGATGCGGGTGCGCCGGCCGCGGCCGCGCACGATCATCGCGCGCTCTCGCCGGAGATGTGGCGGCTCACCGAGCAATGGCTCGACAGCGCATGCCCCGCGATCGCCAACGCGCTGACCAATGCAGCCGCCCTGCTCGACCTCGAAGCAGTCGTGATCGACGGCGAACTCGACCGGCAGCTGGTGCGGCAAATCATTCGCCGCACCGAGCGCGTGCTCGACCGCTTCGAATGGGAAGGCATGGTGCGTCCGCAATTGCTGGAAGGCGCGATCGGCGCCGATGCGCGCGCCATGGGGGGCGCGATTCTGCCGCTCTACGCGCATTTCGCGCCCGTGCACGAGCTGTTTCTGAAACCGGCAGCGGAGGCGGTTTATTAGCCCCTGACGGTGCGGTCCATCCGGACCACACCGGCACGCTTCACGCACTGCTCATTGCGTTGCGACCTTCGTCGTGGACGCCGTTTTCACAGGCGCATCGTTTAGCAACGGCTGCAACACCGGCGCCAGCGACTTCAGCAACTGCACCGAGAGCGCGCTCGTGAACTCGTAATGCGCGGCATACGGTTCATGCACCCACGCGGTCAGCGTGCCGTAGAAGCGGTCGCCCATCGCGAACACGAAGGTCGCGCTGCGGTTCACCTTGCGCGACTCGATCAGCCGGGCGCCTTTGGCGAACACATTGAAGCGTTGATCGCCGGTGCCGGTCTTGCCGTACACCTGCAGCGTCTGACCGTCTGGGAACGTCATGCCTTGCGCAAGACGCTTCGCCGTGCCGCCCGTCACCACGTCACGCAACAGCGCTTTCACCACGCCCGCGATTTCCGGCGACAACTGCTGCTGCGGCGCCACCGCCGCGCGGCGGAAATGCGTTTCGTAAGGCGTGTCTTTCGCGAAATCGAGTTGCGTGAGGCTTTCGGTCGGCACCTTGTTGCCGTCGTTGGCAATCACGCCGATCAATTGCGCGAGCGCGGCGGGCCGGTCGCCCGACGCGCCGATCGCCGCCGCATACGAAGGCGTGAGCGTCGCGAACGGATAACCAAGGGCCTGCCACGATTTGCCGATCGCATCATAGGCGCGCAGTTCGACCATCCGCTTGATGCGGCGGTCCTGCGTCGCGTGATAGCGCGTCTTGAAGAGCCACGAATAGGTCGACAGACGCACGTCACGGCTCGCACGCTGGATCTGGTCGAGCGTGGAGTCGGGATGCTCGCGCAGATAGTTGAGGGTCCACAGTTCCAACGGATGCACGCTCGAGATATAGCCGCGGTCGTTCAGATTGAAGCGGTCGATGGCGTATTTGACGTACAGGTTCGCGAGGTCTTCGTCGTCGAGCACCGAGGCGGCGGGCGTATTTTTCAGCGCCGTGCGCATCTGAGCGTTGAACCATGCATTCGACTCGTCCGGCGCGACGCTGCGCAACACCGTCGCCACTTTGGGCGGCGATTTACGCACGCCGAGCAGCAGCAGCGTCAAGGCCTGATCGCGCGTTTTGCCGTGATACTTCGTGTAGAAACGATTCATGTACACGCGGCTTTCCTGATCGGCAAAGCGCGTCAAATACATCTTGCGGGTCGCCGGATCGCCCAGCCATTGCGACGACGGGCCGGTGGTCTGCACCATTTCGTAGTGAACGATGTCGCGCATCAGGCGCACGAACACCAGGTTCACCGAATGCTGGAAGGCGCGGTGCACGGTCAGGATGCGGCTGTTGTCGTCGGATTCGAAATTGTTGAAGGTCTGCGCGCCGCCGCCCGTGTAGAACGTTTCACCGGGACTGGCCGAGTATTTGCGCTCCACGGCCGCGTCGAGCATGGCTTGCAGCGAACGGTTCGAGGTGTGCGCCAGGTAATCGAGCGCCCAGCGCGTGAGCTGGTCGTTCGGATCGGGCTTGACGGCTTTCAGCTCCGCTGTGCTCAGCGGTGCATAACGCCGGTGCAGGTCGGAGACGATCTGCAAATACGTCACCACGGTACGTAGTTTCGCCGTCGAACCGAGATTGAGCCGCGCGCCGGAATTGATATCGAACGGCTGGTTGACGCTGTCGGTTTGCACGCGCACGAGGTTGGCGCCGTCGCGCCGCTCGAACAACGTGAAGCTATAGGCGATCTTCGACGGATCGTCCGACGCGCGCAGCATTTCGAAGCCGACCAGACCCGCGGCTTTCGCGCCGTCACGCGTAGCGGCAGCGGCGAGGCGTTCGCTCACGGCTTGCTGAACGGCGTTGTTGAGCGTGCCCGTCGCCTGGAGATCGAGGCGGTCGAGTTCGTAAAAACTCCGAATGCCGAGCGCGGCCAGCAGGTGCGAGCGCATGGACGTCACCGCCTTGCGCGACACGAAGGAATCCATGCTCGCCGTTCGCGCGGGCGCACGATGCAAATCGACCACGGCGGACAGCGCCGCATCGCGCAGCGGCATCGACACGATGCCGCCGTTCGCGAGCAGCCGCAGATAACTGTCGGTCAGCCGTTCGAGTTCCTTGTAACCGTGATGCAGGAAATACGACGGCGCGCGCTGCGCGATCATCAGCGAAAGCACCTGGCGGAACGCCACCCCCTGCTCCGGCAGATTCTGTTCGGTCGACGGCGCTGTCAGAATACGGTTGACGTCGTTGAAATCGCGTCCGTACCAGGCGGCGAGCCCGTCGCCAATGCCGTTGATTTCGCCGATACCCGGCTGCGCGGCGAGCGGCACCGAGTTGAGATAGTGGACCACGATCTGCCTGCGCGCCGGCATGGTTTGCGGGCCGTTCAGATAAGCACGCACCGAAGCCGACGCGATCTGCCGTAATTTCTCCGGCGGGCTCGCGGTGCGCCCGCCTGCCGAGTGGCGGAATTTTTCGATCTGCGTGGCGAGCGTGCTGCCGCCGGGTTGTGCCTGATGGTGGTTGAACACGCGCACGCCTTGATCGGCCAGGGCGCGGCTGAAGCGTCCCCAGTCGATTGCCGGATTGCGGTTCGGCTGATCCGGATCGAGCAGATAGCGGTCTTCGATAAAAAGCAGCGAATTCACGACGAGCGGCGGAATCGCGTCGAAGTCATCGTAGACGCGGCCAGGAAACTGCGCGGCGAAAAGCGGCGCGCCGGTGCCGTCGAAGAGTTGCAAGCCCGCGCGGTCCTTTTCTTCGTATGGAAGAAAGAGGCCGTTATCCGCCAGCGTCAGCATCCGCTCGGAGTCGCGCGCCTGGGCACTGATGGCAAATCCGTTTTGCAACAGGCGCTGCTGGATCGACGGCAACAGCGCGTAGCCCAGACGGCTGTCGTAAGGGCCCTGGCTGGATTCGGGAAAACGGATGGCGTGACTGGGACCGTCGGCGACGGAGAAACCCACGTCGCGAGTCAATTCGGAGAGATAGCGCGCCTGCAATCGCGATGTTTCGATCTCGACCTGGCAAAAGCGCGCCGCGAGGGCCAGCGCGAGCAATAACGCTGCCGCCAGCGCCCATTTGAACCACTTCCGGGCAGGCGCCGTGCCTGTCGCGCGAAACGGTAACCGAACCAGTGGCCGATTCATGCTGCTCTCCCCGAGCGGGCGCCGTGCTCTTCTGACCTGACGCGCCTTCAAAAGAGTGTAGCTCGGAACGCGAAGCCGCTAACGGTACGGATTTACCCGAGAGTGTCACGGCTACAACACCCTTTTGCGAGGCATGGCGCAGGCGCCATCGCCATGCGATATTGAGAGACTTTCGTGTGTCGAAAAAAGCGCCTCTTCAGGCGCTTTTTTGCTTGCGTGCCGTGTGCGCCGGCAGCCGTTTTCGCGGCGGCCGCGGCGTTTGCAGCGGTTGCGGCGGATGCACACGCAGCAATTCGATGAACTGTTGGGCCGGCGGCGACAGCACGCCGCCCTTGCGTGTCACGATGCCGAACGTTTGCGACGGCGATTTGAGCTTCACCGGCACGAGGCGCAGCATCTTTTTCCGCACGAACAAACCGGCGATCGCGCTGGGCAACAGCGAAACCAGATCGTGACTGCTTTGCAGGAGTGCAACCGTCACGAAAGTCGAGGCCGTCGAAACCGGGTTATCCGGCATCTGCAGACCGGCCAGATCCATCTCCCGTTCGAGCAGCGCGTGCAGCGGCATATGCGACGGATACATCACCCAACGGTGACCGGCCAGATCGCGCAGTTTCACTTCTTTGTTCGGCAACGGCGGATGGCCGTAGCCCACCACCACTGAAAGCGGCTCGTCGCCTAGCGGACGGTAATGATATTTCGACGGATCGGCCGCCACTGCCGCGCGGCCGATCACCAGATCGAGCCGGCCGTCGTCGAGTTGCTGCAGCATGCGCGCGCTCGTGTCTTCCACCACTTCGACGGAAAGATCCGGCTGACCGGCATGCAACTGATTCAGCGCCGGCACGACGCACTCGGGAATCGCTCCCATGATCGCGCCGATCGCGAGACGCCCGCCGCGCCCGGAACGTATCTCGGCGACGTCCTGGCAGAGCGCGGTGAGATCGGTCGTCACGAGGCGCGCGTAGCGGATCACGCAATGGCCGAGCTGGTTCGGGATCATGCCGCTTTTCGAGCGCTCGAAGAGCGGCGCCTCGAGCATCGACTCCAGTTCCTGCAACGCCTTGCTGGCCGCCGACTGCGTCATCGACATTACGCCGGCGGCTTTGTGCAGCGACTTCTGGTCGTCGAGCGCGATCAGCAGTTGCAGTTGCTTCATGCGCAGTTTCGAAAGCAGAAGATTCAGGGTGTCTTTCATGGCGTGCCGGGCTCAAGCGCTAAAGCGCGGGTAAGTCGCAAAAGCGATCACAAGATGGAAACAATTCAATATACCTGTCGCGTCCACCTCCGTATAGTCGGCAGCAATCTTCCGGTATTCCAACACCCTCGAAAACGCACCTCGCCATGACCCAGACTTCGCATCCTGCCGCATTGCGCGGCGTGTTCCCCGTCGTGCCGACCATCTTCGACGAGGCCGGCCGTCTCGACCTCGAAGGCCAGAAGCGCTGCATCGACTTCATGATCGACGCGGGCTCGAACGGGCTGTGCATTCTGGCGAACTTCTCCGAGCAGTTCGCCCTCTCCGACGACGAGCGCACGACGCTGATGCACGTCGCGCTCGAACACGTCGCGGGCCGCGTGCCGGTGATCGTCACGACCACGCATTTCAGTTCGCACCAGTGCGCCGAACGCAGCCGCAGCGCGCAAGCCGCGGGCGCCGCGATGGTCATGATCATGCCGCCATACCACGGCGCGACGATCCGCATCGGCGAGCGCGGCATCTTCGAGTTCTACCGTGCCGTGTCCGACGCGATCGAGATTCCGATCATGATTCAGGACGCGCCGGTGAGCGGCACGGCCTTGTCCGCGCCGTTTCTCGCCCGCATGGCGCGCGAAATCGACCACGTGTCGTACTTCAAGATCGAGGTGCCGCAGGCGGCCAACAAACTGCGCGAACTCATCGAACTCGGCGGCGATGCAATCGTGGGGCCGTGGGACGGCGAAGAGGCGATCACGCTGATGGCCGATCTGGATGCGGGCGCAACCGGTTCGATGACGGGCGGCGGCTACGCCGACGGCATCCGCCGGATCGTGGACGCCTATGCGGCCGGCGACATCGAGGCGGCGGCCGCGCACTATCAGCAGTGGCTGCCGCTGATCAACTATGAAAACCGCCAGGGCGGGCTCGCGTCGTGCAAGGCGCTAATGAAGGAAGGCGGCGTGATCCGTTCGGACGCGGTGCGCCATCCGTTGCCGCAGATGCATCCGGCCACCCGCGAAGGACTGTTGAATGTCGCGCGGCGGCTCCATCCGCTGGTGTTGCGCTGGGGTCGCTAACCCGCGCCGGGAAGCAGCCGGACGCAGCGATGAATCTGGTCACGATCAGGTCAAAGTCGGGTCAAAGTCGGGTCACAGTCAGGTCGAATACGCACACACCGCATCAACGGATGCAAGCCGAGGGGAAAAAAACCGCATATAAGACGGCGGAGAAATTGAGTAACATAGGCCCGCAAGCTCACCCTAACTTTCTCCATGACCGCCAAGCCTCGAGAACTGACGCCGGAAACCCTTGCCGAGCTGCTCGAACGTGTCGCCAAACAGGATGCCGCGGCATTGCGCGAGCTTTATGATCTCGCCGCCCCGAAACTGTTTGGCCTCGCCCTCCGTATATTGAGCAAGCATGAGTGGGCCGAAGAAGTCTTGCAGGACAGCTTCGTCAACATTTGGCGTTTCGCCGGCGACTATCGCCGCGCGCTGTCCGCCCCGATGACGTGGATGTCGGCCATCGTCCGTAATCGTGCTCTCGATCACCTGCGGCGGGTCAACACGCAGGAAACAGAATGGAGCGATGCGTTGGACGATCTCCTGGCGGCCGGCGATCCGGATCCCGAAGCGCTGACCGCGGTCAGCCTGCAGGCACGTTTGCTGGCCGGCTGCATGCAGCAACTGGAGCCGGCACAGCGTCAGGCGGTCGCCCTCGCCTACCTGCGCGATCAGAGCCATAGCGAGATCGCGGAAGTGCTGACGGTGCCGCTCGGCACCATCAAGTCATGGATCCGGCGCGGCCTCGCCAAGCTGAAGACCTGCCTGGGAGGCGAGTGATGAATCTCCATCGCTATCCTCAGCTAGTCGATCTGCTGGCCGCCGAGTATGTGCTCGGCACGTTGCGCGGCGGCGCGCGGCGCCGCTTCCAACGCTACGCGGACCACGACACGACGATCCGCAAGGCCGTCGACGAATGGCAGCGCCGCATCTCGCCGATGGCCGAACTCGCGGAGCCGCGCATGCCCCCCGCCGCCGTGTGGGACGCCATCGAACGGCGGCTCGGCCTCACGGCCGCGCGTGACGCGGCACGCCCGCGCACCGTGGTGGAAACGCCGGCGCGGCCGGCGCGCAGCCTGTTCGAGAATCTGGCGTTCTGGCGCGGCTGGGCACTCGGCGTCACGGGTCTCGCCGCGGTCGCCGTGGTGGTCGCCGTCCGCTCGCTGTTGCCCTCCGCCACGGCGCCTGTCACCGCGCCGACCGTGGCTCAGCAAGCAGAAGCAACCGTGTCGCATGTCGCCGTGCTGAACAATAAGGACGCGCATCCGGTCATGCTGGTCGCATGGGATGAAGCGCATTCGACCATGACGGTGCAACCGCTCGGCAAGGTCGACCTGCCCGTGGGCCGGGCGATGGAACTGTGGGGCATTCCGGCGAGCGGCCACCCGGTCTCGCTCGGCATGCTGCCGGACAGCGCGAACGGAAAGGTCACCGCCGGTCAGCAGAAGCCGGAGAGTTATGCGGCGCTGGCCGTCTCGATCGAAGCGCCGGGCGGCTCGCCTGATCACAATGCGCCTAGCGGTCCGGTGGTATACACCGGCAAGCTGCTGCCGGTGTCGTGACGGGACTTATGCCGAACGTCGCCCCGCCGTTCAGTCCGGCAAGGCCGGCATTCGCTCGACGCGGGCGCCGCCTTGCCTCGCCACTCTTGCACACGGCAAGCGCACGACGGCTGGACGCGAGCGCGCGATTGCCGCTACCCTAACCCTATGCAAAGCTTTTACGAAGCCACTGTCACCCGCTCGTCCGCTTATGCGCCGCTCGCCGGGCGGCGTAGCGCCAACGTCTGCATCATCGGCGGCGGCCTTGCGGGATTGTCCACGGCGTTGGGGCTCGCCGAGCGAGGCGTCGCCGACGTCACCGTGCTCGAAGCCCGGCAGGTGGGTTTCGGCGCGTCCGGGCGCAATGGCGGATTCGTGTTCGGCGGCTACAGCCTCGATTGCGCCGACCTGTTGAAAACCCTCGGTGCGGCCCGCGCCCGCGAGCTCTACACGTTGACCACCGACGCCGTCGATCTGATGAGGAAGCGCATTGCGCGCTATAGCATCGACTGCGACGCGACCGATGCCGGCGTGATCCTCGCGAACTGGTTCGACGAACCGGCGCGGCTCGAATCGCAGCGGCGTCTGATGCGCGACTCGTTCGGCGTCGAGTGGGAACCGGTGACGGCGGAACAGCTCGCTTCGCAGCTGAAGACGCGCCGCTATCACGGCGGCCTGTTCGAGCGCAACGCATTCCACTTTCATCCGCTCAAATATGTACTCGGCGTGGCCGGCGCCGCATCCCATGCCGGCGTGCAGATTCATGAGCACTCGCCCGTCGTGCGTCTGCAGCGCGACGGCGCCGGCTTCGTGGTGCACACGCGGCACGGCGCGCTCGAAGCGCGCCATGTCGTGATGGCCGGCGGCGGCTACGCGCGTCGCGTCTACCCGCGGGTCGAACGCGCCGTGCTGCCGATCGCCACCTACGTGATGGCGACCGAACCGCTCGGTGCGCGCCTGAAAGACGCGCTCGACACCCGCGCCGCCGTCTACGACACCCGCTTCGCCTTCGACTATTACCGGCCGCTGCCCGACACGCGCATTCTGTGGGGCGGCCGCATCTCGGTGCGCGACCGCGCGCCCGAGGTGATCGCGCGCCTGTTGCGGCGCGATCTGCTGAAGGTCTATCCGCAGTTGCACGACGTGCGTATCGAGCACGCGTGGGGCGGCTTGATGAGCTACGCGCGGCACAAGATGCCGCAAATCGGCCGCAGCACGGACGGCGTCTGGTACGCGGTCGGCTTCGGCGGGCACGGCATGGCGCCGACCACCGTGTCCGGCGAACTGCTGGCGGCGGCCATTGCCGGCGAGCGCCCGGTGCCCGAGGCATTTGCAACGTTCGGTCTGACGCCCACGTATGGCGCGCTGGGTCTCGCGGCCGCGCAACTCACCTACACCGCCATGCAGACACGCGACGCGCTCGCCGCGCGCCGCCGGCCTGCCGTTTGAGGTCGGCCAATACGTGCCCGCTTAGGTCCGGGACCCGCGCCGGCCGTCGATTTGGCCATGCTAGAATGCGCCGTCACTGCCGCTCGAATACACAATGAAAAAGGGAAGCAAGGCTGCCGAGCCTGATACCAACGGCATCCCGTCCGACAGTCCGCGTACCGACACCCGGCGCAAGTACGACCCGGAACAGACCAAGCGCAATATCCTCGAGGTCGCGACCCAGGAGTTCTCCGCGATGGGATTGGCGGGCGCACGCGTCGACGCGATCGCGGAGCGTACCAACACCACCAAGCGCATGCTGTACTACTACTTCGGCAGCAAGGAAGGGTTGTACCAGGCAGTGCTGGAAAAGGTGTATGGAGACATTCGCGCACTCGAACAGGATCTGCACGTCAGCGAGCTCGATCCGATCGAGGGCATGCGCGCGCTGGTCGAGTTTACGTTCGACTATCACGACCGTCAGCGCGATTTCGTGCGGCTCGTCACCATCGAAAATATTCACGGCGCGAAGTACGTCGAGCAGGTCAAAAGCTTCAAAGGCCGCAACGTCACCGTGATTCATACGATCGAAGATCTGCTCAAGCGCGGTATCGCGGCAGGCCAGTTCCGCAGCGACATCGATCCCATCGATCTGCATCTGCTGATCAGTTCGCTGTGCTTTCACCGCGTCGGCAATCGCCATACCTTCGGCGCGGCGTTCGGGCGCGACCCCTCGCATCCGCGCTTGCGCGCGCGGCATCGCGCCATGATCGTCGATGCCGTGCTGCGATTCGTGCGCAAAGACGATTGAGGCGAGCCTCAACGTAAAAAACGGGACGTGGCCTGCGCCACGTCCCGTTTTTTTCATCGGTTTGCGGACCGCTCAATCCACCAGCACGATCCGCTTGATATCGCCGACGATAAAGATGTACGACAGCGCGCCGATCAGCGCGATCGCGCCGATGAACACCAGCGCGCCGACAAACGAGCCGGTTGCCGCGACGATGAAACCCACCACCAGCGGCGTCACGATGCCGGCCAGGTTGGCGGCGAAGTTGAAAATGCCGCCGGTCACGCCGAGCAGGCCTTCCGGCGCGATATCCGACACCAGCGTCCAGCCCAGCGCGGCCATGCCCTGCGCGAAAAACGCCACCGACAGAATCGCGATCACCGCCACGTTGCTCTCGACATAGTTGGCAAGAACGATGGTCGACGCGAGCAGCAGGCCGGCAATGATCGGCAGCTTGCGCGCCACGTTCGCCGACTTGCCGCGACGCAGCAGCCAGTCGGAGAAAAAGCCGCCGAACATCACGCCGATCGACGCCGCAATGAACGGCATGATCGCGAAGAAGCCGATTTTCAGCCATGCCATATGGCGTTCGGTGGCGAGATACGTCGGGAACCAGGTGAGGAAGAACACCAGCGTCGAGTTGCCGGCGAACTGGCCGAGGCAGATGCCCGCCAGTTGACGATGCTTGAGCAGCCGGCCGATGGTGCGCCATTCGAAACCGCTCTTTGCCGCGCCGCCCGCTGCATCGGCGACCTTCTTCGCGCTCGTCAGACCGCCGCCCGCTTCGATATAGGCGAGCTCCGCCTGATTCGCCGACGGATGATCGCGCGGCTCGCGATAGAACATCCACCAGATCCCGCCGAATACGATGCCGACGCCGCCCACCACGTAAAAGAGCGAGCGCCAGCCGAAGGCGCCCATCAGCATGAACAGGAACGGGCTGAAAAAAGCGAGGCCGATATATTCGCCCACCGTGTACGTGCCGGTCGCCATCGCGCGTTCGCTCTGCGGGAACCACGTGGCCACCACCCGGCTATTGGTCGGAAAGCACGGCGCCTCCGAGACGCCGAGGCCGAGTCGGAACGCGAACAGCGCGCCGATGCCGTGCACCAGGCCTTGTGCGAGCGTGCACAGCGACCAGAAGGTCATCGACAGGAAATAAGTGAGCTTGCTGCCGAAGCGGTCGAGAAACAGACCGCCCGGAATTTGCGAGGCCACATAGCTCCACGAAAACACCGAGAAGAGCAGCCCCATCAGGGCGGCGTTGATGCCGAGCTCTTTGGTCAACTGCGGCGCCGCGATGCCGAGCACCGTGCGGTCGAGATAATTGATCATCGTGCCGACCGCGAGCAGCGCCAGAATCTGATAGCGGGCTTTCGAGCGGCGCGCGGTGCTCACCGCAGCGCTTTTCGGCGTGGCGGCGTCGGCCTGGGCGGATGGAATGGGTTGCTGCATATCGTGTTTGTCTCCTCTGCTTGTTACCGGTTGATGCGCTACCGGTTAGCGTTGCAATAACGACTGGAAATGGCCGTACACTCGCTCGGCGTCGGGTTCGAGGCCGGTGAAGATGCGCATGGCGTCGACCGCCTGATAGACCGCCATGCCGCCGCCGCTCAGCGTGCGGCAGCCGAGTGCTTCGGCCGCCTGCAGCAGCGCGGTGCGAATCGGAAAATAGACGATGTCCGCCACCCACAGATCGCGGTGCAGCAATTCGACCGGCAACGGCAAGCCGGGCAATTTCGCCATGCCCGTGGGGGTGGCGTGAATCAGGCCATTGGCGACCGCGAGCGACTCGCCGAGCGAACTGCCCGCGCTGACCGCGGCGCCAGGAAAGCGCGTTTGCAACTCCTCGGCGAGCGAGGCCGCGCGCGTCGCATCCACGTCGAATAGCGTGAGCGATTTCGCGCCCATGGTCAGCGCGGCATGGGCCACCGCCGCGCCGGCGCCGCCCGCGCCCAGTTGCACGACGCGCTCCAGCGACACGTCCGGCAAGCCGCGCTGGAACGCACGGGCAAAGCCGGACCAGTCCGTGTTGTGACCGATGCGTTTGCCGTCCTTGAACAGGACCGTGTTGACCGCGCCGAGCGCGCGTGCGTCGTCGGACAGTTCGTCGAGCAGCGGAATCACCGCCTGCTTGCACGGGTACGTGATGTTCAGACCGTTGAAACCCATGCGTTCGGCCGCGGTGAGCAGATCGGGCAGCGCGGCGATGTCGAGCTTCAACGCTTCCAGATCGATGCGCCGGTATACATAGTGCAAGCCGAGCTTGCTGCCCTCTTCCTCGTGCATCGCGGGTGTCAGCGACCCGCCGATACCCGCGCCGATCAAACCGACCAGATAGGAATGGGGTGTTGCCTGTGCGTTTGCTTGTGCGTTCGCTTGTGCGTTCATTTCGCCGCCCTATGCTTAAGAATGGTAGCCATCCGCTCCAGCGCCAGTACGTAGCCTTGCGTGCCGCAACCGATGATGATTCCCTCCGCCACCGCCGACACGTACGAGTGATGCCGGAACGCCTCGCGGCGATGCACGTTTGATATATGCACTTCGATGACGGGCTTTTCGATAGCCGACAGCGCGTCGGCGATGGCAACCGACGTATGCGTGTAAGCCGCCGGATTGATCACGATGCCGTCGACCTTGGTGCGCGCCGTATGCAACCAGTCGATCAGCTGATGTTCGGCGTTCGACTGGCAGAAGTCGATCGACAGATTCAAACGCTCTCCCGCATCGCGGCAGAGTTTCGCGACGTCGTCGAGCGTTTCCGAGCCATAGAATGCCGGCTCGCGCGTGCCGAGCAGATTGAGATTCGGTCCGTTGAGGACCAGTACTGAGGCGAAACTCATGAGATGCACTCCTGCAAATTGAGGCCTGAAACCAGCCGCGGCGAGCGCGGCGCTCCGGCAACCTGACGGCAGTGTGCACGCGTTGGCCGCTGTCGTCATTCGGGGTTTGTACGAATTTGTACCATCTAGTTAGTTTGTATAAACTATCGACAACATTAGTTAGCGTGGGCAGTTGTGGCCTGCGTATTACTGCAACAAGTAACGAACTGGCCCATTTTGCGCATTGCAGCATGCCTGACTCAACACCGGCGAGCGGCGCGCGCGGGCCGTCGCACGCCCTCTCCCCTAGCCGTTTGATTGTTTCTGCAGGAGCCGTCCATGCAACGTTCGATTGCCACCGTGTCGATCAGCGGAACCCTCGTCGAGAAGCTGACCGCGATCCAGGCCGCGGGCTTCGAAGGCATCGAGATCTTCGAGAACGATCTGCTGTATTTCGACGGCTCGCCGGCCGACGTGCGGCGCATCGCCGAAGATCTCGGGCTGAAGATCGTGCTGTTTCAGCCGTTCCGCGATTTCGACGGTGTGAGCCCGGAGCGCCTCGAGCACAATCTCGACCGCGCGAAGCGCAAGTTCGACGTCATGCATGAACTGGGTACGGACCGCATTCTGGTATGCAGCAACGTTTCGCCCGACACCATCGGCGACGATTCGCTGATGACCGACCAGCTCGGCGCGCTCGCCCGCGCCGCAGAGGCCGCCGGCGTGATCGCCGGCTACGAAGCGCTCGCGTGGGGCAAGCACGTGAAAACGTACCGGCACGCGTGGAAACTCGTGAATGCGGTCAATCATCCCAACCTCGGACTCGTGCTCGACAGCTTTCACACGCTTTCGCTGAACGATACGGTGGACGGGATCGCCGACATTCCCGGCGAGCGCATCGCCTTCGTGCAGATCGCCGATGCGCCGAAACTCGCGATGGACGTGCTCGAATGGAGCCGCCACTATCGCTGCTTCCCGGGCCAGGGCGATTTCGATCTGGCCGGTTTCACGGCCCAGGTCGTGAGAACAGGCTATAACGGGCCGCTTTCACTGGAAATTTTCAACGACGGCTTTCGCGCCGCCCCGACCACCATCACGGCCGCGGACGGCCATCGTTCGCTGCTGTTCCTCGAGGAACAGACCCGCGCGCTGCTCGAAACCACCCAGCAGCCGGTCGGCGACCTCTACCACTCGCCCGCGGCGCCCGCGCACGTCGGCTATCAGTTTCTCGAATTCGCGGTCGACCACACCACGCGCGCGCAACTGATCGACTGGCTCGGCAAACTGCGCTTTCGCGAGGCCGGGCGGCATCGTTCGAAGGAAGTGACGCTTTATCAGCACGGTGCAGCCTCGATCGTGCTGAACGCCGAACCGGATTCTTTCGCCAATGCGTTCTTTCAGCAGCATGGCTTGTCGCTGTGCGCATCGGCATTTCGCGTGGACGACGCCCACCAGGCCTTCGAGCGCGCCGCCGGCTTCGGCTACGCGCCGTTCTCCGGGCAAATCGGCCCGAACGAGCGGCTGCTGCCCGCCGTGCAGGCGCCGGACAGCAGCCTGAACTATTTCGTCGACGAAACCCCGGATCAGCCCACCTTGTTCGAGGCCGATTTCGTCCTCACCGACATCAACGGTCCGACCGAAGTGGGGCCGCTTAGCCGCATCGACCATGTCTGCCTGTCGGTGCCGGCGAATTCGCTGGATACGTGGGTGCTGTTTCTGCGAACCGCCTTGGGGTTCGACGCCGAGCCGGGCGTGCTGGTGCCCGATCCCTACGGGCTCGTGCGCAGCCGCGCGCTGCGCAGCCGTGACGGGTCGGTGCGCATCGTGCTGAATGCCTCCGTGGACCGCCACACGGCGGTGGCCGAGGCGCTGCACACCTATCACGGCTCCGGCCTGAACCACGTCGCGTTCAGCACCGGCGACATTTTCAGCGCGATCCCCGAATTCGTCGCCGACGGCTTGCCGGTACTGCGCATCCCGCGTAATTACTACGAGGATCTCGCCGCCCGCTACGCGTTGCCGGACGAGACGCTCGAGGCGCTGCGCGCCAATAACATCCTGTACGACCGCGACGAACGGGGCGGCGAATTTTTCCACGCCTACACGGAACAGCTCGATCAACGCTTTTTCATGGAAGTCGTCGAGCGGCGCGGCGGGTACGACGGCTACGGCGCGGCCAACGCCGCCGTGCGGCTTGCCGCGCAGGCGCAGCGCCGCAAGTAGGCTGCGCGCGAGTCAGCTTGGCGCCCGACGGCCCGTTGAACCGGCCCTGGCGGGCACGGCACGTGCGGCTTTGGCTGAAGCGCCGCGCCGCCCCGATATAATGACGCCTGATTTCGCGGCCCATGCCGCGCGGCTGTGCCATGTGCGGGCGTCGCACGTACTGTCGGCCGAATGTAACGCCAGGAGAGATATGAAGAAGTTTGCCGTAGTTCTGTCAGTTCCCCTGCTTCTCAGCGCGTGCGCGTACTTCCAGAAAAACCCGGATGCCGGCGAACCCGTCACGGACACGACCACGCAACGCTCCGTCAACGACGTGGTCTCGTGTCTGACGCAGGTGGCCACGAGCCACAACGCCGCGTTCAAGTCCACGGCGATTCCGCAAGGCCAGATGCTCGACTTCGGCGATTCGAATATCGTGAAGGTGCGCAGCGACAATGGCGCGACGACTTACCGTTTCTATGCGGGCAAGCGCCACGTCAACAATCTGTGGATCGAATCGGCGGGCAAAACGTGCGCCCCGTAAGGGTTGGCGGGCGAAAGCAGACGTAAGTGTGACAATCGGTAAGCGGTTCCGGTGCCATCTTCGTGTCACGGTGTTACAGGACAATGGTGTCTTAAGAATCGTTTAAGACTTCGTCCGCATCATCCACCAGACACTAATTCGCACAAGGTGCGCACCATGAACCAGCCCGACCCCAACACGAACGACACGGCGGCGCCGGCCAAGCGGCCTACCATCCTGCGTCGCCTGCTGAGCCATCACGAACTGGCCACGCTGCTGCTGTTGCTGCACGCACCCATCGACGCGTCCGCCAAACCGGAGATTCCGCAGCTTCACGAAGCCGGCCTGATCGAAACGGTCTCCGGCGATGCCGGCTCGTCGCATATCCGTTTGACGCGCGAGGGCAACGCCGTGCTGCGCGGTCTGGGCGTGAAATAACGCGCGCTTCGATATCCGGATTCGAAAGCCGCGCGCCTGGATCCGAGACCCTTTGGGCGCTCGAGCGCCGGCAAGGCCCGCTGACGAACGCCACGGCGAAATCGCGCGACTCAAGCCTGCCACACGCCGTACCCCGCTTCGCGCAGTCCTATCGCCAGTTCCACCTCCATATCCTGTGCGCCGCGGTAAGGCATGGGATTGAACACTTCATATAACTCGGGCACGAGCCGCACGCCGTAATCGCGCACATAGCGATTGGCCTGAATGCCCGCCTTGTGCCGGTCGAAGCGCAGATCCGGGTCCAGTCCCGTCATTCCCACGTACACGCAAGGCTTGTCGAACCGGTAGTCCGGATTCGCGCGGCGAAAGCGCGCCTCGTTCCACACCTTGTCGTCCAGCGCGACGACGTAGACAGAGTAGTGATGCTTGCGGCGAGCCATGGCCGGCGCTTCAGCTCCGCGAAGTGCCGTGCAACAGCATGCGGTATTCGGTGGGCGTCACGCCGACGGTCGCCTTGAATTGGCGCGTAAACGCGCTGTGGTCGGTGTAGCCGCACAGCGCGGCGACGTCGGTGACCTTGTCGTGCGACACCAGCAGCGCCGTGGCGGCATCCAGCCGGGTTTTCAGCAATACCTGGCGCGGCGTCAGATGAAACACTTTGTGAAAGTAGCGCTCCAGTTGCGCGACCGACATGTCCGCCATGGCCGCGAGCTGCTTCAGATTCAATGGCTGGACGTAATTTTCCTGGATGGACTGCACCACCGCGGCGAGGCGGCTGTAGGCAGGATGGCTGCTTTCGTCCGCTTTCAGATCGCGCGAAATGCCGGCTAGGCCGACCACCTTGCCGGCCGGATCCCGCAGCGGCTGCTTGCAGGTCAGACACCAGCCCGGCTGCCTGCCGGGATAAAGATGCAGTTCCAGTTGATCGATCAGCTGATTGCCGACGTTGATGATCGCCTTGTCCTGCGCCGTATAGATGCGCCCGAAGCGGCGCGGGAAGACGTCCTCGGCGGTCTTGCCGAGCAGCGCGGCCTTTTCCTTGAAGCCGCAGCGCGACGCGAGCGTGCGGTTGACGAGCGCATAGCGCGCCTCGGCGTCCTTGACGAAGAACACGACATCCGGCATCGCGTCGAACACCGGCTCGAGCAGCCTGAAATGCGACAGCATGCCGGACAGCGTTGCGTCGTCCGTTTCGAGCGGATGAGCCAGCGTGTTCATCGTGCGGGTCCCGTTGGTCCGTGCGTTGATGAGGGGAGTCGGGGGAGCGAACGTCGTTGCGGCCCGACGCTCGGCGTGTGCGGTCGATTATAGGGCCGCGCCGCAGCGGAACAATATCCGCCGGCGGGAGTCCGCCTGCCTGTGGACGAACGGGTCATTCCGCTGGCGGCGGCGCCGCATTCGCCGCCATCAATGTACTGATCGGCGCGGGGCTGAACGGTGGGCGCGGTGCCGCGGCCTGCCAGCCGAAGTAGAGGCTCGCCGCCGTGCCGCAGATCCTCCCCTGACAAGCGCCCATGCCGCAGCGGGTCTGCAGCTTCGCGTCGCGCCAGTTCGCGAACTCGCGGACTTCGCCGAGGCTCACGTCCTCGCAGCGGCACAGCAGCGTGCTGTCGGCGGGCGGCGTGCGCGCGGCGTCCCGCAACGCGAAAGCGGCGTCCACACGCCGGCCGAAGCGGCGCCATCGCGCCCGCTGAGCGTCGAGCGCGGCGCGGTCCGCGGCGCCGCCGCTTGCGGCAAGACCGGCGATCTCGCCTTCCACGCCGGCCAGTTCCGCGCCGCCCACGCCGGTGCACTCGCCCGCCGCGAACACGCCCTCGACCGACGTGCGCTGCCCGCCGTCGACGACGATCTCGCCCGCTGCGCCGATCGTGCAGCCGAGCGCTTGCGCCAGCGTCACGTTCGGCACGAGACCATAGCCGCAGGCGATGCGCTCGCACTCGAGCGTCACGCGCCTTTCCGCGTGGCCCCGTGAGATGGTGACCCGCTCGACGCGGCCGTCCCCGTGCGCCGCTTCAACCATACTGCCGGTCCAATAATGCAGGCCCGCGAACCCGCGCGTCATGCCGACGGCCTGCCGCAACTTGCCGGGCTCCGCCAGAAGCGAGACGCCGAAACGCGCAACGTCGAACGCCGGCGCCTGCTCCACCACCGCCACCACCCGCGCCCCGGCCGCGCGCGCGGTGGCGAGCGCGGCGATCAGTAAAGGACCGCTGCCGCCGATCACGATCCGCTCGCCGCGCACCGGCATGCCGCCCTTGATGAGCGCCTGCAGCGCGCCCGCGCCGCTCACGCCCGGCAAGGTCCAGCCCGGGAAAGGCAAGAGCCGTTCCCGGGCGCCGGTTGCGAGGATCAAGTGTTCATAGGTCACGCAGGCGCCGCCGTGCTCCGCCGATTCGAGCAGCAATCGGCGTGAATCCAGCGGCGCAACCACGCGAGTCGACGGCCAGAGCGTGGTGTTACCTCGATCCCCGATCGCGCTCAGTAAGCGCTGCAAAGGCGCTTGCGGCGCATGGCCCGGCCCCTGCCGCCAGATCTGGCCGCCAGCGCGCGGATTGTCGTCGAGCAAGGCGACCGTGGCGCCCGCGCGCGCGGCGGCGTGCGCGGCGTTCAAACCGGCCGGACCCGCGCCGACGACGACGATATCGAAGTGCTGTTTCATGGTGTGGCCGCCGCTTTGTCCCATTGCGCCACGCGGATTTCCGTGGCGACCTGGCATGATTGCCGGTTCATGGCGTGCCTGCCGAATCGTCGGTACGAACGATCTGGCCGTCCCGGCACAGCGCCTGGCACGCCAGCGTGTGCGCCCGGCCGTCGATCGTCACGCGACACTCCTGGCACACGCCCATCCCACACAGCGCGGCGCGAGGCTCGCCGCTCACGGACGTCCGCGTGCTGCGAACACCCGCCAGCACGAGCGCCGCGGCCACGGTCGTGCCGCTTTCGACGTCGATACTCCGGCCGTCGATCGTCAAGCGGATGACTGACGCGTCGCCGCTACGATGCATGGGTCACCTTTTCGGCAAAACGCACGGGCAGATAAGGCTCGGCAGGAATCGGCGCGATGGTCGCCACAGTCGCCACACTCGCACCACTCGCGACGATCTGCGCCGCAAGCAGCTTCGCGGTGGCGAGCGAGGTCGTCACGCCCAAGCCCTCGTGCCCGACGGCCAGCCACACTCCGGGCGCAAAATCACCCGCCGCGCCGATCAGAGGCAGTCCGTCCGGCGTGACCGCCCGAAATCCGGTCCACGCGCGAATGCCATTGAGCGTCGGCAGAACCGGCAGGTAGCGCGCGGCGCGCTGCAGCATCCGCGCGAGCACGGGCATGTCGACGGCGGGATCGGTGCTGTCGAACTGGCGCGACGAGCCGATCAGCAGTTGCCCCGTGGGCCGCGGTTGCGCATTGAACGCCACCGAGGTGCCGGCCGCGTGATGCGCGCTTTTGATGTAGCCGAGTTCGAGCAACTGATGCCGGATCACGCCGGGATAGCGGTCCGTGATCAGCAGATGGCCTTTCTTCGCCTGCAACGGCAGCGACGGCACCAGATGCCGTGCGCCCAGACCGTTGGCCACGACGACGTGCGCCGCGCCGACAAACTCGCCGCCGGCGAGCGTGATGCCGCTCGCGCCGATCGAGCTCACCGTCGTGCCCAGGCGCACGCGAATCTTCGCGGCGGCCGGCGATTGCGTCAGCAGCCATTCGGCGACCGTCGGCGCGTACACGATACTGTCGTGCTCGATGCGCAAACCGCCCGCCATCGAGGCCGCCAGTGCCGGCTCGCACGCGCGCAACGCGGCCGCGTCGAGCAGTTGCGCCGCAACGCCCTGCGCCTCGAACGCGGCATGCATCGCGCGGGCGGCTTGCTGTTCCTCTTCGTCGGCGGCGACCCAGAGCGTGCCGCAGCGCGCGAACGCGTCGCGCGAGCGCAGCTGCGGCGCGAGTTCCAGCCACAGGTCTCGTGAATAGCGGCTCAGCGCGAACTCAGCCGGCGAGTCGTTCATCACGACGATGTGGCCCATGCCCGCCGCCGTCGCGCCGCCGCCGATGCCTTGCGCGTCGAACACGTCGACCCGCATGCCGAGCGCCGCCAGTTCCGCCGCGCACGCCGCGCCGACAATCCCTGCGCCAACGATCAACACGTCCGCCGTCATGCCGTGCGGATGCCCCACGCGAACGGATCGCGCTCGTCGAAGCACAGGCGCGCCTGCGCGGTAATGTAGGCGTGGCCGGTGATGGTGGGAATCACGTGGACGCCGTCGCCGGCATGGCGATAGCTCGCCTCGAATACGCTGCCGATAATGCTCTCCTGCCGCCACACCGCGCCTTCGGCCAGTTTGCCGTCGGCCGCGAGGCAGGCCACCTTGGCGCTCGTGCCGGTGCCGCATGGCGAGCGGTCGTACGCATTGCCGGGACAAAGCACGAAGCTGCGGCTGTCGATGCCGTCGCGCGAACCGGGAGCGAAGAGCTCGATGTGGTCGATCAACGCACCCCCGGCGCCGGTGATGCGTTGCGCGATCAGCGCGTCGCGGATCGCCCCACTGAACGCCGTCAATTCGCCGATACGCGAGGCCTCCAGCACGCGTCCATGGTCGGCGACGAGAAAGAACCAGTTGCCGCCCCAGCCGATATCGCCGCTCAACACGCCGTGCCCCGGCACGTCTACCCGCACGGACTCGCGATAGCGACAGGCCGGCACATTGCGCACGGCCACGCTGCCATCCTCGTTGAGCGTCGCTTCGACGATGCCGACCGGCGTCTCGATCCGATGACGCCCCGGCCCGATCCGTCCCAGGTGGGCGAGCGAGACGATGAGACCGATCGTGCCGTGCCCACACATGCCGAGATAGCCGACGTTGTTGAAAAAGATCACGCCGGCCGCGCACGTGGGGTCATCGGGCTCGCACAGCAGCGCGCCCACCACCACGTCCGAACCGCGCGGTTCGGTGACGATGCCCGCGCGCCAGTCGTCGAACTGCGTGCGCAATACGTCGAGCCGTTGCGCCAGCGTGCCGCCGCCGAGATCCGGGCCGCCCGACACCACGAGGCGGGTCGGTTCACCGCCGGTGTGCGAGTCGATAATGTCCAAGGTTTTCATGATGCTCATGGTAGAAACGGCGAACCGCCGAGTCTTGGTGCGCTTGCGCGCGGATTGTGACGATTTCGGCATAGTCATGCGATAGCGCGTCGGCTTCGGGGGTTCGGCATGGACAAAGCCGGAAAAGTCCGCCGGACGTGCAACGGGCGCGACCCGGCGTAGATCGCGTCGCGCCAGCCATGCGCTTCAACGCGTCCCGCTTCGCATCCCAAAATAAGGGATTCGCATTGAGCCGGCGACGCTTCAGGCAAAGCGCCTATGCTGAAATCGTCATGCGCCGCGCGCGATTCACGCAAGACGGCACGATTTTCCCTGCTTACACTGCGCTTGAACACATCACACTCAGGAGAGCAGTCGTGGCGCATATCTGGGAAGGCGTATTGCCCGCAGTCACCACCAAATTCAACGCGGATTTCAGCATAGACCGCGCATGGACCGGGAAGAATATCGAGGCGCAGATCGAAGCGGGGGTGGACGGCATCATCGTGTGCGGATCGCTGGGCGAAGCGTCCACGCTCTCGCTGGATGAAAAGCTGCAGGTGCTCGACATCGCCGTCGAGGCTTCGCGTGGCCGCGTGCCGGTCCTCTTGACGATCGCCGAAAACAGCACGCTCGACGCCTGCCGCCAGGCCGAAGCGGGCAGCCGCCATGGCGCGGCCGGTTACATGGTGCTGCCGGGGCTGCGCTATCTGTCGGACCGCCGCGAGACGCTGCACCATTTCCGCAGCGTCGCCGATGCGAGCGCGCTGCCCTTGATGATCTATAACAATCCGCTCGCCTATGGCGTCGACATGACGCCCGACATGTTCGCGGAAATCGCCGACGAGAAGAAGATCGTCGCGATCAAGGAATCATGCGGTGACGTGCGGCGCGTGACCGACCTCATCAACGCGGTCGGCGACCGTTTCGCGATTCTTTGCGGGGTGGACAATCTCGCCATGGAAGCCATATTGATGGGCGCACATGGCTGGGTGGCCGGTCTCGTTTGCGCATTTCCGCGGGAGACGGTGGTGATCTACAAGCTGCTGAAGGCGGGACGCCTCGAAGAAGCGCGGACGATCTACCGCTGGTTCGCGCCGCTGCTCGCGCTCGACGTCTCGGCGAAGCTGGTGCAGAACATCAAGCTCGCCGAAGCGATCGTCGGACTGGGCACGGAGCCGGTGCGCCCGCCGCGCTTGCCGCTGGCCGGCGACGAACGCAAAGCGGTCGAGGCGTTGATTCGCAAGGCAATCGAAACGCGGCCCGCGCTGCCGCAGATCTGACCGGAGCGGGTCCGCTTCAGGCCGCCTGCCTCTCGACGTCGGAGTCGGAGTCGGAGTCGGAGTCGGCGGATTCGCCGTGGCGCAGATGCAGCAGCCTGTAGCCGCTTTTATAAACCGGCTGCAGCCGGAACTCGTTTTGCGGCTCGATCTCCAACAGCAGGCGCAGCCGCGAAACGTGGCTGTCGATCGTACGGGTGAACTCGCGGAACTCGCGGCCCCATACCATCGCGAAAATGTGATCGCGCGACAGCACACGGCCGATATTGGAGAAGAATAGCGACGCCAGCCGGTACTGGGTGCCGGACAGTTGGACCGGCTGGCCGCGCAGCATGACGAGTTGGCGGCGTGTGTCGAAATGGTACGGGCCCACATCGAAACTCGAGGCGCTGAACCGGTCCGGATATGCGCGCCGCAGTAGCGCCGCGACCCGCTCGCGAAACTCGGCCGCGCGCAGCGGCAACCCGACATAGTCGTCCGCGCCGGCGACGAAGGCACGCACGACGTGCTCCTCCGCCATGTCCGCCGATGCGAACATCACCGGCAGACGGTCGCCGCCCGCCGAGCGCGCCGCCCGCAAAACCTCGGCGCCGGACAGGCGCAGACCCTGCCAGTCCAGCACCAGCATATCCACGGTGGAGCGCGCGAGCATTCTCGACATGCTCAGGCCGTCGTCGAAAGCCGTGCAGGTGTGGCTGGCAGTCGTCAGGACCTTTTCGATCGACTGACGCATGACCGGGTCACGTTGAAGAATGGCAATGCGCATGGGATGACTCTTAACTGATAGCTCGGACGCGATTCTCAGAGGCAGGCCCGCGCCGTCCCATAGGAGCAATCCTAATTTACATATGAATCCGTTGCCCCCGGCACCACCGCCGCGCATTCCCGCACCCGGTTGCGACAATTCTCAAGGCGCCTTCGTCAATGCCTCGAAAAAGCGCGTTCCGGGGAACTTTTCCAGTCCAATTAAGCACTTCCCGAAACGGTCCGCTTTCATCCTGTAAAATCCCCGCCTGGCCCCAGTCGTCACCGTGCCGGCCCTATCCGGGCCGGCGCGCCGGTGTCCCGTGCTCTACCCAGCGCTTGCCACACTTCTCGCCCGACGACCGCCGTGTTTCCACGCGCTACGTGTGGCTCCCAATTCAAAACAAGACACAAGCAATGCAAGCGACAAATCTGGGTGGAGCGCAGGCTGTCACCCCACGCCCTCTTGGGCGCAGCGATTACAAGACGCTCGGCCTCGCCGCCCTCGGCGGGGCTCTCGAGTTCTACGACTTCATCATCTTCGTATTCTTCGCGCCAGCAATCGGCCAGCTGTTTTTCCCGGCCGCCATGCCGGAATGGCTGCGCCAGGTGCAAACCTTCGGCATCTTCGCCGCGGGCTATCTGGCACGTCCGCTCGGCGGCATCATCATGGCGCATTTCGGCGATCTGTTCGGCCGCAAGCGCATGTTCACGCTGAGCGTGCTGCTCATGTCCGTGCCGACGCTGATGATGGGCCTCTTGCCTACCTACTCCAGCATCGGCGTGCTGGCGCCGGTCCTGCTGCTGCTGTTTCGCGTGATGCAAGGCGCGGCGGTGGGCGGCGAAGTGCCGGGCGCCTGGGTGTTCGTCTCGGAGCACGTGCCGCAGCGGCACGTCGGCTATGCGTGCGGCACGCTGACGGCGGGCCTCACGGCGGGCATCCTGCTCGGCTCGCTGATCGCCTCGGCGGTGAACCGCCACTTCGCGCCGGCGGAAATCTCCGCGTACGCGTGGCGCATTCCGTTCCTGGTGGGCGGCGTGTTCGGCATGTTCTCGGTCTACCTGCGCCGCTGGCTGCATGAGACGCCGGTGTTCGCCGAACTCAAGCAGCGCAAGGCGATTGCCGCCGAAGTGCCGCTCAAGGCCGTGCTGCGCGACCACGGCCGCGCCGTGATCGTCTCGATGCTGCTTACGTGGATGCTCTCGGCGGCGATCGTCGTGGTGATTCTGATGACGCCGACACTGCTACAGAAGCAGTTTCATATCGCGCCGGCCACCGCATTGCTGGCGAACTGCGTGGCGACGCTGTGCCTGACGATCGGCTGCGTGATGGCGGGCTCGATTGCCGGACGCATTGGCGCGGGGCGCACTATTTTCATCGGCGGCCTCGCGCTGGCGGTGACGTACTACGCGATGTTCCAGCAACTCGCCCTCGATATCTCGGCGCTAGTGCCGCTGTATGCGCTGGCGGGGCTCTTCGTCGGCGTGATCGGTGCAATCCCGTTCGTGATGGTGAAGGCGTTCCCGCCGGTCGTGCGCTTCTCGGGCATCTCGTTCTCGTACAACGTGGCGTACGCGATTTTCGGCGGCCTGACGCCGATTGCCGTGTCGCTCATGATGAAATCCAACCCGATGGCCGCGCCGCTGTACGTCGGCGCGATCTGCATTCTCGGGGCATTGACCACGCTGTTTATCAAAGACGCGCCGCAAAAGCGCTAAACGGAGACTCGGCTTCTGATTGCCGATTCAACTTCGCGATGACGGCGCGCCGCACGGTGCGCCGTTTTTATTTGCAATGAGGAGCGGCGCTGCGAAAAAAGAGCAAGGCCATCTCACAGGCCTGAATTCAGTTATTCGCCGCGTATGTCGTCCGTGTTCAGCAACATTTCGGTCAACCCTTTGCCCGATGGGATCATGGGCCAGACCCGTTCCCGCGCATCGACCACCACATCGACAAAGACAGTCCTGTCGCGCGTGGCAAGCATGTCGAGCAACGTTTCATCCAGATCGGCCTGGCTCTGCACGCGCAGGCCAACATGACCATAGGCTTGCGCGAGCTTGACGAAATCGGGAAGCGAGTCCATATAGGAATGAACGTAGCGCCCCTCGTGATCGACATGCTGCAATTGCCGCACCATCCCGAGCGCGCCATTGTTCAGGCACAGAACCTTCACGTTGATGCCGTATTGCAAACAGGTCGACAGTTCCTGAATGCACATCTGGATCGAACCGTCGCCGGTCACCACGACTACATCTGAGTCGGGCGATGCCAGTTTCGCACCCATCGCATAGGGTAATCCAACCCCCATCGTTCCAAGGCCGCCGGAATTGATCCAGCGACGCGGTTTGTCGAAGCGGTAGTACTGCGCTGCCCACATTTGATGCTGGCCAACGTCAGAGCAGATGATGGTGTTCCCGCCAGCCAGTTCGCAGAGCCGCTCGATCACGTACTGAGGCCTCAGCCACGCCACCGAGTTGTCATACGCCAGGCACTTTCTATCGCGCCATTGCGCAATATTCAGCCACCAGGGCGCGAGGTCTTCACCACGCGCCGCGCTTCCCAACCGGGCGAGCAACTCGGGAATCACATGACGCAAATCGCCGACGATAGGTATGTCGACCTTAACCCGCTTGGAAATGGACGTGGGGTCCACGTCGACGTGAATGATCGTACGGCCGACCTTTGCGAAATCGGCTGGATTTCCGATAACCCGATCATCGAAACGAGTTCCGAGCGCCAGTAAAACGTCGCAGTTCTGCAGCGCCATATTCGCTTCGAACGTTCCGTGCATTCCCGGCATACCGAGAAATCGCCGGTCGGCACCTGGAAACGCCCCCAACCCCATCAGCGTCGTCGTGACGGGATATCCGGTCAGTTCCACAAGCTGTTTGAGTGCCTGTGACGCACCGGCCGAAGTGATGCCGCCTCCAGCGTAAATGAACGGACGTTTGGCGCGTTGAAGCGCCTGGACCGCCCGGTCGATCTGCCGACGATCCCCGTGGGCAGGAGGCGAATACGACCTGACTTCCACTCTGTCTGGATAGACAAACCGGCTGCGCGCTAACAGGACATCTTTCGGAATATCTATCAATACCGGGCCCGGACGCCCCGTGGAGGCAATGTAAAACGCGCGTTTTATCGTCTGGGCGAGCGTGGTTACGTCTCTGACCGAGAAGTTATGCTTGGTAATCGGCCGTGTGATACCTGCGGCATCGCATTCCTGAAAGGCATCTTGCCCGATCAGGCCGGTAGAAACATTGGCGGCAATCACGACAAGTGGAATCGAATCGAAATAGGCGGTTGCTATGCCCGTAATCGCGTTGGTCGCACCGGGACCGGAAGTAACGAGCGCAACCCCGACCTTGCCCGTGACCCGGGCAGAACCGTCTGCGGCATGTAATGCCGCTTGCTCGTGGCGGACAAGGATGTGCTCGACCTGATCCTGTTCGTGAAGCGCGTCGTAGACCGGCAGCGCCGCGCCGCCAGGATAACCCCAAACATACCGCACGCCTTCCTTGCACAGCGCGGCGACTACCATCTCTGCGCCAGACAGGATGTCTGCATTTCTGCCACTGCGGGCAACCATGTCCTGCTCTTTCAAATCAATCTTCATACCGCCGTTGTCCTTCGCGCTCACGTTCCGAATTAAGTGGTCCGCCTCGGCAAGTCGGTACACACGCCTTCATACAACTCGGCGGCCATACCGATCGATTCGCCGAGCGTCGGATGCGGATGAATCGTCTTGCCGATATCCGTTGCGTCCGCACCCATCTCGACCGCGAGACACACTTCGCTGATCAGGTCGCCCGCATTCAGACCGACAATCCCGCCGCCGATCACGCGATGCGTTTCCTCGTCGAACAGCAGCTTCGTGAAGCCTTCGTCGCGGCCATTCGCGATCGCGCGGCCCGATGCCGCCCACGGGAACACCGCTTTGC